>Ga0137379_10003412_pt1 | contig 14843 bp, 20 predicted proteins | sample SagtaG_18_FD_104812 | JGI IMG/M metagenome (GOLD analysis project Ga0137379, IMG submission 104812) | Vadose zone soil microbial communities from Sagehorn Ranch, Mendocino, California, USA - Sage2_L_80_16 metaG | ecosystem: Environmental > Terrestrial > Soil > Vadose zone | place: USA...
ACGCGAGCACCCCGTGTTTCGCCGGCGTCGCTGGTTCCAGGGGCGTCCGATTCGCGGCACTGTGGATATTGGTTGGTTCAAGCCGAGCGGAAAGGTGATGACCGACAAGGACTGGGTAGCCGGACATGAGCGCTCGCTGGGGGTCTTTTTGAACGGAAAAGGGATCCCGGGCCACGACGAACGCGGGCAGCCTCTCTCAGATGACTCGTTTCTCCTGGTGTTCAACGCCCATTCGAGGGAGGTCAAGTGGACGCTGCCCAAGCAGTACGGCGGTCCCTGGAGGCTCCTCTACGACACGGAGCGACTGCAGCCCGAGCCAGAAACGCGAGCCGTCAGAGATGTGGTGCGGACGGCGGGTCGGTCCGTGCTGGTCCTGCAGCGGTTCTGACCCTCTTAGACACATTCGCGACTCTTACGGTCCCATGAGTCTGCGGCCCTCGGGTGCGTCCGCGTTGAAACGTGCCGACCAGCCCCTGCTGTGGCGATCACGTGGCCTTTTGTCGCACCTTGAAAGGCGGCCACCGATGCGCCGGCTTGCTGTGAGAGTTCGGTCTCCAGGGCGTAGAGCTTGAAGCGGTAGTCGGCGGTGCGATTTACTCCGCTGAACGGCCAGTCCAAATTCAGAAGTTGGTCGAGGTCATGGGATTTGAACCCGGGGCCTCGCGTTCCCGGACCGTGGTGAAACCATGTACCCGCGTGACCTCCCGTGACCTCGCGTGTCCACCTATTTCCGGGAATGCGTGATCCAGCTGTGAACCGGCTCGGACCCAAATGAACGTCGTCGATGAAGCTGGGGTCGGCGTCGCGTCCTAGGGCAGTCCCGCGCTACCAATCGGTTGCTAGCCGCGGCTGAGCGATACCCCGTTGAGTGGTCAGCCTCCTAGGGCAACGTACCCAGCGGCCGCATAAGGTTGACGATTCCCGCGACGATAGCCGCAGCAACGCCTGGTACAACCGGAACCTCGCTGCCCGCCGTGAGCCTCATGAAGCCTGCGGGAACTGAAATGAAGACGGGTTTAGGCACTCGCCTTGTCTAGCCGCTGCAGAAGCTCGTGCGCGGCAAGCTCAATCTCCTTGTGACGCCACTCGGCCGCCCTGTACTGGCAGGCGATCAGACCCGTTCGGTGGACGCGGCGAAAATCGCCATAAACGAACGCGTATCGGCTCTTGGTCTCGTCATTCGCTTCCTCGTTAAAGCCGAGGTGCCATTCGGCGTAGTCGTCCCAGGAGTGGCCTTCTAGGAACGCATTCTCGTCCGCGGCTTTCGGCTGAACTTCACCCCAGTCACTCTCGAGAACGTACTGGCGTGCGTCGATTAGTCGGCGAGCGTGAGCGATTGCGCGCTCATTGACTGAATACGAGGCCATGAGATCAGTATGGGGAGGCCCCAGGACTGGCACAACGTCGGGCGAGGCCCATTAGAGCCAGATGTGAGCGAGCTAGGTGCGTATTCGCGCAGCCGCGAACTCGGCCACTCCGACGAAGACATCCAGGCGCGCTAAGCACACTCGGGCGCCGCTTAGTGACGAACGATCGCAGTCCTAAGCTCTTGACACAGGGCCATGAGCAGGGTGCTGATCACGGGATCATCTGACGGTCTAGGCCTGATGGCCGCCCAGCGATTGCTTGCCGGCGGTCACGAGGTAGTACTCCACGCCCGAAACCAAGGGCGGGCGCGAGACGCACGGACCGCGGCGCCAACGGCACATGGTTTGGTGGTTGGCGACCTGGCCAGTGTCGCGGAGACGCGTGGGCTTGCCGATCAGGCCAACCGCTTAGGGCCGTTCGACGCGATCATTCATAACGCCGGAGTCGGTGACCACGAACACCGAATCGAGACGGTCGATGGCCTCGAACACATCTTTGCCATCAATGTGCTCGCGCCTTACCTGCTCACCGCGCTCATTAAAGAACCCAAGCGCCTGATCTATCTAAGCTCGGGCATGCATCACGGTGGCGATCCCGATCTAACCGACCTGCAGTGGAAGCACCGGCGGTGGAGCGCATCGCAGGCGTACTCGGACTCCAAGTTGTTCGACGTTGTGCTTGCCTTTGCCTTGGCGCGGCGCTGGCCAGCAGTGAAGTCCAATGCCATCGACCCAGGTTGGGTCCCCACCAAGATGGGCGGGCGCGGCGCGCCGGACGACCTCGAGCTTGGTTCTGAAACGCAGGTGTGGCTCGCAGTCAGTCAGGACCCTGCCGCGATGGTCAGCGGCGCGTACTTCCATTACAAGAGGCGCCAAAACACGCATCCTGCCGCACGTGATGTGACCACCCAGGACAGGCTGCTCGCGGCTTGTCAGGCACTCACGGGTACGCCCATGCGAGCGGCGGTCGCCCGAGACCAGCCTGGCTAAACCGCGCGCCTCAGCATCAAAGACCAGTCTTGACAGTCTCTCCGGTCACTGCCGTGATCAGGACGGCCCCGGTGGGTTCGAAATGCGCAAGCCAGACGAATTCGCCGGGGTCACTTTTTGGTACACGGACCGCCAGCACCCTTCACGAACGGGCTGTTCAAACTCCACGCATCGGATCACAGCAAATTCGCATGGGTACCTGATTGGTCCCCCGCCGTTAAGTAATTGGGGGAGATTGGCCAGAAATGGCCGAACTCCCCCATCCCACGCGTCCTTTAGTGATTCAGACGGACACGCTAGGTACGGCGGAAACATTCCGAACCCGCATGGCAGCTTCGTGTTGGCAGTCCAGGGATTGAGGGACGATGGCTAACAAGCAACCTTTAAGGCTTCTGATCGTTGAGGATCAAAGGGTTGTCGCCGACGCAGTACGGCAGCTCATCAACGACGAGCCGGATATGGTGGTAGTCGGTACCGCAGGCTCAGTCGCGGAGTCGGTCTCTTGCGTCACAAATCTGCATCCGGATATAGTGCTGCTGGATTTCAGGTTGCCAGACGGAAATGGAGCTGATGCCGGCTCTGCCATTCGCCAGCTGCAACCAGAGGCCAGGCTCATCTTCCTTACTCGCGATGATCGCCAGAGCGCCCGCATCGCGGCGTTCGAAGTAGGGGCTAAAGCCTTCGTCCCCAAGTCGAAGGCGGCAACCGAGCTGGTCGGAACAATCCGGGTTGTGGGTGCCGGCGGCTCGCTATTACGGGGAAAGGCTTGAGGCGACCAGTACATGAACAAGGTCAGCAGCGAGGCGGTCACGACCTGATCGACACGGAGTCGAGCGTAGAGTCCGCACCGGCGAATGCGTGGATCCGCGTCGATTGGCCGAGCGCAGGGTAGTCAACCGCCGGCTCGAATATCGGCGCAGCCTGCTTGACCGCCGCGTCGTTTCGGCTCGCTAAAGGAAAGATCGTTTCGTTCTTGCCCGGCAAACTGGCCGCGACATCACGGGCCGCGATGAGTTCGCAAACTAGCCATCGAGCGCCGGCCATCCCCCAATGACCCGAAATTGTCTGGCTGGAGCGACCAGGTGCGCCGGCGTCCTCGTTATCAGTTACGACGAACTTGCTTAAGAACTCACCACGGGACAACGCAGGTGCTGGCGCTTCAGTGGACCATACGCACGATTCCTCGTGGCCGGCCTCTGCGGATTGGGTCGATTTACGAAACCATCTCGTCAATAGGCATGGTCAATCACCTGATGAGATCGACGATCTCGAGTCATACCTCGATAGAACCATCGGACGACGTAGGCACGCGGAAGAGCGACACGGAGCACTGCACCGCGCGCCGCGGCTGGCTCGAATCCCGTCTCGGCGCAAGCAGGGCACATGACCGATCGGGACGCCGAGGAGGAGGGAGTAACGAATGCCACTAATCCGGTCCGGAGATCCCCATACGCCGAACCCAGCCCGCCAGCGCATCCGGTGTCGTCTTGCTCTTCGGCAAGAAGTGCCGGGCGCCCAGTTCTAAGCTGCGTTTCTCCGTATCCGGGTCGTCAAAGTTGGTCAGGATCAGAATCGGAACCTCGCGGAGGCGATCGTTGCGCCGCACGGTGTCCAGGAGAGTCAGGCCGTTCATCCCCGGCAACCCGATATCGAGGACTATGAGGTCGGGCTGAAACCTCTCCGCGATCGAGAGTCCGGTCTCGGCGTCGGCTGCGGTCAGCACCAGATGACCCTCCAGCTCTAGCTGCAACCGGTACATCTGGGCGACCGCGGCATCGTCCTCGACGAGAAGCACAGTCGGCTGGCGGTCGGGCGCGGGCTCAGCCATACCCACCTTCTTGGTTGCCGACTGCCGCAGTTCGTTTGCGAGGACTCGGCGCAAGGCTAGCTACCTCCCCCTCGGACAGCGACTGGAGCTCGATGACGTGAGCTTCGAAGATGCGTCGGGCGACATCCAGGAGGCCTTCGATCTGCGGATCCTTCAGCCGGTAGTAGATGGCGTTGCCTGCCCTGCGCGTCTCGACAAGGTTCTTCATCCGCAGGATGGCGAGCTGTTGCGACACTGTGGAGCCCTCGGGACCCAGCTCGAGCTGCAGCTGAGTCACGCCCTTTTCTCCCTCACGCAGCAACTCCAGGATCCGGATCCTGGTCGGATGTGAGAGGGCTTTGAACAGCTCAGCTTTGAAGCTCTGAAGCTGCGCCAATTTGGTCGCCTCCAGGTCGAAGATTCTCTTGAGCGGCTACCCTAGCACGATCTCTGGAGATTCGAAGATTCGGAACTGTAATGCCCTGGCTCCGGCCCAGGTCGGTTGTACTACGGCCGAGGACTCGTCGCGGTCGGAGATGAGGAACTCGCGCCATGTGGCCGCGGTCCCGGAAGAGGCTGACGTCGAAGTCGGCGCGGACCTGGGCCGGCGTGCGGTAGCGGTGCTTCTCCAGAATCCATTGGCGGTTGTATTTCTCTTTGAACTCGAGTAGCGCGAGTCGCAGCTCTTCGATGCTGGCGAAGTAGCGCACCCACAGCAGCTGCTCCTTGAGGCTGCGGATGAATCGTTCCGCGACCCCATTGCCTTCTGGCTCCCTCACGTATGCGGGGCTGGATTCGATGCCGAGGAACTCCAGCTCCTTCTGGTAGTCGTCGCTCATGAACTGACTGCCGTGATCGTGTCGGACCTTGAGCCCGAGCGCGACCTCGTGGCTGTAGCTGCCGAAGGCAACATGGATACCCTGACGGAGAGGCTCCAGCGCTTCGTAACGATTCCCTCGGCGGGTGGCGTGGATCCCCATGCACTCAGCGGTGCAGTGGTCGACCGCGATGAAGATGCAGGCGTGGCCCTCGCCGGTGTCGGCGCCAGTCTGATCAGTGCCCCACATCTGGTCCGGTCGGTCGGTGGTGATCCTGCCGTCGTGAGGCTTGACCACTGCCGCCTTGAACGTTCGCGAGGGCGAGAGCAGGTTGGCCAGTCGCATCAGCCGCAACACCCGCCGCTTGCCGACCCGGACGCCCAGGAAGCGAAGCTGCGCCCAGACCTTGCGGTAGCCCTCGCCCAGCCAGGGCGAGGTCGTGATCGTCTGTCGAATTAGCTCGGTCAGTTGCGAGTCGCTCAGCTCGGTCTTCGGCCCCCGCTTGCCGAGCTCAACACGCAGCGACGCCTGGCGAGCTCTCACTCCATAGACGCTGGAGCGACACATCTCCCACGCCCGGCAGACCAACGCCAGACCATAGCGACGACCGGTGGAAGGCGAGACGGTCTGGCTCATGTCCTCGACCTCCTGGATGCCAAAGGGAGATTTTGCTTCAGCCTCCGGGCCTCTTCGTGGAGCAGCTCGATCTCCATCGTCTGGTCGCCGATCTTGGCCTTCAGACGACGAACCTCATCTTCATGCTCCTCCTGCTGTCGCGTCTTCAGCGCCGCCTGCCCGCCGGCAAGAAAGTGATCACGCCAGCCGGAGACTGTGGCAGCCGTGACGCCGAGCTCGCGAGAGATGACGTCGATGTCCTCACCTCGGAGCAATCGAAGGATGGCTTTGGTTTTGCGCCGCGCCGAGTAGCGACCGCGGTCTTGGTCGGTTGCTGAGACGTCTGCTGGGGATCTCACGGACACCTCCTTTCAAAGGGAGCCTATCTCCCAAACGAGTGTCCATGGAAATCGGGGGCCGGGGGAGGCCCTGCACCTAGTAGTCGCCGTGTATGGCGCGGCCGAGCTTGCAATTCGCGGCTACCGGATCCTGACGGGACACGGCTATGCTGCCCCGTACTCGTGAAGGGGTCCACTTGGGGTCTGCTGGTCCTGGTTCTCGTACTGAGCCTGGGCATCATCCTGGTGGCTGTCGCGATGACCCAGCCCGGCGTCGCGGCCACCTACCACGCGGCGGTTGAATGCTCGGATTCCACCAGCGCCAACTGCTACCAGCTGAGTCAAGGCGTAATCCGATCAGTGAAGGTCGACCAGACCAGCAGTGGTGAGGAGGACCGTGTCGTCATCGACACTCGGGGGACGACGATCGACACCACGTTGACCCCCTCCCCATCGCAGTCCACGAAGGTGAGACCGGGAGCTGATGTCACCGTCAAGTGGTACGTCGGAAACGTGGTCGCCGTGGTCATCGGTCACGACAGCATTCCGTCCGCTGAGAGTCCCCTCGCAAGCGCGGCCGGAATGGGCTATGCCGGCTCGCTGCTCATCTGGGCGGCCGCAGCCATGGCCGTCGCCTGGGTGGTCGGTCCCAGACTGGTGACGGCCCAGGCCAACGTGCGGCGATCGCTGGACGACGAACCCGGCATCAGCCTGGGTGCTTTCGAGGGGATCGTGCCTGGCGGCACTGTCGGATGGCGGATCAAGCCGAAGATGCGTGAGGCTCTGCTGCTACCCATCGTGATCGGAATGGTGGCTCTGATATCCATCACGCCGTTCCTCAACCCGCAGCGCAGGTCGATCGCCCTCATCGGCGACGGCGTTCTTGTGGTCGCCATATGCATCCGCTGGGCTCTGACCGCCAGGAACACTCGCGTCCTGGCGGACCGCTCGTCGATCATGAAAGCCGATTGGCTCGGCCGTGTGAAGCGATGGCCTGTGTCCGATGTCGCCGAGGGCTACATGTTCAGCGTTCGCACCCTGTACTCGCTCAACGCGTGCATCGTCTTCGTTGGGCATGATGGGTCCCAGCTCTTCATCGTGTCGAGCTTCTACTGGGACCTCAACGAGATCACATCGGTCTGCATGACGATTGGCATCCCGCTGGACGGTAGCTACGACGAGATCCTCATCCGGGGGAGCCGCCGCAAACGGATTGCGATTGCGCTGGGGACCCTGGTGCTCGGGGCGCTGGCCGCTGCTTACTTCTTCCCGGCCCCGGCCAGTCAATAATGCCTAGGATCCTCCGTGAGCTGCATCAGGCTTCGCCGATTTCAGAAATCATCGTCATGACGTATTACAACGGCGTACCGATGCGGCTTCTTGATCTCGTACGCGAAGGGACCTGAGCGGTTCGTCGAAGCGTGCCGCCGCATGTGTCCAGGAATCGACGTCGTGGTCGCGCCGCCAGGCCAGACAGTCGAGATTCAGGCGACGGTTGGTTAGACGCCCGGCCCAGTCAACGAGCAGCATCGCCTGACGGTCCTGCCCGTTGCGTCCTCAGCGTGAAGCCTCTGCGGAGCCATCGATTGCTGCCGAGCGAGTTCAGTTCCGCCAACGACAGTAACCAACCGCACCCCTGCGTTCCGATAGTTCCCCAGGAAATTGTGACCCGGCTGTGACCCGTCGGCTCCGGACGACGCCGGAAATCGCGGGTTTTGAACTCAAAACTGGTCGGGAGCCCGGGATTTGAACCCGGGGCCTCACGGTCCCGAACTCTGAGAACTCTCGTCCAGAGTTGACGGAAACGATCGATTTCTATTCGAAGTGGTCGCGCCACCTCTCGGCGGAGTGGTGATTTGGGGTTATTTCTTCGCTGGATTGCTACATGAGGTGCTACACGAAATCCCCGACTGCCCAATCCTCCCGAATGAGGCCTGGGCGAAGCCAGTCCACGAAGTCAGCCTCCGATAGCTCACTCGAGGCGAGCCTGAGAAGTACATCCACGGCTTCGGCTGGTTCGGGTTGTTCCAATCGATACCCGTTTCTCTGGACGATTCGATGAGGGCCAACCATGCGGCTCGCTCTTCCTCGCTCACGCAATACCACTAACCACGATCTTTCCCTTCGCGTGTCCTTCCTCGAAGTAACGAAAGGCCTCGGAAACGTCGCTCAGCTCGTAGCAGCGATCGATCACGGACGTAACTTTGCCAGCTACCAGGAGATCCCGTAGGACCTCCAGGTCCGATTGAGTCATCTTGGTGATGTACATCGCCACGCTCTGGCTCGCACCAATCGATTCGAATCGGACGGTAGCGAAGCGGGACAGAGCCCGCCAGCTGCTCGAATGCTGGATCGCCGATGCTCCGACCAGCACATAAGTCGCGTTGCGCTCGAGCACGCGCCTGCATTCGGACAGCGAATGGCTCCCGGCTATGTCCAGCAGAACGTCGTAGCGGAGACCGTTGCGAGTGAAGTCTACCGCCGTGTAGTCGATGACGTGATCCGCGCCTAGCGATCGCGCCTTCTCCACCTTGCTCGGACTGCAAACTCCCGTCACTTCGGCCCCAAACGCCTTTGCGATCTGCACCGCAAACGTGCCCACGCCGCCCGAGGCGCCGTTGATCAGAACCTTCTGCCCCGGCTGGACATGCCCGTGGTCGCGCACCGCCTGGAGTGCGGTGGCGGCGGCAATCGGGACGGCCGCGGCTTGCTCGAACGAGATGTTGGCGGGAAGCATCGCCACCGGGCCGCTTTGCGGAACGCAGAGATACTCGGCAAATGCTCCTCGTTTGGCACCAAATACCCGGTCGCCTGGATGGAACCGGGAGACGCTCTTTCCGACCGATTCAACGATGCCTGCGAAGTCGGTGCCAAGCACCGCGCGTTTCGGTTCGCGGCCGAAGCGGCGCATCGTGTATCCCGCTCTACTCGTTGGAAAGAGATCCACCGGGTTCACTGCGGACGCGTAGACGCGCACCAGCACGCCGTCGTGCGGCACCGTGGGCTGATCGACGTCCTCGAGTCTCATGTCACCCGGCCGGTCAGAGACGAAGGCTTTCACTGTGCCTCACCTCCGACGATGAGCACGACGTTTCGAGTCTTCTGCGCCGAGGCCACGTATCTCGTCGCCTCGACCACCTGGTCCAACGTGTAGCAGCGGTCGATGACCGCGCGGTACTTGCCCGCCTCGGACAGACCTCTGATGAATTCCGCATCCCTCTTCGCGTACTGCGGAGGAATCGGAAACACAACTCTCTTTCCAGGTCTCCGGGAAGTCCACGCGACAAGCGCGAGATTGCGCAGGTGATCGCTCGGGAGGTACACGCCGCGGTGTGTCATCGCGCTGCTGCAGCGACTGAACGGAAGCTTGCCGACCGCGTCGATGATCACGTCGTAGCGTTCGCCGGTCTTGGTGAAGTCTTGCTTCGTGTAGTCGATCACCTCATCGGCGCCGAGCGATTTGACGACATCGACATTCCTCGTGTTACAAACCGCGGTGACGTGCGCACCGAAGTACCTGGCCAGTTGGACGCACGCCGTTCCGAAGGACCCGGACGCACCGTAGACGGCGATCCTCTGGCCCATCCCAACGTTCGCCGCCTTCAAATACTTCAAAGCGATCATCGGTCCGTCACAAAGCGGCGCTACCTCTTCGAACTTCGCGCTCACCGGCATCTGCGTCAGAGCCGCGCTCTCTTGCATGCACACAAACTCGGCATGAGCTCCAAAGCGCCATGAGTTGTGGCCGAACACGCGGTCGCCTGCCTTGAACTCCTTGACCGCGGCGCCAACTTCCTCCACCACTCCGGCGACCTCGACGCCGAAGATCCTGCGCCGAGGCCGGCGCAGTCCGTAGCCGAGCAGGCGACCGAACCATGGATACGGTTTGCGCATTCCGTCGTCGGTACGCGTGACCGTCGTCGCGCGCACTCTGATCAGAACCTCATCGGCCGCCGGTACGGGCCGCGGCACATCCTCGACGTGCAACACCTCAGGCGGCCCGTACCTGTCGCAGACGACTGCCTTCATCGAATCAGCGCAGGCTGAACGGCGGGTACTGGTCGGTCACCAGCGTGAATGCGTAAGCCATCACGCGGTTGTTCCAGCGGAGCACGCCGACCACGTAGTTGAAGAGGCTCCGCGGATAGCTGCCAGTGAACAGGATCGCAAACCAGGCGATGACGATCGACACCAGCGCAGCGATCCACAGGAAGAACAGAACGACGTAGTGCGGGATCGCGAGCAGCCACTTGACCAGGGGCAGCCAGCGGTTCATCTGGTGGGTGTCGGGATACGGGAAGTCGAGGTGAACCGCCTGCTCGTCATCGGTTGACGGATAGCGGTCGTCGAGAAGCGCCAGGTACGCGGCCACTCGGTTCGAGAACCGCAGCAGGTTGAGGTTCCAATCGAACCACCACCGCGGGTACTTCTGCCGGACCACGAGCATCAATACGAGCGGAAGGAACACGGCCGCCCCACCGATCACCAGGGTGTTCCTGTTGTCGTCGTTGAGGGTCTGACCTGACAGCAGGCTGAGAACGATCACGATCGGTATCGCCGCGATGAGGCGTAGAGCCGTCGTGAGCCGGTCGAGCTTCCGTTCGGGAAAATCGACGTCGAACTGAACCGGATAACTGCTAACCATTCGTGTTCACTCCTTTGGGGTTGAGGTGAGGCTCACGACCTCGTGGCCGCGCAGCGCCTCGAGAAAAGGCTGAAAGCTGCCGGAAACGGTGCAGCGGAGAACCGAGCCGTCGACTTCGACCTCGGTTACCCCTGATGCGCGCTCGATCTGGCGGACCGGCGGAGCACCGATAAAGGTGATGTCCACGCTTTGCACCTCCAGCTCGTCAGCCATGTGTCGTCAGGCTAGGCACCGCAAGGACGCCTGGAATCCGTGAAATTGCCGATTTGGCACCTGGCGTTGCCCTAGCTTGCCTGGGTAGTAACGTCGCGTTTGACCATGGCCAGGCCCACCCGCCGAAAGGGCAACTTACCGGCCGAGGCAACGAGCTTCGTCGGCCGGCGACGCGAAATTGCCGAGCTCCGGAAGAAGCTCACGACGGCCCGCCTGGTCAGCCTGGTCGGCCCCGGCGGTGTGGGCAAGACTCGGCTCGCGATTCGCGGTGCGACTGACCTGGCGCGGGGTTTTGCCGCCGGCGCATGGATGGTCGAGCTGGCCGAGGTGCGAGATCCCGATCTGGTTCCCAACGCCCTGCTGGCGGCGCTGGACCTGCGAGATCAGACGGCGACGGAGCCTCTCGACCTCCTCCTTTCCTATCTGCAGGACAAGCAGCTGCTGCTGGTTATCGATAACTGCGAACACCTGCTGGGAGCGGCATCGAAGCTGGTCAGCGAGGTCATCACGGCGGCGCCGGGCGTCCGGGTCGTCGCCACCAGCCGGGAGCCTCTGTCCGTCCCTGGCGAGCACCTGCTTCCGGTCCCGCCCCTCAAGCTGCCGGCCGCCCACGCCGCCGAGCCGTTGAACCAACTGCGCCAGAACGAAGCCGTGATGCTGTTCACGGAGCGCGCGGGAGCAGCCTCGGGAACGTTCGAGCTGAGTGCCTCCAACCAGGCCGCCGTCGCGGACGTGTGCCGCCGCCTCGATGGCCTCCCGCTGGCGATCGAGCTGTGCGCGGTGCGAACGCGAGTCCTCTCCATTGAGCAAATCCTCGCCCGCCTGACCGACCGGTTTGCGCTCCTCACGGTTGGCGGTCGCGGCGCCCTGCCCCGCCACCAGACGCTGCAGACAACCATCGACTGGAGCTACGACCTGCTCTCAGCCGAGGAGCAGACCCTGTTCCGGCGGCTGTGCGTGTTCGCGGGCCGCTTCACGCTGGAAGACGTAGATGGCGTTAGCGCCGAGGGGTTGCCCAATCCGTTGGATCTGCTGTCGTCGCTGGTGGACAAGTCGCTGGTGATCAAAGAGGAAGTGCACGGCGTCGCCTGCTTTCGCCTGCACGAGACAATGCGCGAGTACGCGATTCTCAAGCTGCGTGACGCTGCCGAGGAAGAGGCCCTGGGCGAGAGGTGCATCGACTATTACTGGTCGCGCTGCTTGCCGGCGGGCGCCGCCGCCAGATATCGACTCGTCGAGTGGCTCGAATGGATGGAGCTCGAGATCGACAACCTGCGGGCGGTGATGCGCCACTGCATCAGCCGCGGCGACTACGCGCGCGGTGTCGATCTGGTGACTTCGCTCGGCTGGTTCTGGATCACACGCGGGACCACAGAGGGGGCGCGCTGGCTCGACGAGCTCCTCGCGCATGGGCAGGGCAATCGACTGTCCCTGGCGTGGGCAACCTTCTTGCGTGGATTCCTGGCCGTGCTCCAGGCGGATCCACTGACCGCCGTGCCGTGGCTCGACCGCGCAGCGGAGGCGGCGCGAGAGCTCGGTGACAACTCAATGCTGACCCAAGCGCTGACCATGGGCTCGGTGGCCGCGACTTTCGGCGGCGACCGAGTTGCCGCCGCAGCATTGTTCAAGGAAGCCGAAGCTGCCGCGGGCGGAGTCGATGACCCTGCTGCCAGGTCGTCGGTCCTGCAGGCAAAGGTGCTCAATGCGATGTTCGACGGCGACCTCGAGGTGGTCCGGACGGCGGCGTCAGAAGGAGTTCGGATAAGTCGAGAAACCGGCGACCTGTACGTGCTTGACGTCATGTTGATGGAGCTGGCCTTCAGCTTCATGATCGAAGGCCAGCTGGACATTGCCAAGCCGCTTTACGTCGAGGCGCTGCGCGCCGCACAACGGATCGATGACCGCATCCTGCAGTCCTACCTGCTGGTTGCGTTCGGCTACTTTGCCGCGGGCTCTCGACAGGCAACGCTCGCGGCGCAGCTGTTCGGAGCGGCCGAGTCGGTTCGCATCGGGGCCGGAGCAAACATCATGTTGCCGATGGCGCCATTCCTCGCCCAGGCCGAAGAATCCGCGATCGCGGTGCTCGGCCGGGCAAAGTTCGAGGCTGAATACAAGGCAGGAAAGCACCTGAGCCGCGAGCTGGCGCTACGCCTGGCGCTCGGTGAACCTGCCGAGGTCCTGACCGCCGATGGCGAAGGCGCAGGACTGCTCGGCAAGCGAGAGGCTGACGTTGCAAAGCTGGTTGCCGAGGGTTTGAGCAACAAGCAGATCGGTGCGCGGCTGTTCATTTCGGAGCGGACGGTCGACAGCCACGTCCGCTCCATCCTGAACAAGCTCGGGTTCAACTCACGTGCACAGATTGCAAGCTGGGTAGCCTCCTCGGATCGGTGAGGCTTTTCCGATGGTCGCAGTCTCGATGTCTCAGTCGCCGGGCCCGACGAGGCTGACCAGCCGCGCCTGGGTCAGCTTCCTTTTGATCTCGGCGAGCTCGCTCCGGCGCCCGATAAAGCTTGTCGATTCGGCCGGCGGGTCGCCCACGCGGGGAGTGCTTGAGAGCTTCGACCTCGCGCGCCTGGATTACTACATGAAGTACCACATCAGGCGCCCTTCGCGGACCCATCGGGATCAATCGCGCACGGCTGAAAACCGTGAGGCCCCTCCAATTCGAGCCGAGTTCAGGTTCGCGAATGCGAATTTGGGTTCAGTTGATTGGTCGGGGGCTGAACTGCCCTAGGGTTTGGTGGAGGCTGCATTCTTTGGGAGGATGTAGCCCATGGCAGCATCGAAGCAGCAGACGCCGAAGCACGGATCGGGACACCGACATCCAGCTGAGCTGAGGGAGCGAGCGGTCCGGATGGTCCAGGAGACCATGAAGGAAACCGGTGAGCGTCACGGCGTGGTGACGCGGATCGCGGTCCAGCTGGGACTCGGGTCAGAAACTCTTCGTCATTGGGTCAAGCAAGCGGAGATCGATGGTGGTCAGCGACCTGGAGTGACGACCAAGGACCAGCAGCGAATCGCTGAGCTAGAGAAGGAGGTTCGTGAGCTCCGGCGAGCCAACGAGATCCTCAAGGCGGCCTCGGCTTTCTTCGCGAGGGAGCTCGACCCTCGACTGCCGAATTAGTGAGCTTCATTAACGAACACCGGGAAAGGTTCGGGGTCGAGCCGATCTGCGACACGTTGCAGTTCGCCCCGTCTACTTATTACGCGGCGCTATCCCGGCCACCCTCGGCGCGGCAGCGTCGCGACGGCGAACTCAAAGTCGAGATCGCTCGAGTGCATGAGGAGAACTTCGACGTCTACGGCACCGAGAAAGTCTGGAAGCAGCTGAGACGTGAGGACATCGAGGTCGGTCGCGACCGTGTGGGTCGACTGATGGCTGAACTCGAACTCGAAGGGGCGGTCCGGGGCAAGACCTGGCGGACCACGATTCCATCCTCGGTTGCCTCACCGCCGGCGGACCTGGTCGACCGCGACTTCAGTGCGACTGCACCGAATCGGCTTTGGGTCGCCGACCTCACCTACGTCAGCACCTGGCCGGGTGTCGCTTACACGGCCTTCGTCACCGACGTCTTCAGCCGCTACATCGTTGGTTGGAAGGTCTCGACCACTCTGCGAGCCGAGCTCGCCCTCGACGCGTTGGAGATGGCGATCTGGTCACGAGGTAGGACTGACCTCAAGGGTCTGGTCCATCATTCCGACCCGCGGCGTTCAGTACCTCGCCATTCGCTACACCGAGCGCCTGGCCGACGCTGACGCGGTCTGTTCCGCCGGTTCGCGCGGCGACTCTTACGACAACGCGCTGGCCGAATCGGTGATCGGCCTCTGCAAGACCGAGCTCATCCGCAAGCAACGTCCATGGCGCTCATTCGAGCAGCTCGAGCTGGCGACGGCGCGCTGGGTCGAGTGGTACAACCAGCGCCGCCTCCACAGCTCTATCGGCGATGTGCCCCCAGCAGAGTTCGAGTCCACCTACTATCAGGAGCGCGCGGCGTCAGCCGTTGCGTGAAAACCAAACCGGGAAGTCTCCAAGAAACTCAGGGCGATTCA
>Ga0137379_10003415_pt1 | contig 14838 bp, 16 predicted proteins | sample SagtaG_18_FD_104812 | JGI IMG/M metagenome (GOLD analysis project Ga0137379, IMG submission 104812) | Vadose zone soil microbial communities from Sagehorn Ranch, Mendocino, California, USA - Sage2_L_80_16 metaG | ecosystem: Environmental > Terrestrial > Soil > Vadose zone | place: USA...
GTGTCGTTGAAACCGAGCGGAGGGCCGAGCGTCAAGTGGAAACGCTGCTCGTATTCCGACTTCACACGATCGTAAACCGCCTTTCGATCTGACGCGGGTGGTTGCTTCAGGACTGCAGTCAGTGCGGTGCCAGTGTATTCGAGATAAATATCGATGCGTCCGGCGAGAATGCTTTGATGTGCGATGTAGGTGCCGCCTAGATAGAAACGACGCTCAACCGGGAGATTAGTGTTGTTTTCAATTTGTTGGGCGATGAGTTCTCCGAGGATGATTTGCTCGGTGAAATTTTTGCATCCCACGACGATGCGGGGACGGTGGGAACAGCTGCTTAGAAGAAGAATTCCCACGAGAATAACGAGTACGTCAAAGACCCCGCCCTGTCTCGCCAAAGAACGGCGAGACAAGGACGGGGCACCCTCGGGATTGGGATCCATCAAAATCATGCCGCCCGCTGTGGTGAGAGCCTTTTCTCCAGCCAGCCCAGCAGCGTGTCCGCAGCCAACGCCATCAGCGCCGCAGGGACGGCTCCCGCGAGAATTACGGCATTGTTGACCATGGTTAGTCCGCGGAAGATGAGTTCGCCAAGGCCACCCGCGCCGATTGCGGCGGCAATGGTGGCGAGGCCGATGGACATTACCATGGCAACCCGAACTCCGGCGAGAATTACGCTTGCAGCAAGCGGCAACTCGACTTGGAACAGCAGCTGCCAGTCTGTCAGGCCCATACCGCGCGCGGCTTCGACCACCGCGCGGTCAACGCCTGTGATTCCGGCGTAAGTGTTGCGAATGAGCGGAAGCAGCGCATAAAGAGTTAAGGCCAGGATCGCCAGCCGTCCTGCGCGCTCGCCGATCCAGGGCGCAGGCAGCAAGAATCCGAAGAGCGCAAGACTGGGGATGGTCTGGATGATGTTCGCCGCAGCAATCACTGATTTCTGCAGACTGGGTTTGCGAGTAATCAGGATGCCGACAGGAATTCCAACTGCGACTGCGAGCAAAGTGGAAATACCTACAATCCACAAGTGCTCCAGTGTAAGCTCGGCGATTTCCGTTCGGTTCTGCGCAACAAACTTCCAGAAGTTCATCGAGTACCTCGCATTGATTCGAACGAGCCAAATGCTTGTACATATTTCGCGATAAGAGGCTCAGGTGATTTTAGAAACTCGCCGGGATTGTTGATCGCGACCAGCCTGCCTTCTTCGAGCAACGCAATCCTTGTCCCCAGCAGTATTGCCTCGTGAAGATCATGGGTAACGAACATGACGGTCTTCTGCAGTTTCTGTTGAAGTGAGAGAAATTCGCGTTGAAGATCGGAACGAGTGAGTGGATCGAGTGCCCCGAAAGGCTCATCCATCAATAGAATTGGCGGATCGGCGGCGAGGGCACGTGCCACTCCAACACGCTGGCGCTGGCCTCCGGAGAGTTGATGTGGATAGCGCGAAGCAATGTCGGGATTCAAGCCGACGAGCCTGAGAAGGTCTTCGACGCGCTTCCCGATGCGCTCCTTCGGCCAATTTTCAAGCGTGGGAACGAGACCGATATTTCGTTCGATGGTGAAATGAGGAAAGAGGCCGACCTCTTGGATGGCATATCCGATGTGGCGGCGCAGCTTGATGACATCCCACTCGCCCACCGGTTGGGCATTCACACGGATTTCTCCGGCTGAAAGCTCCTGCAGCCGGTTCACCAGCTTGAGCGCGGTAGTTTTTCCCGAGCCGCTGCGGCCGAGGAGAACCAGAATCTCGCCATGCCGAGCTTCAAGGGTTAAGTTCTGCAGAATTACGCGCCCGTTTGGTAGAGAATACGAGACGTCGCGAAACTGAATGATCGCGTCAGCGCTGTTCATAAGTGGAGCAGGATTGAAGTCGGCAGCCAATTCTAGCGGTTCGGATCTTGAACCCCAACCCAGCGCAGAGCTTCCTGCCGATCGGCGAACGCCCGCATTGCGACCGCTTTGCCGTCACGGAACGTATAAACATCCGCCACTTTCACATCCTGCGATTGGGCGCTGTCTTTCGGCCGAACCCGCGCGTTCACAAACACTACGACGCGATGACCAGCGATGATAAACCTTTCGGGCTCACTGATTACCTCGGCCCACGCAGCCCGTGACTGCGCCAGATAATGTTTCACAGCATCGCGCCCGTGATACGCCCCACCGCCAGGGAACTCTGCCGGCTCGGTCCATTCAATCTGCGGGTCACAGAACTCAACCGCACCGTCAATATCGTTCCGGTTAAAGGCTGCGTAGGCTGCGCGGAGAGCATTGACAGTCCGCTCCGGTGATTCCATAGGAGCCTCCTTGGCGTCCGCGTACAGCCGTTCAGGCTGAGTATTGAAACGATGAAAACTACAAAGGCTTGTCGCGACTGCGAGCTCAATAGCAGCAATCTCAAACACTGATCCTGACACGCGGAATGCTGTCACACATCGTACGCTTCTGCGGGTAAACCAGTGATCCGGATTCCGGAGTGCCCTTTGTGTCGGATGTTGAAGCCAATCAGTAGAGCGGTAATCTGCTCGACGATGCGTGCATTTTCCAGCTTGCCACCATCGAGCGCGCGTACTCCGGGGATCTTGCGGGCGAGCTGGCGGATGCGCTGCGCGGCTTGTTTATCGTCACTGCAAACGATTACGTCGCAATCAACTTCTCCTTCGTGCGCCAGTAATTCCGCAGCGGCATTGTGAAAAGCTGCGACGACCGGAACCCCTTCTGGCGCCAATTCGGCAGCTTGCTCCGCCGCTGAACCTTGCCAGACGCCGATGGTGCGGGTAGGCCGTCCGCCGACGCTGGCGGCCAGAGGCACGGTGGCATCCACAAGAATTTGGCCTGGGCGCAGCACGGGCTTGATGTGCTTAAGCATTTCCGCTTGCGCGTCAAAAGGAACGGTTAGGACGACGATTTCCGCGGATTCGCATGCAATCTGGTTCTCGGCTCCCGAGATGTTGCCGCCCGTCTTCTCGCGGATTTTGTTCGCGGCCTCAGAAGCGCGTTGCGGATCGCGCGAGCCGATGATGACCGTCTCTCCTGCTTTTGCCCAACGCAGCGCAAGTCCGGAACCTTCGGGACCGGTGCCGCCGACAATCGCGATGCTCACGCGAACTCCGGCTCAAGCACCGTCTCGGCAGGGAGGCTTTCGAATGGCATTTTGATCTGGATTCGCGAATACGTTGTATTTCGCTCGGCAGGAATGCGGCCAATCTCGCGAATCAGAGACTGGAATTCTTCCGGACGAGTGTACTGGCCGGCGGTAGCTCCGGCTTCGCGCGAAATGTTTTCTTCCATCAGCGTTCCGCCGTAGTCGTTGGCGCCAGCATGGAGGCAGAGCTGGGAGAGACGACGATTGAGCTTTACCCAGGAAACTTGGATATTGTTGATGGAACCCGCTAGCATCAAGCGGGCCAAGGCATGAATCTTGAGATGCTCGGCCAGAGTTGGCCCAGGGCGAGAAAGTCCCTGATGAAACAAAAGCGTGTTGTTGTGAACAAAACCGAGCGGCACAAACTCGGTGAATCCGCCAGTCTCATTCTGAATCGATCGCAGGAGTAGAAGCTGATTTACCCAATGTTCGGGCGTTTCGACGTGGCCGTACATCAAAGTTGATGTGCTACGAATGCCGCAGGAGTGGGCAGTGCGGATGACCTCTTGCCATTGGGCAGTTGAGAGCTTGTTGCGGGAGAGGACGTACCGGACTTCGTCATCCAGAATTTCGGCGGCAGTGCCGGGAAGAGTGCCGAGGCCATTGTCGCGGAGCATGCTTAAATAATCGCGAAGAGTCACGCCAGTGAGCTCTACGCCGTAAACAATTTCCATTGGCGAGAAGGCATGAATGTGCATGCCAGGAACAGCGGACTTCACCGCGCGCAAAATGTCGCGATAATACAAAGGAGGCAGTCCGCGCGGCAGGCCGCCCTGAATGCACACCTCCGTTGAGCCCAATTCCCAGGCCTGAATTGCTTTTTCTGCGACCTGCTCGGGATTCAGAAAGTAGGTGTCCGATTCGCGTGGGCCGCGACTGAAGGCGCAGAACTTACATCCGACGAAACAGATGTTCGTGAAATTAATATTGCGGTTGACGACGTAAGTGACGATGTTGCCTACCAGTTCGCTCCGCAGGAGATCTGCGGCTACGAGCAATCCAAGGAGATCGTCTCCTTCAGCATTGGCCAACCGCAGGCATTGATCGCGAGTAATCGCTCCGCCATCCTGTAACTCCAGTACACGTTCGACAGCTTCCCGTACTGCAGGCTGCATGCGAGGAGCAACTTCAGCCCAGTCGAGTTGAGGAAATTGCTCGAGTTCCGCCGGGGTGGAGATTCGGTCGTGCATTGGTCTTTCTCTCCTTCTCTAGCTCTCGTTCTCTAGGCCTCAAGCCTAGCCTTAACGGAACAGATCGTTTTCTTTCGGGCGGATCAGATCGCGCGCGCTCCCCGGGCCGCGCTGATATTCGAATCCGCGTACGACGCAAACTGGCGTGCGATTAAGCTTGCCGCAGACTAGGCCCGCAGCGCAAGCCAGTTCGTCGGCTACGGCTTCGTAGCTGGCGCGGAGTTGATATCCATGGGGATCGCGGTTCCCTCGATAGTCGAGCAGAGGCTTCATTCCCGCGACTCCGATAGCGACTTCGGTCAGGCCCTCACGCCAAGGGCGGCCGAAAGAATCTGAAATTATCACCGCGACTGCGACGCCCAGCAGCTTCTTGATTTGTGAGCGCAAGCGGGCTGCCGAGCGATCAGGGTCTTTGGGAAGAAGGACGGCACTATTGCCGCCATCCACATTCGAAGCATCCACGCCGCTGTTCGCGCAGACCAAGCCATGGCGAGTCACGGTGATCAATACCCCATTCTTCCTGCGAAGCATTTTCTTGCGGACTATCCGCTGCGCCTCGCGCAGGGCGAGTTCGACCAGGCGCGCATCAGTCCCACACTCATCTGCCCACAGGGTGGCAGAGCGGGAAGCCCTGACATCGCTGAGTGTTACAACCTGGCCTTCAGCCTTCGAAACTACCTTGTGCTTAATCACCAGAATATCTCCGGTTCTCAATAACGTTTTCTGATGCCGCAGCGCTGCGCGCAGTTTCTCAATCAGGTCATCGCCCGGCAGAATCTGACCCGGGAAAGGAATGGGAATGAGACGAATATCGCGCGGCCTCATTGCGATTTCGCCGTCATATGTTCCCTCCCATCCTTGGCAAAATCAGCGAAGGATGGAACGGCTGAGACAAGCCCAGTTTTCGAGCCACAAGCTGGGACCGTTTCTCGCCTGGAGCGCGGGCCAACTGTTCAAGATCTTCGGGAGTGTCAATGTCCAGGGCAAATCCGGACAGCGACAGCACAACGCAGGAAGTGTCGGTCGCAATGGCAGCAGCGAGGTGGGGAAGGAAACTATCATTGCCGAAGCGCAGAGGGAACAGGGCTGCCGGGCGGCGTAGGATGGCATTGGTTCCCCGCTTGTCGCGGGCAGGAACGAGCACGGTGCCACGCTCAGGAGCGCTGCCGTAGATGGCCCGCAGTTCGGCGACTTCTATGAGAGGAATGTCTGCCGGGATCACTAGCGTGGTACGAATTCCCCGGGATTCGCAAACTTGAGTTGCCATCTCAATCGCATCGGTTTCGCTGAGGTTCGATTTGTCATGGATCACTCTAAATCCGAAGTTGGTGGCGAGCTCAATGGCGAACGAATCGCTCGTAACCAGAGAAACTTCATAGCCTGAGAGCGATTCGAGAACATCCTGCAGCATAGCCTGGGCAAGCTCGGTGCGGGCAGATTGCTCCATTACTGACGCGAGCCGCTGTTTCGCATTCTTCAAGTTCTTTACTGGGACCAGAATCATTCGACCTCTGCTGAAGTGCTCACGAGTTCGGGGCACGCAAGGCTCAGAGCTGTTCGTGCGATCCGCTCTCTATCTTCGGTCGTGCGCATGAGAATGTTTGTGCAATGAACTTGAAGTCCGTTGTTGATCGTGTAGGGGCGTCCGGGGCTACGTGATTCAAGCTTTTGTGCAGCATCGGAATCAGTGTCATCAGCGACCAGGACATCAAGAAAATCAGCATAGGCGCCGACGACTCCCGTGATCGAAACCGGCAGACCTTGAGAGGTCATCAGCGGTCCGGCGGGTCCGGAAACGGCAGCGTTCCCGATGATCGGGCTTACCGCCACAACCTGTGCCGAGGTATTAGACAGCGCATCGCGGATACCGGGCACTGCGAGAATCGGGCCAATACTGGTGACCGGGTTGCTGGGCGCGATTAACACAGCCTGAGCGCGAGCGATGGCATCGAGTACTCCTGGCGCGGGTACGGATTCCGATGCACCTGCGAAACGAACGGACTTTACCGGGTCCTGAAACCAGCGCTGGACGAAATATTCTTCGAAGCTCAACTCGCCGAAAGGAGTGTCAATCCTGGTCTCCACTCGCATGTCGCTCATGGGCAAAATGCGGGAGCGCACTCCCAGCTTCTCGGCCATAGTCTGCGTGACTTCTGAAAGTGTGCGTCCTTGGGAGAGCAGTTTAGTACGTAGCAAATGCGTTGCCAGGTCACGATCACCGACGCTGAACCATGAAGGCTCGCCGAGTTCTTTCATGGTTTGCAGGCAATGAAAGGTGTCGCCGTGAACGCCCCAGCCACGTTCGTTGCTCAAAATCCCCGCGAGGACATAGGTAATCGAATCGATATCGGGAGAGACGTACAAGCCCCACCATTCGTGGTCGTCGCCGGTATTGACGATTATCGTAAGCTCTTCTGGCGGGACCACGCGGCGAAGGCCGTCAACAAACTTTGCGCCCCCAGTACCGCCGGTGAGGACGACGATCATGCAGCGCTCCGCGCGAAGCCGTCGCGACCCGCAGTCGAAATCAATCGTGACGTGAGCAGGGCAGATTTATTCATCGCGCGCTCAAGAAATTCCGGATAAACCGGCAGACGTTGTCGCAACTGGAATCCTTTCACTTGCGTACGCCGCTCTAGGTCCTCAAGATGCGGCCACGGCCGCTCTGGATTGATGAAATCGGGAGTCAGCGGTGAGACTCCACCCCAATCGTTGATGCCCGCATCCAGTAGCTCTTCGTAGTCCGGGTCAGAGAGATTTGGCGGAGCCTGGATGTTCATCTCCGGCATCAGCAAACGCGCGACCGCGATCGTGCGTAGCATGTCACCTCGAGGTGGCTCGGGCCAATTCCGCATCGGAATTTCCGGCTTTACGCGAAAGTTCTGGATTATGACCTCTTGAATGTGGCCGTAGCGCTTGTGCAGTTCGCGTATTGAAAGCAGCGCGTCAACCCGGTCTGCAGGAGATTCGCCAATCCCGATCAAGATACCAGTGGTGAATGGAACGCCCTGCTTGCCCGCGTCTTCAATGGTTCGCAAACGCTTGGCCGGTATCTTGTCGGGCGCATTGTCGTGGGCTTTTCCTGGCGCGAGCAGGGAGTCGTTAGTTGTCTCGAGCATCAAGCCCATGCTGGGAGAGACCGCCGCGAGCCGGGAAATCCACTCTGCACTCATCAGTCCAGGATTCGGGTGCGGAAGCAAGCTGGTTTCACGCAATATCAGCTCGCACATGGCTTCTAAGTAATGAAGCGTGGAGCGAAATCCCAATTTGCGCAAGGTCTCGCGCATTTCGGGAAAGATCAATTCGGGTTTATCGCCAAGTGAGAACAGCGCCTCGGTGCAGCCTAATTGTTCACCCGCGCGTGCACCTTGCAGCACCTCATCGGGAGTCATCGTGTGCGCGCCGAGCTGTCCCGGGTCGCGACGAAAGGTGCAATATCCGCAATAATCGCGGCAGAGATTTGTAAGCGGGATAAAAACCTTGCGCGAATAGGTGATCACGCCGGGCTTGAAGCGGTCGCGAGCGTCTTGGGCGGCAGAAACAAGTTTAGGCAGGTCTTGGTCGTTGGCGCGAATCCAGCGGCATGCGGCTTCCCGATCAAGCGGGAGGTTCAATCCTTGACTTGATAGATGTCTGGAGTTTGGGGTCTCGTGGATTGCGCTTTTCATTACTTGCAGACTCCGGAGCTTCGCTCCGCCGACGCCGGGAGCCTGCCCTGAGCTTGTCGAAGGGGCGGCTGTCCTAACACTGTCGGGATCGGGCTACATCAAGAATGATAGCGGAACCTGCTCAGCGGCGGAAATGCGTGCGCTCGTGATAAAACTGGTCAGGCTTCGCTCATGAGTGCAAATCAGGAAGACTTTCGCCGTGCAATGGGAAGCTTCGCCACCGGCGTGACGGTCGTTACCGTGGACTACGAAGGTGAAGTCCAAGGAATGACAGCGAATGCGTTTACTTCGGTTTCTCTCGATCCCTTGCTGGTTCTGGTGTGCGTGGACCATCAGGCGCGAACGCACGCGCATCTGCATTCGCGGAAGCGATTCGGAATTAACGTACTTGCGGAACAGCAGCGTGCGGTTGCGGAGCACTATGCCCGTCCTGACCGGGACCCTGCCCGCGCCGAGAAGGAGGCTGGAGCAAAGTTTGATCGCACGGCGCACGGCACTCCCGTGCTGCATGGGGCCCTGGCGTACCTTGAATGCCGCTTGCAGAGCGCCCAAGACGCCGGCGATCACACTATTTTTATTGCCGAAGTCGAGGACGTTGTGGTGCGGACCGGTAAGCCGTTGCTTTATTTTGAGAGCAGGTACCGCAAGCTGGGGCCGGAACTGGACTGAAAGCCGCCGGATGCGGTTCTTACAAAACCGCGGAGCAGCCTCTGTCACAATTATTCTTTCGCCCTTTCAGGGCTTTCTCGTTCCTGCTCGTACCCAGGGCTTGCGCCCTGGGCTGTATTCTTCCGCCGCTTTGCGGCTCGATTGATTCAACACATCTCGGCGGCGGAAGGTCTCGCGGCTGCAATACTCGCTGGCGTCCTTAATGCTGCAGGTCAATGCTTGCGTCAATGTTGTCCGCCGGATCCGCCAGTCAGTTCTTCGACTAACTTGCCGGCGCCATAAAGTTTGCGAAGCGCTTCGGTCATGGCCGCGGTGTGCACCGCTACTGAGCGGTTGCTTTCGACGTCATAGACGTAATTCCCAACCAGTGATTCGATATTACCGTCGAAAATCAGACCTACAATTTCGCCGTCCTTGTTTACCACCGGCGAGCCTGAATTGCCTCCAATCACGTCGTTGGTGCTTACGAAATCGAGCGGCGTGGTCAGGTCGAGGTTCTTCATTCCGTCGCGGTATCGCTGCGGCAAGTCAAAGGGAGGCTGGTCGCCGAAGCTGAAGGCACGATCGTAAAGACCATAGTAGGTTGTCTGAGGGGGCGCTACGGTGCCATTCATCGGATAGCCTTTTACTTGCCCGTATGACAAGCGAAGGGTGAAGGTCGCGTCAGGATACGTGCTCTTGCCATAAAGCGCAAAACGAGCGCGGCCAATTTGCTCACCAGCACGCTGTTCGACGCTTTCCACGTTGTCTTGGGTCCACTTAATTATTTCGCGGCGCAATGGATCGATCTTGCGGGCAAGCACGATGAAGGAATCGGTCGAGGCGTCCACAGCCTGCTGGCCGCCTTCCACAAGGGATTTCCGCAATTGGGGATCTGCTAATTTGCTGCCGTTCACTAGATCGGCGGCGGCTTGTCCCGGAGCCTTACTTCCGAGGACGATCTTGAGGAAGGGATTATCAGGTCCAAGCGCGTTTATGTCACGATGTAATGCGCCAGTGATGCGCGCAATTTCCATATCCGGATAAATGGGCGCTGGAGAAAACAGCCGCAAACGCAGCGATTCGAGCTCAGACTCATGGAAGCCGGGCAGGCGCTCGCCATCGGGTTTTTTGATTTCAGCAACATACTCGACGATGTTGACGGCCAGTGAGGACAACTGCGAATCCGTACTGTGATAGTAGGCTTCCTTGACGCGCGAGGCGGCCTTCTGTTCGGCTGCGGCAATATCACTCCAGGCGGTCCCGTATTTAGCTTTCAGATCTGGATTGCTCATGACCGCTGACTGGAACTTTTCTTCATCGGCCTTTTTGTTTGCGACGATGCGAGGGTTTTCGAGGCCATGAAGCTCGCCGGTCAATGCTTTGACGGTGTTTTGTGCAAAGAAGATCGTGCTGCCGGCTTCACGCGCATGTTCGGCGCTGGTTGCGGAGAAGCGCTGCAAACCTTCAATACGGTCGCGAGTGACAGCAATCCAAATAGGCAGGTCATACTCGCGCTGAAACGACAGCTCAGCCAGGGTTTTGAGCCTCTCAGTCGAGCCTGGATGACCGGTGACAAAAACCAGATCGTTCTCCGCCGCACCTTTTGGGTTCCATTTCAAAAAGTTGCTGCTATCAATAGGCTTGCCATTCTCATAGACACGGAACAATGCCATGTCGAGGTCGTAGCGGGGATAGGTGAAATTATCCGGATCGCCGCCGAAGAATGCGGCCTGCTCCTCTGGAGCAAACACAATGCGCAGGTCGGTGTACTTTTTGTAGCGGTAGAGCCAATACTCTCCGCCCTGATAAAGAGTGATCACATCCGAGCGCAGGCCAGTTTTCTGCGTGCTCACTCTTTCGATTTCGGCAATGACGCTCTGGCGGGCCTTGAACTCTTCCTCAGGGGCTCCGGCGCCTTTCAGCGCGGCCTGAATGCGATTGGTCACGTCCTCGGTGGAGACGAGGACGTTGACTTCAAGGTCCTGCACCTTCATCTCCTGCTCGGGCGTGGCGGCATAAAAACCATTCTTGATGTAATCGTGCTCTGCAGTCGAACTCTTCTGCAATTGTCCTCGCGCGACGTGGTGATTGGTGAGCAGCAGCCCGTGCGGGCTGACGAACGATCCGGACCCGCCATCGTTCAGTCGTGCGCAGGACAAACGCACATGGTCCAGCCATGGCTTGGATAACACGAAATGGTATTTTTGCTGGATCAACTCAGTGGGCGGATTGTCGAAAGTCCACATGCCCTCGTCGGCAAACACCGTGCCGGCGAGCAGAACGATTGCAAGGGCGAGACGGGAGAATAATTTCATGGGTGCTCCTGTTATGAAATGAGGCAGCCACCTACTGGCACGGCATGTCGAGGCTTGCTCGACACAGCCGGGAGCCTGCTCTAAACCTGTCGAAGGGGCCGCCGTCCCCACCTACGACAGCGGCAAGAAGCATACCGCTGGCATCACTCCACGCGCAAGCTGTCTAGCATCCTTTGATAAGTCGGCTGCAGCGCGGCGAAGTCGCGCTCTGGCGCGATGAAAATTAAATATAGATATCCCCCGCTCGGTCCCGGCGCAACGACGAGCCAGTCTCGTTCGGGCAGAGGTTTTGCATCCTGTTGAAGCGGCGAGTTGCTGGCGAGGTCCACCGACCGACCCTGGATACCGTTCACCTCGATCGTTCGCAGGTCGCCATTCTGGTGCATGCCTGGATTTGATTGCTGGAGGTTTTGGATCAGGTCCTGAGCTACCTGGTCGAGTGATTTGGCGTTGGGGTCCTGCGCGATGGTTACGATCACACCGTAGGCGACCGCGTTCTGACTGACTCCGGCCTTGGGCGCGATGGTGACGGAGTTCTGTCCCGAAGCCGTGCTCCAGTTCGAAGGATAGGAAACGCTGAAGCCATTTTGATGAATTTCCGTAAACTGATTAGTCGGCTTGACCTGGTCGAGAGTCACGTTGGCCATAGCACTGGAACTGGCGTTCGCATCGGCGACGGTGGGCTGCGCGCTCTTGGGTGTGGCGCCGGTTTCAATATTCTGCTTCGCCCATAGTCCCTGCTTGGCTCCGTCTGCGATTTCCTTCCCGCTATACGACTTTACCCCGCTGGCCTGTTTCTTCGTGCTCTGAAACGATTGACTATCGCTCAGATATTTCTGGGGAGGCCAATTGCGGATCTCCTTACCAATCGCGGTGGAGCGGTTGCCTGGGTTGGGATGGTCGCTGAGGAACTGCGGCGGGCTGCCGCCCTGTTTGCCTAGGGTTTCAAAGAAATTCGCAAGCTCCATCGGATTGTAACTCGATTTGTACATGATGATGGCGCCGACCGAGTCAGCCTGGGCCTCATCCTCGCGAGAGTATTTGAGCAGCAACGAGCCTGCGCCGAACTGGATACCCATGCGGGCAAGGTTTCCCAGAGCGCTGCCTCCGAGAATCCCGCCCACAGCTCCGAGGACTTCGGCGATCGTGTGTTTGGGAGAAGTCGCCTGCTTCGCCGAGTGTTGCATGTACACATGGGACATCTCGTGCGACATCACTCCGGCGAGCTGTGCCTCGTTGGCCGCCGCGTTGATAGTGCCGACGTTGATGAAAATCGGTCCGCCCGGAAGCGCAAAGGCGTTGATTTCTTTCTGCTGTACCACGTGGAACTGGTAGGGCCAGGAGTATTGCGAGGGGATCTGTTTCTGCAGTTTCTTGCCGAGCTGCTGAACATACTGGGTGATCGGACTCGAATCCGGAAGCACTGGCATTTGTTTATAAACTTCTGCCATCACTTGCAGGCCGAGCTTCTCTTGATCTTCTTTCGACATTCCAGCCGAGCCGGGATTGGGTAGCTGCGGAGTGCTGGGGGAAACCGTATAGGCCGGGACTGCAAGCAGGATCGTCAATACCGCTGCGACGGCGCGATAGGAAAGTAGTGATCTCTTCATGGAGTTCCTCGTTCAAATCCAAGCACAAATAGAATGCCACAGGCGAATAGAATAGAGCGATGCCAGAAAATCGGGAATTTCGGCCAGCCACGACTGTAGAGCAATTCTTTAATCGCGCATTTGGTTTTGCAGTGGGCCTCGGACTCGGCCCTTCCTACGCTTATCTGCTCGAAGTCAAGGGCAGAAAGTCAGGGAAAGTGTACTCGACTCCGGTGAATCTGCACGAGTTCGCCGGCAAGGAGTTTCTCGTTGCGCCCAGGGGGCGCACGCAGTGGGTGCGGAATGCGGAGGCTGCGGGCGAAGTCACTCTGAAAAAGAGAAGCAAGCAACTGCGTTTTCGGCTACGTCCTCTGGAGGATACCGAAAAGCCTGAGGTCTTGAAGTCATACCTGAGTCGTTACGGCGGCACGGTGCAACGATTCTTTCCACTGCCTCCCGATTCGCCGCTCGAAGCGTTCGCCAAAATTGCGTCGGGCTATCCGGCTTTTGAGTTGATCGCGGCCTAAGGCATTCACCACGGAGACACGGAGGCACGGAGAAATAGTGGAAAACCCTCCGAAGATCGAGTTCAGTTTTAAAAGGAAGTTTTCTCCGTGCCTCCGTGGCGAATTCGGTTCTCACTCCAACACGCTATCTTCAACCCTTTGAGTTTTCCATTTTGTTGCGGCCTTTAAGAATTCCATGATGATGGGATGGGGCCTACCCGACTTTGACGAGAGCTGCGGCTGAAACAGAGTCGCAATGAAGAATTGGTGTGCGGGAGACTCGATGGCTCGAGCCTCACCTTTTTCACCCCTTGCAACGATGGGGAATCCGGCTTCGATGACCGCCCATTCAAACTCGGGATTCACTTCATAATTACAGAAGAATTCCTCGGAAACAACGCCTTGCTTGTAGAACGAATGCAGATACGATCCCGGACGAATGCGGATCTCAGGCATTGCCCCAGAAAGCCTTGGTGCGCCAGGGGGGCGATTGGGCAAGGCGCAGGCGACCGGCGAAATTACAATGTTCTTTGAGCCGGAATTGTTCTCGGCGGTATCTGCGTCTTTGATGCCCAACACATTGCGCGCACACTCTACCAGAGTGTATTGGAAGCCCCCTCAAGTTCCGACGAAGGGCCAGTCACGGCGGCGGGCGAATTCGATGCCACGCAACATTCCGTCAAAGCTCTTGTATGGACTCGCTGGCGCCGCCCATAATCCGTCAAAGGCTTCGAGCTTCTTTTCGAGTTTGGGACCGAGCAAAGAGTCGGTGGGCAGCCATTTTGCTTCCGCTACTATCTTCAGTTTGTGAGCGGCGTGCTGAAGGGATTTTTCGATGGCAGGAAGAGTAGGCGACGCCGGATCATAGTCTCCGAAAATCCCGATCTGCACGGCATCCGCCACGAGATCATTCTAAAGGAGAGGTATACCCGGGACTCTGTCTCTCTCGCCCGGACGGGCCCGCGAATGGCGGACGGACAGCCGAGAGCCGGCCGTCCCTGGATCGTGCTATTTCCCTTGCGCAAACGACATCTGCACGTCCGTCTTATCGGCCTCGTCAACTTTCAGCATGGTTCGCGGAGTTAGCTGCATGAACGCGGCAACGAAAGTGTCCGGCACCTGCTGGATGCGGATGTTGAAGGTGTTAACGGAATCGTTGTAGAACTCGCGGCGGTCGGCAATCTGGTTTTCAAGCTGGGTGATGCGTTGCTCCAGTTGCATGAAGTTGTTGTTGGCCTTCAAGTCGGGATAATTTTCCGCCACGGCAAAAAATCCGCGCAGGGCTGAAGTCATGCTCTGGTCGGCTTGCGCCTTCTGGTCAAAAGTGACGGCCTGGGAATACTGACTGCGTGCCTGGATGACCTTGGTCATCGTCTCGCGCTCGAAATTCGCGTATCCCTTGGTGACGTCGAGCAGCTTGGTCAACTCGTCATGCCGCTGTTTTAAAAGGACGTCGATGTTCGCCCAGGCTTTATCAATGTCGTTCTTGATCGCGACCAGTCCGTTGTAAAGCGTGATCAGATAGATGAAGAAGCCGGCGATGGCGAACAGAAAACCAAGTAGAATGACCGTGTTCATAGCTCTCCCCCTGCGCTGCTCGGAAGTTTACAGCCAACCAAAGCGTGCAAGCAAAAAATAAACGCAAGCCAGCGTCAGCGCCGGGCCTCCCCAGATCATCAGGCTCGACTTCCAGCCCAGCGACTTCACGATATCGCGCGGGCTTCTCCAGGAAATGAAGAATGCGGGATCGTGACTGCCCTGCATCAGTACCACTGGTGGATGA
>Ga0137379_10003416_pt1 | contig 14838 bp, 14 predicted proteins | sample SagtaG_18_FD_104812 | JGI IMG/M metagenome (GOLD analysis project Ga0137379, IMG submission 104812) | Vadose zone soil microbial communities from Sagehorn Ranch, Mendocino, California, USA - Sage2_L_80_16 metaG | ecosystem: Environmental > Terrestrial > Soil > Vadose zone | place: USA...
TCGGCGCGCGCGAACGCGACGAACTGGTGCGCGACCGGTGGAAGCGATGCCGGAAGAATGTCGATGCGCTCGGCGGCGGCCGCGTCCGCCTGCGGCCGGGTGATCCAGCCGTCCTCGACCATTCGCGCGAGTACGTACGTCTGCCGCGCGCGTGCCGCGGAGTCGATCAGCGAGTCGTATTCGGAGGGACGCTGCGGAAGTCCCGCGAGATATGCGGCGTGCGCGAGATCGAGGTTCGCGGCGCCGATTCCGAAGTAGACGCGCGCTGCGGCTTCGACGCCGTACGCGCCGCGGCCGTAATACACGTCGTTCAGATAGAGCTGGAGGATCTCCGCCTTCGAGCGATTCGCCTCGAGTTGCAGGGCGATGAGCGCCTCGTGCGCCTTTCGCACCGCGAGCGACGACGCGTCGTCCGCGAGGTAGAGACGCCGTGCGAGCTGCTGGGTGATCGTCGACGCGCCCGATGGCGACGACGAGTTCGCGAGCGCTCGAGCGATCGCGACGGGATCGACGCCGACGTGCTGGAGGAAGCGGCGATCCTCCGCCGAGATCGTCGCCTGCAGCATCCGCGGGGCGACACGATCGATGGTCGTCGGGATCCGGACGCCGGCGCTCAGGTCGCGCTCGAGCACGTTGCCGTGGGCGTCGAGGACGACGGTGCCCGGCACGGCGCCGCGCGACTCCGGCGCGTCGAGTGGAGCGAACCGCGCGTACGCCGTCAGCGATAGCGACACGACACCGATGGCGATGACGAGGAGACGTGCGGTAGCGCGCATTGGCGAGAAGCATCTATGACGGGTGGTAATCCGGCGTCTGACGCTGACCGCGGAAGTACTACGTGGTCGCTAGGAGTTCGACCGGTGCGTTTGTGACGATGGGGCAACGAAGCAATCCTGATTTTCGAGTCGATACTCGAACCGGTGAGCGTCGCAAAGCTCGGTTATGCCCTGTTGCTACGAGCACTGGCGGCAGTCGGTGGTGCGATCGCGGCTTACGGCGCGACCGGGATGTTTACGACCGCCGGAGTCATGCCTCCGAATGCCATCGTCATCGCGGGGTTGGCCGCGTGTGGCGCCGCAGCGCTGGCGCTCTGGTCATCGGAGCGAACGCTCACCGGGATCTGGCCGGCATTGCTGATCGCGGCACTGCCTTTCTCGGTCTATGCGATCGGCTCATGGGGACAGGACGAGTGCACAGTGAACCACCCGCTCATCGGTTCCGCGTACAACTCCGCATTCAGTTGCAGCCCCGTCGGCTCTCACGCGCTCGCGGTGATCGCGCCGGCCGTAACGCTCGTCGGCCTCGCGATGCTCGTGCTGGACATGCGGACTCTCACCCGCGGACGAGGCGGTCTGCCGATAGGAAGCTGATCGGATGGCGCGTTTCGCCATCGAGCACGAGGTCCGCGAGAATCTCACCGATCACGCTCGAGAACTTGAACCCGTGGCCCGAGCACGCCGATGCGACGACGACGTTCGGATGATCGGCCAATCGGTCGACGATGAAGTTCGCGTCGGGCGTGTTCGTGTACATGCAGACCTTCGCGTCGCGCCTGTCGCCGTTCGCGAGCGGCATCCGCCTCCTGAGCCACGCGCGCACTCGCTCCTCGTCTCCGGCCGACACGGTGCGATCGACCGTGTCGGGATCCGCTCTGTCGCCGAAGTGGAGACCCGCGACCTTCACGCCCTGGCCTTCGATGTAGGGAAAGCCGTAGAAGATGCGATCGGTGTCGTCGACGATGTAGATCGGCAGTCGCGCGAACGCGTCGCGCTCGGCCGTCGGCTCGAACCAGAGGAGGACGCTGCGCTCGACCGAGAGCTCCGACGCGAGCGAGGGCGCGAGCTGCGATTCCCACGCGCCCGCCGCGATGACGAGCTTCTTCGCATCGAACGTTCCCGTCGAGGTGGTGACGCGGACGCCGTCAGGCGTCGATTCCCATCGCTCGACCGGCTCGTCGAAGCGCAGCGTCGCGCCGCTGTCCTCCGCAAGACGCACGTGGGTCTCGATACAGAGCTCCGGCGCGAGCCATCCGGCCTGCTTCTCGAACACGCCCTGCCATCCATCGGGCCATTCGAATAGCGGGTAACGCCTGCGGAGCGCGGAGGCGTCGAGCACCTCGTGCTCGAGGTGATGCGTACGCGCGCTCAGGAGGGCGCCGCTGACGAGCTCGCCGGTTGGATCGCCGGCATAAAGGCCGCCCGTCTGGGTGAGAAGGGTCTCGCCGCTCTCGCGCTCGAGGTCGCGCCAGAGCGTCCACGCGCGGCGGAGGAGCGGAACGTAATCGGGGTGCTCGTAATAGGAGAGGCGGATGATCCGCGAGAGGCCGCCGGACGAGCCGAGCGTATGCCCGCGCGCGAATCGATCGAAACCGAGGACCGACGCGCCGCGCGCGGCGAGCCGGTAAACGGCCGAGCTGCCGTGGGCACCGAGTCCTGCGACGATGACGTCTGTGTCCATCTGTCGCGTAAGTCTTAGCGCTTTATCGCGCGCCGGCTGTGACGACTAGGCGTAGCGCTTTACGAACGCGAGCGCCGTGTCGGCAACCTCCCGCCAGCCGCTGTCGATGACGAGCGAGTGCCCGCGGTTGGGTAGCTTGGCGATCTCGGTCACGCCCGCGTTCCGCTTTTGCTTCTTGTACGAGGCGTCCGCGATCGCCCACGGCACGGTGTTGTCCTTCTCGCCGTCGATGATCAGGAGCGGCCCGCGCGCGGCGTTCTCGGTGTCGACTTTCGCCTCGGTCCAGGGATTGAGGTTGGCGGTGGCCGCCTGGAAGAGCGGCGCGCCGGATGCCGGCACGTGGTACTTCTGGTAGAGGTCCTTCGCCTCGTCCTCGCCGAGAGCGTTGGCCCAGCCGTACTTGAACTGCTCGAACGTGAGCGCGATCGCGCGGCCCCGGTTGGCGGGATTGCCAAGCACCGGCGACGCCGATTTGAGCGAGGACAGCGGCAGCGGCAGCACGCCGCGGAAGGGAGCCGGATCGATCGCCACCGATGCGACCGCGAGGCCCCGCCCAGCGAGCATCTGCGTGATGAGTCCGCCGAACGAATGTCCAATGACGATCGGCTTTTTCTTGAGTCGGCCGATCACCTTGGCGAAATGATCGGCGACTTGTCCGACCATCTTGTGGGCGAACGCCTCGGGATGTGCCTTGGCCTCTTCGACTGTTTCCGGATCGTCTGGCCATCCTGGCGTGATCGCGGCGTAGCCGGCCTCGTCGAAGAGCGTGGCCCACCGATCCCAACTGCTCGGGAGAAGCCAGAGCCCATGAACGAAGACCACGGGAGTCCGATCGGTCGCGTTCGCACGCTCGATCTGCTCGGAGGTGTTGCGGGATACAGCGTCGGCGTCGGTGATGGTTGAGGACATGTCACGCTCCCCTTTTGCGCGAGTTGCGGTGATCACAGCGTGTCACACCCGCAAAACAGACTGCCAGCCGGAGAGCGCTACGCCGCCGCCTGAATGACTTCCGTGCCGAAGCGTCGGAGGTTCGCCGGGTCTGCGTCGATGTTCACGATCACGTGGTCGACGTCGCGTTCGCGCCACTGGCCGAGGCGTTCGACCTCCCAGCGCGGCGACCACTTGTAACCCGCGACCTCCTCGCTGCGGAGGTCCTCCGGATCGAGCGCGGTGACCTCGATCTCGTCGACTGCTCGGCCGATGCGATCGCACTCCGCTTTGAGCCGGTCGCGATGAAAGTCGATGCGCGAGGGGCTCGTGATCACGTTCCATGCGTCGGCGTACTTGGCGACGAGCGGGAGCGTGCGCTTCGGTCCGTCGCCGCCCACCATGATCTTCGGCCGCGGCGATGAGAGCGGCCGCGGATTGCTGAGCGGATACGCGGCGCGCACGCGCTTTCCCTCGAATGGCGCAGTGTCGCCGGCCCAGGTCTGCCTCGCGAGGCGGAGCGTGTCCTCGAGGAGCGCGTAGCGCTCGCGGAGCTCAGGGAACGCGATGCCCAGCGCGTCGGCCTCACCCTTGAACCAGGCCGCGCCGACACCGAAATACGTGCGCCCGCCAGAGAGTACGTCGACCGTGGTCGCCGCCTTGATGAGCACTGCGGGCGGGCGATAGATGACGCCGGAGACGAGGACGCCGAGATGGATGCGCTCGGTCGCCGCCGCGAGATATCCGAGCGTCGAGTACGCCTCGAGCATCGGATGGTCCTCGGGCTTGCCCCACGGCGGGATCTGGAAGTAATGGTCCATGACCCAGAGCGAGTGGAAGCCCGCTTCCTCCGCCGTGCGCGCGATCTCGGTGAGCCGCCGCGCGATCTGGGGCGCGCCACCGGGCCAGGTGAACGAGACGAGCTGGAGCCCGACCTTCATGTCGTCCGCCCGAGCGCGCGCAGGATGCGAGCGCGGATCCCGCGTGCATCGAGGCCATGCGCCGCGTTGTGTTCCCGCCAGGTGCCGTATTTGCGATGCTCGACATTCGGCACGCCGATCGCGGCGATGCGATGCGGCTCGTCGGCGAGGGCCGTCGCCACCTCGGCGGAGGACGTGCCGGCGAGGTACGGCTCCACCAGAACCACGAGATCTCCGGTGAGCGAGGCGCGGAGCGTGTCCGCATCGAACGGCTGCGCAGTCGTCATGTAGAGAACGGTGACGTCCAGGTCGGCGGTCGCCTCGAGGGTCGCGTCGAGTAGGGGGCCTGTCGCGATCACCGTCGCGTCGCGCCCGCGCCGCTCCAGGTGGAGACGTCCGGGTTTGATCGGACGGGCGAGCTGGTTCGATTGGTCGGAGAGCCGCAGGTAGACACGGTCATCGGTTCGCGCGGCGGCGCGGAGCAGGTGATCCGCCTCTGTGGGGTGGCCAGGCACGTAGATCCGCCAGCCCGGCAGCGCCGAAAGAAGCGCGACGTCCTCCGGCGTTTGGTGCGTCCTGCCGTTCGCCGCGGCGTCGTACGACGCGCCGACGCTCACGACGATCGCACCGACGTCGTTGTGACTCAGATCGAGCTTGAGCATCTCGAACGGTCGCTCCACCGCGAACGGCGCATACGAATGCACGATCGGCCGAAACCCGGTCATCGCGAGACCGGCGGCGACGCCGACCATGAGCTGCTCGCGGATGCCGACGTTAATGACGCGATCGGGGTGCGCGCGTTCGGCGGCCGGCATTCGTCCCGTACCGATGTCTGCGAGCACCACCGCGATCCGTTCATCGGTTCCGACGAGCTCCTCCGCGGTGGCGTAAAAGCGGTCGCGCATCGAGACGCTCATGCCTTCGACTCGACCATGGCGATCACCGCGCGCGGTCGTCCTGCGTGCGCGACGTCGAACGCCCGCTCCAGCGCGGCGTGATCGCGCCCGTCGACCGTCGTGCTCGACCAACCTTCGAGCGAGAACCGCGCGGCAAGCCCGCCCGGCCACCCGTACGACGACGACTGGTTGTCCACAGCGACGACGGAGAGGTTGTCGAGACGTGCGCGGCCAGCGAAGGCGATCGCTTCGTGATTGCTCCCCTCATCGAGCTCCGCGTCACCGACGAGACAGAACACGCGCGCGGGACTGCGTCGAGCGCGGAGCCCGACCGCCATACCGACGGCGATCCCGAGCCCGTGCCCGAGCGACCCGCTCGAGATCTCGACGCCCGGCACGAGATTGCGGTCGGGGTGATGACCGAGCGCGGAGGCGTAGCGGCCGAACGAGCGGAGCGTCTCGACATCGAAGAAGCCCTTCGCGGCGAGAACGGCGTAGTACGCCATCGGTCCGTGCCCCTTCGATAGGACGAAGCGGTCCCGGTCGGGATCGCCTGTGCGATCCGGGTCGATGCGAAGTATTCGGTCATACAGGACCCAGATGACGTCGAGGGTCGACGTAGCGCTCGGCGTGTGCTTCTCGTCGCCGAGCTGAAGGTCCATCAGGCGGCGGAGGTCGGCGTATCCGAGCGCCGGGATCGTCACGGTCACGGCCGGACGTTAGAACTTCAAGTGCCCTTTAAGTCAACTGCTTTATCCTCCCGACATGCCCGCCCTGGACACGGAGATCACCATCGGCGAGCTCGCGCAGCGCAGCGGCGTGGCGACCTCCGCGCTGCGCTTCTACGAATCGCGCGGGCTCATCTCGTCGGTGCGGACGACCGGCGGGCAGCGCCGCTTCGCGCGTCCGACGCTGCGACGAGTCGCCTTCATTCAGGCGGCCCAGCGCGTGGGGCTTTCGCTAGACGAGATCGCGACCGCGCTGCACACGCTTCCCGAGCGACGAACGCCCACGAAAGCCGACTGGGCTCTGCTCTCGCGATCCTGGAAGGACCTGCTGCGGTCACGCATCGAGGAGCTCGAAACGCTGCAGACACGTCTGACGAGCTGCATCGGTTGCGGCTGCCTCTCGTTGAAAACGTGCGGGTTGCTCAACACGGACGATCGCGCGGCGGCGAAAGGGAGCGGCGCGCGCTATCTGCTCGGAGACGCGCCCGAAGAGGACTAGCGGCCGATGATCGGTGGCGGGATCGGAACGCTCGTCGGCAGCGGAAGCAACGGCGGCGTGGATATCGGCGCCGCGCTGCGGATGACCACAGGGATCGTTGACAGCGGGCGCGCGGTCGCCGGAAGGGGTGGCACGGTCGGGATCGGCACCGCGGTCGGTAAGGGAACGAGACTCGTGACCGGCGCGACGAGTGGCGGGAGCGTGATCACCGGCAGCCCCACGTCCGGCGAGGCGATCGCTGGGAGAGCCGGCACCGGGACGAGGGTTGGCGCAAGCGTCGCGGCTGCGTCGGGCGTGGGCGCCGAGCCCGTGCACGCGACGAACGCGATCAGAGCGAATATGACCAGCGGACGCAACGCCAATCTCCCCTCGAGCGAACGGGCAAGTCACAGGCCAGCCGACCGCCCCCAAACGTCGGGCGGTAGCCGCGGTGCAGAGTGCATCGGCCGGTTTGACCGGTCTCGAGGCCTCTCCCTAGGCTGCCTTTGATGCGTCTCGCCCTTATCCCGCCGATGCCGATGGCCCCGATTCCGGGGTTCGCGTCGCGTTCGGGAGGCTAGTCGCACCCAGTTTCCACGGCACCAGCAAGCATCGAGGCCTCCCGAACGGGAGGCCTCTTCTGTTTTCTAGAGGAGGACGCGATGGCCACCACGCTGGAACGGTCAAGTACGAGCCATCTCCGCGGCCTGCGCTGCCGCGCGTGTCACGCACTTGCGCCGGCCGACGAGCGTTACATCTGCGGTGAGTGCTACGGCCCGATCGAGCCGGAGTACGACCTGGCTGCGTTCGACGCAGAGACTCTCCGCGACGAGATCGAGCGTGGCCCGCTCTCGCTCTGGCGCTACGCGCCGCTCCTCCCGGTCGCCGCACCGGCGGGGCATTTCACCGTTGGCTGGACGCCACTCGTGGAGGCGCCGCGACTCGGTGCCGCGATCGGCGTGGCGCGGCTCCTCGTCAAAGACGACTCGCGCAATCCATCTCTGTCGTTCAAGGACCGGCCTGTTGCCCTCGCGCTCGCGCGCGCGCTCGAGCTTGGGCTCGAGACGCTCGCCTGCGCATCGACCGGCAACCTCGCGGGTGCGGTCGCGGCAGCCGCGGCACGCAACGGAATGCGCGCGGTGGTATTCGTGCCGGCCACCACGGACGAAGACAAGATCGCGGGGGCCGCGGCGTACGGCGCGACGGTCGTACGCGTGAACGGCACGTACGACCAGGTCAACCGGTTGTGTGCCCGGCTCGCGGACGAGGAGCGGTGGGGATTCGTGAACTTCACGCTCCGCCCGTACTACGCCGAAGGGTCGAAGACGCTCCTCTTCGAGTGCGCAGAGCAGCTCGGGTGGCGGCTTCCGGACCACGTCGTCATACCGGTCGGGTCCGGCGCGCTCCTCACGCGTACCGCGACCGCGGCCGCGCAGCTCCGCGGCGCCGGCCTCGTCGAAGAAGGCGACCTCCGCATCCACGCCGCGCAGCCCTCCGGATGCGCGCCCGTCTCCGACGCGGTGCTCGATGGCTACCGACCGGTGCGTCCGGTCCGCGACCCGGTCACGGTCGCGCGGTCGCTCGCGATCGGCGCGCCCGCGGACGGGGACGGCTCGGTCGAGATCATCCGCGCGTCGGGCGGATCCGCCGGATCGGTCAGCGACGCCGAGGTCGTCGACGCGTGCGCGCTCCTCGCGCGGACCGAGGGAGTGCTGGCGGAGCCTGCCGGCGGCGTCGTCGTCGCGACCGCGAAGGCTCTCGCTGCGCGCGGCGCCTTTGCGGACGACGAGTCGGTCGTCCTCTACATCACCGGCAACGCCTACAAGGGAACGATCGAGCGGTCCGCGCTCGGCCCGATCGTCGCGGCCGATGCCGACGAGTTCCGCACGAAATACGCGGAGGCGCTCGCATGAGCGTCACCGTCCGTCTCGCCGCGCCTCTCCGCGCCGCCGCCGGCGGCAACACGACGCTCAATTTCGATGTCGTCGATCTGGGACAGCTTGCGCGCGAGATCGCGGAACGCTATCCCGAGCTCGCTGCACGGGTCTTGCGCGACGGCGAGTTCGGCCGCTTCGTGAACGTCTTCGTCGACGGCGAAGATGCGCGCTTCCTCGCCCAGACCGACCTGCAGGGCAAGCGCACGATCGAGATCCTGCCCGCGATGAGCGGGGGCGCGGTCGCGCCGCTGCCGGAACGCGCGCGCCGGGAAGATCACGAGGTATTCGGCTCGTTCATCGACGAGACCATCGGCATCGTCGCGCGGCAGACGCGCGACACGGTGTCATTCGCGGTCGGGTCGCCGTCGCGTGAGGCGCTCGATCTCGTCGGCGCGGACGATCTCGTCGCCACCGTGATCCGCCGCGAGGGTGCGAAGGCACTCGGCTACGGCATCACCGAAGGGGAGCCCGAGCTCCGCGACGTCATCGCCTCGGCCGCGCGCGACCGCGGTGTCGCGGCCGACGCGAGCGTGGTGCTCGTGAGCGCCGGCGCGCTCCAGGCCATCGACCTCGCGTGCCGTGTCTACCTGCGAGCCGGAGACGTCGTCGTCGCGGAGTCGCCAGCTTTCGCGAACGCGCTCTCCGCGTTCCGCAACCACGGCGCTCGCGTGCTCGAGGTCCCTGTCGACAGCGAAGGCCTCGACGTGGCGGAAGCGGCGCGTCGCATCCGGAAGCTTGGGGTGCGGCCACGGATGTTCTTCGTCGTCCCGAACTTTCAGAACCCCACCGGCGAGACGCTCTCGCTCGCGCGCCGCGAGGCGCTCCTCGCGCTCGCCGAGAGCCATGACGCGGTGGTGGTCGAGGACGATCCGTACGGAGCGCTGCGCTATCGCGGTGACGACGTGCCGTCGCTCGCCGCGCTCGGCGGCGCCGAGGTGGTGTCCATCGGCACGTTCTCGAAGACCTTTCTACCGGGCCTGCGCGTCGGCTGGGTCATCGCTCACTCAGAGGTCATCGCGCGGATGGCCCGTGCCAAGCAGACGATGGACTCGAGCACCGGCACGCTCGCCCAGCGGATCGTCCTGGAGTTCCACCGGCGCGGCGGTGCGGACGCGCACATCGGACGGCTGCGCGAGCTCTATCGCGAGAAGCAGGACCGAGCGCGCGCCGCCCTCGCGCGAGAGCTCGCCGGGTCCGGAATCACGTGGAACGATCCCGAGGGCGGCTTCTATTTCTGGGTGCGCCTGCCCCGAAGGGTGAGCGCGCGAGCCCTGCTCGACGTCGCGCTGGAGGAAGGCGTCGCGTTCGTTCCCGGCGACGCCTTCGCGATCGACGCCGATCACAGAAGCGCGCTCCGGTTCTCGATCAGCGCGCCGACCCCAGATCGCATCGACGAAGGCGTGCGGCGGCTACGTCGCGCCTTCGACCGGCTCGCGTAGCTCCATACTTTTCGCGTGGGGAGCACTCTCAGCGAAAAGGTCTGGGAGCGGCACGTCGTCCGGCGTGCCCCGGGCGAGCCGGACCTGCTTTACGTGGATCTCCACCTCGTCCATGAGGTGACGAGCCCGCAGGCCTTCGAAGGCCTGCGCCTCGCGAAACGGCGCGTTCGCAGGCCCGAGCTCACCCTCGCGACGATGGACCACAACGTCCCGACGAACGACCAGCCGGCGGAGGAGATCTCCGCGCGCCAAATCGAAGCGATGGCGCGCAACGCACGCGAGTTCGGCATCCGCTGCTACCCGACGGGCGATCCCAACCAGGGCATCGTCCATGTCATCTCGCCGCAGCTCGGGCTCACGCAGCCCGGCATGACGATCGTGTGCGGCGACAGCCACACCTCAACGCACGGCGCTCTCGGCGCGCTCGCATGGGGGATCGGCACGAGCGAGATCGAGCACGTGCTCGCGACGCAGACCATCGCGCAGACGAAGCCAGGCACGATGGCCGTCATCGTCGAGGGCGTCCTTGGGGCGGACTGCGGGGCGAAGGACGTGATCCTCGGCATCATCGCGCGCATCGGCACGGCGGGCGGGACCGGCAAAGTGATCGAGTACCGGGGTGCGGCGATCCGCGCGCTCTCGATGGAAGGCCGCCTGACGATTTGCAACATGTCGATCGAGGCTGGCGCTCGCGCGGGCATGGTCGCGCCGGACGAGGTGACGTTCGCGTGGCTCGAGGGCCGGCCGTTCGCGCCGAAGGGCGTGCGGTGGCAGCAGGCTCTCGACGATTGGCGCGCCCTCGCCACCGACGCCGACGCGAGGTTCGACAGCGAAGTCGCGATCGACGCGAGCCTGCTCCGCCCGTACGTCACCTGGGGCACGAACCCGGCGCAGTCGGTGACGATCGACGGAGACGTCCCCGATCCCGACGCGCTCCCCGCGGCGACCCGAGAGAGCGCCCGCCGCGCGCTTCGCTACCAGGACCTCACGCCAGGGACCCCGATGCGTGAGATCTCGGTCGACGCCGTGTTCATCGGGTCGTGCTCGAACGCACGTCTCGAGGATCTGCGGTCGGCCGCGGAGGTCGTTCGCGGCCGGCACGTGCGCTCGGGCATCCGCGGACTCGTCGTGCCTGGATCGATGGGTGTGAAGGCCGACGCCGAACGAGAGGGGCTCGACCGCATCTTCACGGACGCGGGATTCGAGTGGCGCGACGCGGGCTGCTCGATGTGTCTCGGCATGAATCCCGACATCCTGCGGCCGGGCGAGCGGTGCGCCTCCACATCGAACCGCAACTTCGAGGGCCGGCAAGGCCCCGGCGGCCGCACGCATCTGGTCTCGCCCGCCGTCGCCGCGGCCACCGCGATCGCGGGACACTTCGCCCTTCCGTCGGATCTCCGCTGATGGAACCGGTCCGCCGCATCGTCGGACGAGCGCTGCCCCTGGCGCGCGCCGACGTCGACACCGACCAGATCATCCCGAGCCAGTGGCTCAAGCGTCTCGAGCGCACCGGGTACGGCCCGGGGCTCTTCGAGGCGTGGCGCAAGGATCCCGCGTTCGTGCTGAACGATCCGCGCTATGACGGTGCGGTCGTTCTGCTCGCCGGGGCGAACTTCGGCTGCGGCTCGTCGCGCGAGCACGCGGTGTGGGCGCTTCTCGACGCGGGCTTTCGCGCCGTCATCGCCCCGCGGCTCGCGGATATCTTCCGGAGCAACGCACTCCGCAACGGGCTCGTGCCGGTCGAGACCGACGCGGACACGGTCGCGAAGCTCGTCGACACGGTGCGCCGCGATCCAACGACGAGCATCGCGATCGACGTCGAGCGCTCGACCGTTGAAGCCCCTGGTCTTCGGGCGACATTCGCCCTCGACGAGTTCTCGCGCACGCGGCTCCTCGAAGGGCTCGACGACATCGCGGTCACGCTGCGCCACGAGCGCGATATCGGCGCGTTCGAGGCGAAGCGACCGGAGTGGCTGCCGCGCGTCCGATAGCGGTACTGCGATAGCGTCCTGCCGTGCGCCCGTTTCGTTTCGCAGCCATGGCCGAACGAGGCCGGAGCGCTAAGCACTGGCGCGAGGTCGCGCAGCGCGCCGAGGGGCTCGGCTACGACACCCTTCTCATGCCGGACCACATCACCGATCAGCTCGCGCCGGTGGCGGCGCTCACCGCGATCGCCGACGCGACGACGACGCTGCGCGTCGGAAGCTTCGTGTTCGACAACGACTACCGCAATCCGGTGATGCTCGCGAAAGAGGCGACGACGCTCGACCTGCTTTCCGGCGGACGGCTCGAGTTCGGGATCGGAGCCGGGTGGAACACGCGCGACTACCGGCAGCTCGGCATTCCGTACGACACGCCGAAAGTGCGCGTCGATCGCATGGAAGAGGCGGTCACGCTGATCAAACGTCTCTGGACCGAAGAGAAGGTGACGCACGAGGGACCGTACTACCGCGTGCGAGACGCGTCGGTCTTGCCGCGACCGACGCAACGCCCTCACCCGCCGATCATGATCGGGGGCGGCGGTCCGCGCATGCTTCGGATCGCGGCGCGCGAGGCGCAGATCGTCGCCATCGCGCCGACTCTCAACTCCAGCGGCGGTCCGAAGTTGCGATCGATCACCGTCGGATCGGTCGCGCAACGGATCGCGACAGTCCGCCGCTCGTCACGCTTCTCGGAGCTTGAACTCAACGTCATTGTCTTCGATGCGCAGGTCACCGATGCGGCGCGGTCGATCGTCGACGCGCTCACCGCGCGCCTCAAGGCGGCGCTCACCGCGGTGGTCGAGACGCCGTTCTTCATGTACGGCTCGCGCGCCTCGCTCGTCGAGGATCTTCTCGCCCGGCGGGAGCGCCTGGGGATCAGCTATATCGCGCTCCCGGGCCGAGCGATGCGCGCGTTTGGGCCCGTCGTTGCCGCTCTGCGAGGGAAGTGAGATGGCGCGGCATCCGCTCTGCAGCGATCGGAGTCATGTTGGATCTGAAGTGCCGCGAATGCGGCCAGAGCTTCAAAACGCCGGCCGAGCTAGAGGAGCACACCGACCGACTTCATCTCACCAGCAAGAAGGGCGGCGACCACGTCGCGCCCGATCCGCCGAACGACAGCCGCCGGTAGCTAAGGCGACTTCGTCGGCAGCGGTTGAGAGCTGACGGGCACGGAGGGGAGGATCGTCGGCACCGGCGTGACCGGCGGGAGCGTTGCCGTCGGCGCGGGCGTCGGGCTCGGTGAAGCTTCGGTCGGCGTGGCCGTCCGCGGGACCGGCGTGGCTGACGCCGACGGCGACGAGCTCGGCGACGACGATGCGGACGACGACGGGCTCGCCGACGGTGCCACGACCTGCTGAGACGAGATCACCGCGGCACCGAGGAGGAGCAGCGCGACCAGCGCGACCGCCGCGAAGACGGTGAACACGGTGGACCAGCGGTCCGCGGGCCGTCGCGCCGGCTTAGGGCCGGACGGCGGTGGCGCGACGTTCGCGCCCGCGGGGGGCCGTTCCAGCTGTGCCGTCGCGTCGGGATCGACCGGCGGTTTTTCCTGCATGCGGCAGCGCGACCGCACGAGCCGTGCCGAACGGTCGGACGCTCGACAGGTCGGCCGCTACGAGTGATGCAGGACGTTCACGAGCTGGTTCCCCAAGACGGCGAGACCGACGACGAGGACGATCGCGATGAACGTCACGACCTAAACAAAGCGCTCCGCGCGCCACTCGATGCCGAGCTCGCTCGGCGGACCCATGTAGCCGAGCAGCGCGGATGATGCGACGACCGCGGGGCTCGCGAGGTAGCCGAGGCCACCGACGCCCATGCGGTTGGTCCAGTTGCGGTTGAACGAGGTGATCGCGCTCTCGCCTTTCTTTAGCGCGTCGGGTCCCTGGCCGAAGCACGGCCCGCACCACGACTCGCGGATATCGGCGCCGGCGGCACGGAAGACGTCGGCGATCGACTCGCCGTCGAGGCGCGGATCCGTCTTCTCGATGTCGCGTTTCACGGCGCCAGATCCCGGGAAGACGACGAACTCTTTGGCGGCGCGCGTCGTTCCCTTCGCGCGCGCCGCGCGGATGACGAGCGCCGCCTCCAGGAGATCGCTGTATCCGCCGTTCGTGCACGATCCGATGAACGCCTTGTCAAAGGTGATCCGCTCGCGCGCGATCTCCGTCGCCGGGAATGCGTTCGCGGGACTGAACGGCTTGGCGATGAGCGGCACGACCTCGGAGAGATCGAGCGTTTCGTCGATCTCGTAGACCGCGTTCCCGCCCGGCGCGAATCGCGGGTAGGGAAACTCGGTCGCGCCTTTCTCGCGGTACCACGCATACGTGAGGTCGTCGGGCGCGAAGATCCCGTTAAGCGCCTCGCCCTCGGCCATCATGTTCGCGATCGTGTTGCGGTAGCTCATGGGGAGCTGCATGTGGGCATCGACGAACTCGACGCTCATGCCCTGCGCCTGCTTTTGGCCCCAGCGCGCGAGCAGCGCGAGCACGACGTCCTTGCCGCTCACCCAGGGCTGGAGCTTTCCCGTGAACACCACGCGGCGCTGCTTCGCGACGGTGAAGTAGACGTAGCCCGTCGCCCAGCCGAAGCCAAGCGTGGTCGAGCCCACGCCGTACCCGAGCGCGCCGTACGCGCCGTACGCGCGGCTGTGCGAATCGGCGCCGGGTATGAGCGCGCCGGGAAGGACGAGCTTCTGCTCGGGGAAGTAGAAGTGGAAGATCCCGTCGCCCGGGGTGGCGTAGTGCGGCTTCCCGATGCCATGCCGCTGTGCGAACTCGCGGCCAATGCCGGTCTGCTTGTCGTCGGCATCGCGATGGTTGAAGACGAAGTGGTCGTTCGCGATCGCGATCTGGCGCGGCCGGATCGTGTCGCCGCTGGTGATCTCGTTGAAGGTATGGATCGAGAACGGCGCGGTCCCATCCGAGGCGGGCAGAAGATCGGCGTAGACGCGAAGCGTCGCGCCTGGCCGGACCTCGGCGGCTGTGTCGGCGCCGTGCGCCGAGAGGAGTTGTCCTGTGGAGGTGAGGCGTCACGCTGCCGCGGTGTCCGGCCACTTCACACCGGGCGCACGA
>Ga0137379_10003430_pt1 | contig 14812 bp, 9 predicted proteins | sample SagtaG_18_FD_104812 | JGI IMG/M metagenome (GOLD analysis project Ga0137379, IMG submission 104812) | Vadose zone soil microbial communities from Sagehorn Ranch, Mendocino, California, USA - Sage2_L_80_16 metaG | ecosystem: Environmental > Terrestrial > Soil > Vadose zone | place: USA...
GTGTGTGCAACATTGTGCCCAAAAGGAGCTATTGTCAAGGGGAATAAGTCTGCTTCATGGGCAACTTGGACTTCTTCGAACCGACTCGCACGGCGAATTTCTCTGAGGAAATGTTTCAACAGCGACAGCCATTTCACGGGATCTTCGTACGGATGCTACTGCTGGAGTGTTTATGAGATGGCTTGTAGTCTTCAATGATGGCTTCGAAAGTGCACCGCGGACCACGATGGTTGAGCTTTATCGCTTCAATCTTCGGTGCGTCGAATGGAATCGCGTCTCGTATTCTTGCCTGCTCGACTAGATCCTTTTCTTCGACGAACAAGAATTATCCGGATCGACGAACCGCTTGATCAGCCAAGGGCAGGCCACACGGTCGACTTTGATGTCCTTCCTCGTATCCATTTCATATTCACCTCACGGGCGCCAGGAATATATGAACTTGATAGCGTTGCAATCGCGGCTTGGATATTGGCAGTGTCTCTGAAGCAACGTGGAGAGCGTCAATGAAGGGGGCCGCCTACTCATATCGCAGGCCTTGGATGGGGTCCAACTGAGAGGCCTTGCGGGCAGGATAGTAGCCAAAGAGAACTCCTATGCCGGCGGAGAATAGTCCGCCGATGGCAAAGATCGGCGGTGAAAGCTTCGTCGGCATCTGGAAGAGATTTTCAACTATTGCGGAGGAGAGAAAACCAGCTAATAGACCGAGAAGACCGCCGATCAAGCTCAGCGCGATTGCTTCGCTCAAAAACTGAAGTTGGACGTCCCACTCCGTGGCCCCCACTGCCAGTCGCACTCCAATCTCACGCGTACGTTGGGTAACTGATACCAGCATTATATTCATAATGCCTATGCCACCCACGAGCAAGGATAGAGAGGCGACACTTGCCAGCAATAGGGTCATAATCCGGCTGGTCGCCAGCTGGGCCTGAACGACATCTTCCGGTCTCCGAATGTTGAAATCGTCGTCCTCCCCAGCATTGAGATGGTGCCGTTCACGCAGCAGACCCACAATCTGCTTGGTAGCTTCCGGCATGGCTTCGCGGGAGACGGCGGAGCAGAAAATATCGTCCAGCCAGAATGTCCCGGTAATCCTCTTCTGCGCTGTCGTAAACGGCATCACAACAAAATCGTCCTGATCCTGTCCCGTCGCAGATGAGCCTTTAGCCCGCAGAACCCCAACGATCTTACAGGGCGCACTTTGGACACGAACTGTCTTGCCGACCGGATCCTCGTTGCCGAACAGATTATCCACCACCGTCTGACCGAGGACACAAACCAGAGCAGCCGCCTCAACGTCGGCATCAGTGAAGAAAGCTCCCAATTTAAGATTCCACCTTCGAATCTGCAAAAAATCGGGCGTGACACCTCGGTACGTTGTCGCCCAGTTCTGACCCTGGTATACGACCTGAATGTGTCCGTCGACATTTGGAGACATATTCTTGATTAAGGGAACCTGCTCCACGATCGCGGTCGCGTCGCCTAGAATCAGAGTGCGGTCAGCCCGGGCACCGTAGCGAATGCCATTTCTTGAGCGGCTTCCTGCCTCCACCCAAATAAAGTTGTCACCCAAATTCTGCAGCCGCCTCTCGATGCTGCTGCTGCCTGCATGTCCAATGGCGACAACGCAGATGAAAGCCCCCACCCCCACAGAGATGCCCAGAATCGTGAGGACACTTCTGATCGCGTTACGCCTTAGCGCGGTGGTTGCTTCCCGAATCATGTTTCCGAAATTCATGGCAGCGAGATCCGACGTGATTCAACCTACTTCTCAATGCGCTGCGCCCGACATCTCTTGAAGATTATAGGATGCCGGATTAACACCCTCGTGCGAAAGTCGCATCACGGTCGCCGGGAATACGTGAACTTAATGGCGAAACGGTTTTCATAGAACTGCGGAGGGTTTGCCGCAACTAAGCTGGCAAAGCGCTGGCCGGCTGTATAGATTACGTACAAATCACTGTCAGGCCGATAATTCCAGCGCAAGCGAATGTTTGCGCTCGCCGCTTGATTGTTGGCGGTGTCCATCTGGACGAGTGTCGAGAGCGTTAGAAATCGCGAAAACGAGTAATTCGTCTGGAAACTGCCAAACACGACGGAAAAGTCACTGGCCGTTCCCGGCAGCACGGCTCCTGCAGGTCCGGTCACAATGCCAAGCCTGAATCGGTTCCACTGCTCAGCGAAGTTGAAGGACAAACGTTCGTTGGCGCGATAGGTGGCACGAACCCGCGCTTCGTTCAGGTGCCCGTTGTAATAGGTACCAAAGCGTTCGAAGAAGCTGACCATCAGCCTGCGATCCTGCGGTGATCCGTAGGTGAGCTGATGGCGCGTCCAGTGGTATTCCCCAACTGGAAGGAAGACATTCTTGTAGATGTTGAAGGGTGTGATTAGGCGCTGGGTAAAGACGTCCACGATGTCGTCATCGCTGTAAGAGCCGTTGTTGAATTCGATCCTGAACGTATTCTGCCACTCCTGCGTCTGCAGAACGTGACGGGTATCGGGCGCATGAAAAATGAAGCCCTCGAAGTTTAACTCTCTTACCCCGCGAAGCTTGGGACGTGGCTTGAAAGTCACGTCAAGGTAGTTGCAGATGCAATCTGTGCGTTCGAGAAAGCCGACTTCGGGGTTGAAATTCGGACCGACCTTCCGATGCTGGGCGAAGACTTCGAGCCAGTTGGTCTGGTAGTTGAATCCTGCGCCGACATCGGTCTGTCCGGAGGAGAAGCCCGGCGTTCGCGTCTGCGTAGCGTAGCCGTTCACCACCAGATTCTTGTAGAAGACCAGCCTGGTGTCTGCGCCGCTCGTTTGGTTGAAGCTATCGAACGGATTGCCGGAGCGTTTGTCGATGCCCATGACGCCGATGTAGGAGCCACCCCACAACGAGCGTTTGACCCGCGCTACGGCGTAATTCGCGTAGGGATTCGGGCCGGAACTCCGCGTATCTACATCCATCACACCGAGTTCGAAATTGCCCAGCGATCCGGTAATCTTGGTGCCCCCATTGATTGGGACTTCTTCGCCTGTGATCGGATCAATACCGATCTGACGGCTGAAGAAGAGCAGGTCGCTGCTGTCCCCGCCAAGCGGGAAGTTGAATACTCCGGCATTTTCCAGGAAAAACTGCCGCTTTTCCGGGAAGAAGAGCTTGTACGGAGTGAGATTGAACTTCTGCGTGTCCACGTCGGCATCAGCGAAATCGGTGTTGGCAGTGAAGTTTGCAACCAGGTTGGAGCGGAGACCCAGCTTGACGTCCACACCGCCGGTGTACAACGCCGAGGTTCCCGGTGTGAACCCGGTTCCCGCGGTGTTCGACGGAAAATGGCTAAAGCCGATCAGTCCGTAGGGCTTGACGATGAACAGTCGGCCGCTACCAATCTCGGAGATGCCATGCAACTCTCCGGCTTGGCTAATCCTGGCAGCTCCATATGTGCGTCGCCATCCCGACCAGAGGTCTTCTTCGTTCTTCCGGCGGATGAAGCGTTTGAAATTAATACCCCAAATAACATCGCGCGACTGCATGAAGTTCAGGGTGGAAAACGGAATGGCGATCGTGGCTGTCCAGCCCTCATTCGTAATGCGAGCCTCGGAAGTCCACACGCCGTCCCAGCCGGGATCGCCATCCCCGGTGCTCGTATCCGTGCGCTGCTCCTCGGTAATCAGAGCATCGCGTTGAGTGCCCAGCGGATTTATTTGAAACACGTATGCGTTACGCCGATCATGCGCCGAGTCAATGATGATCTCGAGATAGTCATCCAACTCCTGACTGACATCACGCCGCAGTTCGGTCGCGACGATCCTTTTCGGGTCGGAGTCGAAGCACGTAATGCCGAAATAGACTTGGTGCCTGTCGTAAAGGATGCGGACCTCGGTTTTCTCAGTCGGTGGTTGTCCTTCAAACGGCTCCCGCTGCAGAAACTTGGAAATCGGCGTGGCATGCTGCCATGCGGGATCATCAAGTGTCCCGTCTAGTTTTGGCGGCCGCTCAATTCGACTGGCGCTCGCGGTTCGGAGAGGCTCTTGAGCTCCAAGTTGCCTTTGTTTGGTTTGTGCGTTCGGCTGTGATTGAGCGTTGAGAAATAAGGATGAGAGGCACAGCGCTACCGGAAGGAAGCAAGCAATGATGAGCGCTCGTTTAGGAAACGCATTCCTCATCCCACTTTTCCGTGTAGGAGAACTCCAACGGCTCCTGCAGCGAGAATCACGATCGGTTCTGGAATTCTCTTAGTGAACATCAGGATTGCCAGAGTGGTGAGACCAATGATCACGGTGGCGGTGTCAACCAGAGACCGCCGGGCCAAAATGTATGCGGCTCCCGCGATCGCGCCCACGGCTGCCGCGGTGACGCCTTGAACGAATGCTTTGACCTGCGGGTTTTGTGCAAAGCGACGATAATACGGTGCTCCGAAGAGAACGATGAAATAGGGCGGCGCAAAAACTGCCAAGCCTGCGACCACCGCGCCGATCAGCCCAGCGACCAAATACCCGATGAAAGCCGCCGTTATGACAACAGGGCCTGGAGTGATCATTGCGACCGCAACGGCATCTACGAACTGGCGTTCGGTGAGCCAATGAAACTTGGTTACAACTCCACCGTACAAGAACGGAACAATTGCCAACCCGCTGCCAAAGACGAAGGCACCAGCCTTTAAGAAGAACAGAAAGAGCACGCCAACTGTCGCGATCGGCGCTAAACCGTGAATCCCAGTCAGGAGCGGATTCAGGCCGCCAATCAACACGACGGGAGTGGCTCGGGACATGAAACGAGGAGGCGCCTTAACCAGTATTCCGGTAGCGCCGCACAAGACGAAGAGCCAGACGATTTCGGACTTGGTCCAGGCCGTTGTGATCGCAAGGACGGCAAAGATCGTCCACAGGAGCCAGTCTCTTCCCACTGTTGTCCGTACTAGTTTGATTGCGCTTCGGACGATGATCGCGATTACCGCCGCGCCAATTCCGTAGAACATGCCTTGAATCCAGGGCAAGCTGCCGAAGTGAACGTAGAGCGCGGCCAGAACGAGCGCCATTAAGAAGGAAGGCAGAATGAAGGCGATGCCTACGAGAGTGGCTCCCAGCGCGCCTGCTCGCACCCAGCCGAGATACATTGCCAATTGGGCGGCCAAAGGTCCAGGGGAGAGCTGAGAAAAAGCGAGACCTTCGAGGTAGTCCTGCTTCGACACCCACCTGCGCTCCTCCACCAGGTCTTTCTGCATGTGGCCCGCCAATGCGATCGGTCCGCCGAAGCCAAGCGTCCCGAGTCGCAAAAAGTAGAGCAGCAGATCGCGCAATGTGTACGAAGCTGTCGAGGGGGCGCCCAGCACAGGCGGTGGTTGCGTCGTTTCTGGGTTCATAGTGGTGGACTATTGTTTGCCGCCCTTACCAAGTTCGTCGAGTGCTGCCTTAAAGCCCATGGCCAATTTATCCGCTGGGCCCTTACCCCAATAATGCAGAAAGATGATTGTTGGATTTGTGTTGAGCATGTGGTGATGGATTGCTACGACGTCAAGTCCGTGTGCACGCAGGGCCTTGAGAGTTGACGTGACCTCGGATTCGAGCATCGCGACGTCACCAGCGACTGCGGCATCTTCGTTGCTACCGACGAACGCTGCCCAGGTGTTGAGTCCCATGCGTGCGTTTATGGTCGCTCCCATTTCCTTGACTGTGAGGTCGTCGCGGCCCAGCGTGATCTTGTAGACCGCGCCAGTCTGCTCGCCTTGATGCCCAACGATTTTGGCAATTGCCGCTGTATCGAGATTGCTCTTGGCCTGAGCACCGGATGCGGAAGCAGACGTTTCCTTTGCCGCCGACACATGCCCAATCAAATCCAGTGCAGGTTTTATTTCATTGGCCAGGTCGACAGCCTTGCCGTGTCCGTGAACGTGCATAAAGAAAACCCGCGGCTTGTCCCAAAAGAAATGATTGTGTAGTGCGGTCACTTCCAATCCGTGCTCCTGCAGCGCCGACATTACGGGATTGACCTCTTCTTCGAGCAACACAAGGTCTCCCATCATCACGTCAGTGCCGCCGTCGCCTTTCGTCAAAGCGAACCACCCGCCGAATCCGAATGGAGTCGGGACCGGGTAGTCAGCGATTGTGATGTGCAGATCGTTTCGTGGAACATTCACTTTAAGTACGTTCTGCTTATAATCCCCAGATTTGCCGACAGTCTTCAGAACCTCTTGATAGTCGGCGGGTACATCCTATGCGTTTAAGAACGCGGCTGAGGCGACAACTCCGAGCATCAATAGAAATTGGCCAACGGTTCTGCTTTGTTTTCTCATACAACCTCCTGAAGTTCGCGCTGTAAGATCAGAACGGGGCGACTCGCGGAAGCATCATTTTGCGGTGACCTTCAAGTCATCAAAGTACGTAACCGAATCCGCTTTCGTCCACAGCCCTACTTTGCCCGCATCCTTGAACGTATTGTCGGTGGCCTCGATTTTCTTGTTGCCGTCGTAATAACAAGTGATCTTGTTCCCTGCAGCTTCCACGCGCAGTTCGTGCCATTCTCCCGAGGTGACTTTCAAGTTTGCGCCGGCGAACTGGGTGCGCCGCCCGTTCACTACGTGATAGAGCCGATAATTGTTCTCCAGGGCATTGGCGCGAACGATGTAATAGTTGTTCGGGTCCTTCAGACGAAAAACCAATCCTCCCGCGCGATCAATGCTTCCTGAGACAGCCTTGAACTTCACGCTGACGTCCAGATCCTGAAAAGATCCTTCATCGGAGATGAGCAGAGGGAAACGGTAGTCGGTTTGGTCAGCTGAAGTCTGGGCGATAACGTTCGGTTTGGAGGAGGCAGTTGGATCGGTTGTGACCACCCATTTCTCCTGTACCCCTCCTCCGGTTTTTGCGGTGTGGAATTTTGCAGGCAGTTGTCCAGCTGTATCGCCGTCGAAGTTGTATTCGAACTGCTTACCCGACGTTTGTTGAGGAGCAGCCTTTTCGGCGGGTACCGCAGCAGGAGTGGCCGGACCTTCTTCACCCTCTTCGCCTTCATCGGCGTCAGGCTTTTCTCCCGGCTTTTGGTTTGCGGATTGTGCTGTTCCGTTGGGACTGCTCGTTCGCTTTTCGCCCTCATCACTGTCCTTGCACGAAATAACCACAATCAACCCGAGAAGTACCACCGCAAGCAGAACAACCTTGAGTGCTGCCATAGGGCTCTCCTTGGCTAACCAAAAGAAAATCAAACCTAACGTATACGTCTGGGATTAATCGCTCCTGAATCGATCATGAAATTTCGTTCAGGATTCGTCTGCACGAAAGGGGCGGTTTAGTCGTTGCGAGATTGAGAGCGATTGTTGGTGGACGCCGGCAGTTGGACGCGAAAAAGGCTCCCTCGACCCTCTGCGCTGTTGACTGTGACTCGTCCGCCATGGGCCTGGCAGATCGAGCGGACGATCGAGAGTCCCAACCCAGTTCCACCCATCTGACGAGAGCGAGCTTTGTCAGCACGATAGAAGCGCTCAAAAACGTGCGGCAGATCGTCAGCCGAAATACCCAGACCGCTGTCAGCCACTTCGAGAATGGCATGATCGTCCCGCCGCGTTACGGAAATGCTCACACTCCCTCCTTCGGGCGTGTACTTGATCGCATTGTCCAGGAGGTTCACTACCACCTGCTTGAGCCGGGACGGATCGGCCTCCACTTCGACCGGCTCGCTTCCGTCCGATGTCAGCGAAATGCGTTTTTCCTCTGCGAGCAGCTTCATCTGGTCAGCCGTTGTGCGCGCCAGTTCTGCAAAATCCAGGCGCACGGGCTGCACCAGAGCCTCTCCAGCTTCTAGCCGGGAAATTGCAAGAAGACTTTCGACGATCTTGGCCAGCCTGTGGGTCTCTTCCAAGGCGCTCCCGATCGTGTCCCTCACGTCCGCTGGCAAGCCTTGTCCCTTCTGTGCGATCGCCTCTAGCTCTCCTTGGAGAACAGTCAAGGGCGTGCGCAGTTCGTGAGACGCGTCTGCCGAGAAGCGGTTGATCTGGTGAAACGACTCTTCTAATCGCTCGATCATTCGGTTGAGGTCTATCGCGAGTCGCTCAAGCTCATCGCCAGTGTGAACCACTGGCAATCGCTCGCTGAGATTCCGTGACGTGATCCGTGCCGCCCTCTGTCGAATCTGGTCTACTGGCCGCAACGCACCTCGCATCAGTAGGTATCCGCCGCCTATCGCGAGCGCAACAATCAGTGGTAAGCCCAGCGCAAACGTCAGCAGGAGACCACGCAGAACAGATTCAATCTGGTTGTAGGGTGCCGCAACTTCAATGATGAATTGAGTACCGTCGCTGGTCCGGTAGGGTAAACCATGGAGGAGAAGTTCATGCCCATCGGACATTTCAACTTCACGGTTAAACTCCTGTGTCACTGGTAATCGGGGAGCGGATAGGAGCGCGGGATCAAAAGTCCCGTCTTTTGGCGAACCAGAGACATATATTCGTTTACCATCCGCACGGCTTACGCGGATGAAGCGCCCATTGATCTCCGGCGAATAGTGCTCGGTGATCTCGGTGTCGACGTAATCTTCACCACTCTGGTTGATGTTGACCAGTAGCACGTCACCAATGGAGCGTGCCTGTTTGATCAACGACTCCTCCAGAGACTTCTGCAGGTAGCGCTCCAAACCGAGGTAGGTGGCAGCCCCAAACAGGGCAAGCGCCCCAGCCAATAAAGCGGCATACCAAAGCGCCATTCGGAAACGAATTGAGCGGGTGATCACACCGCGACCTCATGTTCACTGATAAGGTAGCCGAGGCCGCGAATCGTCCTGATTAGCTTGTGTTCATGCCCGTCATCGACTTTAGCCCGTAGATGACGGACGTACACATCAACAATGTTCGTAGCCCCGTCAAAACTTTGGTCCCACACATGTTCGAGGATCATTGTGCGCGAGAGGACCCTCCCCGCGTTCGCCATCAGATACTCAAGGACTCCATATTCTTTCGAGGTCAACTCGACTCGTTTGCCGGCGCGTTTCACTTGTTGTGAAAGGCGGTCCAATTCCAAATCACCGATCCGCAGCACGCTGGCTCTGGTAACCGGTCCGCGGCGGAGGAGAGCCTTGACCCGAACCAGCAGCTCGGCAAATGCGAAAGGTTTCGTGAGGTAGTCATCAGCGCCGGCTTCGAAGTGCTCGACCTTGTCCCCTACGGAATCACGGGCGGTCAGAATCAGAACTGGGACCTGGGACTTCGATTTCCGGATTCGGTTCAGAACCTCGCCGCCCGTAAGACTGGGAAGCATCAAGTCCAGAATGATGAGGTCATATTGATAAGTCTGGGCAAGATCCCAGCCGTTCTTCCCATCACGAGCCACATCGACTGCAAAGCGCTCGGCGATCAGGCCGCGGGACACAAAACGGGAGACCTTCTCTTCGTCCTCGACCACCAGGATGCGCATTTCTTAAATCCATTACCTTAGAATCGCCGAATTAAACTCTCATGAACGTTAGATGAAATTCCGTTCAGAACTATCGCCCACTGCCATTCGATAAGCACAGGACCAAGCATACTTCGCTTTGTTCCGTCAGCCGAACAAGATCGACAATGTTGATTGACATTCATACTACATAGAGTAGTGTATTTGTCACTTCCCCTCGGGTCCCAAGAATCGCCGGACACGTGGATGAGTGAGAAAAGGGAAACCATTCACTCCGGCATCGAAATAGGGTCAACGATCAGATGAAGCCATCGGGGACCCTGCGCTGCTAGTTGCGAGCGGCAGGGACGATCGACCTTTGTTAAGGAGAACCCATGCCTAACGCTTCCCACTACACGATGGTTGTCATTGGTACCGGTTTTGGTGGAACCATGACCGCTCTGCCGGTAGCAAGGGAGTTCGTGCGCAGGAACAAGGGTGAGACGGTCCTGATGCTGGAGCGCGGGACGTGGTGGACGACTCCCGTGGGTACCGTCCAAGATAAGGAAGTCAGCGCCTTCGAATTCCTCGTCGGGAAAGGCCACCCCGTTCAGTACTGGTCGACTCCAAATAACTTCTGGGGTTTTGTGGATATCTTCACTCGATGCCTACGCCGCGAGAAAAACGAAGACGGCCTTTACGACTTCTCTCTGATGGGACGGCGTGGACTGTGGGGCTTTCTAGGCCGACAGAGTGACGGTGTCAACGTCGTCCGCGCCTGCGGTGTAGGCGGCGGTTCTCTCGTCTATTCCAACATCACCATTCGGCCGCCCAATTTCATCTTCGATGACCCCCGCTGGCCCCTCACCTGGACCCACGCCGATCGCGATGCTTTCTACGAGCTGGCGCGGAACTCCATCGGTCATGGCGTTCTCTGGGCGCTCAATCAACCGGGCCAAGACTTAGTACCGCCTCCGCCCGTCGTTGTTCAGGCTGGTTCTGTGAACACGGGACTGAGCAACATTGTCGCGCGGTCCGCGGGGATCGACCCGCACTGGATTGTGCAGTCTGACCCGAACAATAGCCGTGGCTTGAAACGGATCAATCTCAATTCGCCGTCGGGACAGATGGATCCCAACAACGCGCTTTGGATCGATCGGGCACGTCTGTTCCAAACCGCCATTTCCCACCTAACATCCGAATTTGGAACTGTGGACCTGGCGATCAACGACTTTGACCCTGCGATTCAGACTAACCAGCACGACGCGAAGAACTATTGCGAACGGCAAGGGCGCTGCAATGTCGGTTGCTTGCCGGGGGCGCGCCATACGCTGAACAAGCAACTGATGGCCGCTGTATTGGGATCACCTCTACCCTTGCCAAACGGCACACCGCCCAACTTTCAGAACAACGAGTTGGAAATCCAGCCCTTGGCCGAGGTGGACGTCATAGTCGCGCGCCCTGAGGGCGGGTACGAGATTCGCTACAAGCAGCGCGACAAGGACAAACCGTGGCGCACAACTCCCCACGTCGTCACAGCGGATAGGCTTGTTGTCGCCGCAGGTTGTCTCGGTACGAACGAAATCCTTCTTCGCTCGAAACGATGCGGCACTCTGCCCAATCTGAGCGAAAAGACCGGATTCGGGTTTTCCACCAATGGAGATTACCTTGGCTTTATCGAACCTACCAAGAGTCGCATGCGTCTCACGCGAGGTCCCGTCACTACCTCGTTCGGTCACTTCAATACTGGGACGTCGGAAACCGGTGCCGACACATCGAAATTCCACAATGTCGAAGACCAGGGAATTCCACCGGCTATTGCCTCTATCGTTAGCCGCGGTGTTCCCTTCATCCACAAGCTAGCTGTTTCCCGCCACAACCTGTTCTTCATCTTCTGGACATCGATCTGGCGCGCATGGAGCGCTGTAGTTCATTTCATTACCGCCTTCTTCAAGAACGTCGACGTCCGGCAAGATATTTTCGAAACCGACGATGAAATCCTCGCCAAAATGCTTTGCGTGGTCGCCCAAGGCCGTGAAGCCGCGGTCGGCCAATTCCGCTTGCGTACAAGCGGACGCGATACTCCATTGCGTGTGAAGAGAATCGATGGAAAGGAGTTTTGGCAGGATCCAATCTACCAGGAAATTGACGCTACGCTTGCTCGTTTGGCGCCGATTGTGGCCGTCGATTCCAAGCAGCGATTTGAGAATCCGTTTGTGAACGTGCTCACCGGAGAATTGAAAGCAAACGCAATTCCCGTGGCCCATCCCTTGGGCGGCTGTCGAATGGCAAAAGACGCTTCCGAAGGTGTGGTGGACGAGTTCGGGCGAGTATTCGACAGCAAAAAAGCTGGCACGCGACCCTTCTATGACGGGCTCTATGTTGCGGACGCGTCGATCATCCCGACAGCCCTGGGCGTGAACCCGTCCCTCACCATCTCTGCTTTGTGCTTGCGAGTTGCCAGCAAAATCATTGAGGAGCTGCCCTAACTGAGGAAAAACTTTTGCTCACAACCGGGATTCACTAAAGTGGCGAACGAATGAACAGACGTGACCCTCGAGATCTCATTGATCTTCCGCGCTCCCCATTTCTTTCTCACTATCGGAAACAGCTTTCGAAAAGCGGTGTGCCTCCCGGCGCTTCCTTGCCTCACAAGATCGGGGTATTCCTGTCGAGACATATCTTTGTCTGGGCTTACAACTATCTGAAGTTCATTTTTCGTCCGAAACACAAGTTTCAAGACTATAAAGACTCCACTGGAGAAAAGGGCATCTACGCTTTGCAATCGGATGGCGGCACGAGTCGCGCTGATTCGAGCAGTCCAATCCGCGTCTCCATGGCTGGCGACTGGGGAACCGGAACTTCGGAAGCTGCAGAAATCGCCGTCCATATCGACGCCTTTAAACCCCACTACACTATTCATCTGGGCGATATTTATTACGTCGGCGATACGGACGAAGTGAACGAGAATTGTCTAGGGAAAGCCGAACCCTATGAATCCATCCAGCCCGTTCGATGGCCTCACGGCTCGGTCGGCAGCTTCGCAATGAATGGCAACCACGAGATGTACGCCAATGGAAACGCATACTTCGAACTGTTTCTCCCTGCGCTAGGAATCCCCATCTCCGATGAAGGTCGCCGGCACGGCCAGAAGGCGAGCTTTTTTTGTCTGCAGAACAAGTTCTGGAAGATCATAGGTCTCGATACTGGCTACAATTCGCTTGGTTTTCCGATCCTCGAACACATCCCCGTTTTTCGCAACATTCCGGGAATCGGACCGTCCTGCAAGCTTCCTAGGCCGCTGGTCGAATGGCTTCGTGAGCAAGTGCGACCGTCTGGAGACAATCGTGGCATTGTCCTTCTCACGCACCACCAATATTTCTCGGCGTTCGAGGAAGGATATCCACTTCCTGCGCGCCAATTGGCCGAATTCATCAACCGACCTGTTCTATGGTTCTGGGGGCACGAGCACCGCCTGGCAATCTACGGCAGGTACGGGACCACGGGCGGTATACAAGCATATGGCCGCTGCGTCGGGCACGGGGGTTTCCCAGTGAATCACGGACGGCCTATCACGAATCCGAAGCCCCCACTCGTTTTCTATGACGATCGCAAGTACAAGACCGTGGAGGGTTGCGACTTGGGCTTCAACGGCTTTGTGAATCTCACCTTTGCCGGTAATAAGCTTAAAGTTGATTACCGCGACGTCGAGAACCGAAAGTTGTTAGAAGAAGAGTGGGAGGTCGACAATGGAATTCTTCAGGGAAAATCAATTCAGCCTGCTGAGTTGGGGATGACGCGTGTTGCAGATGACCTGGGCCTTGCGATTCAATAGGACTTGCCAAACCGGCACCGACCGTACATGAAATTCCGTTCAGGGGTGCCTTCTGACATTACGGGCAGGTTCAATGGCAAAGTTATTTCCCGATCAAAGGATGCGTGCAATCAACGAAGTCCAGGTGAAATGTGCCCCCGCCAAGGCAGGAGCCATTTCATGGTCCAATAAAAGTCCACGAATTGGTGGGTTTGCTGAGAACAGTGCCTATGCTTTCCACGTTCCCACTACCAGCGAGTCCAAGCGGTCCTGTCGATAGCATCGCAAAATCATGTGCACACCCAAGGTTTGTACCCTCGAAAGCGGTGTACAAGACCCCTTTTTTGACGTCACTTGCGATGCGAGGAGCACTCTAGAGTCACGAAGCCATCCGCCGTAACCCTTGCTGGACGCTTTGTTTAGCACCTAAGTCCTTTATTTTTCAATAACGTCCAAAATACCGCTTTTAGAATCCCTCCCTCTTCGCCAGTGGTTAGGGGTCCCCGCAGCGGGATGAAGGCGCCTCTCTCGGCATCTGAGCGGCAGAGCGGGTGGGTTCTAGGCACGGCGTAAGACGGCTTTCAAACAAACCTCTCACCCAGACGCGGCTTAGTAGCACTTTCTGGTTTACTCCTCTGCGGGCCGCGCTATGGTACGGCTACCGGGCGGCTACCCGCCTCGGGGTTAACTTTACCCATTCTAATGGGTGAAAATTCTAGCTGATACCGAACAGGCTTTAGAATCAGGATGGCGGAGAGGGTGGGATTCGAACCCTCGATACAGGTTTTAGCCCGTATTTGGCGGCACGCATCTCGGCATGTGGTCGCATCGGCACGCCTTCCACCTGGACCCGATTGGAAATATTTTCCGCACCCTTCGCATCCTTTATTGATACTCGGTGTTGCATCGCGGGCGGCGGTAAGGCGGCGTCCACTGATATTCACTGATATCAATTCGATGGAAATACAGGTCGCCAGAGGTCACGCAGGCTCGTTGAGATCACCGAGGATCTTCCTTGCAACCCCTGATTTTGCAATGTAATATCTCGCATGTGTTGATGCCATCGTGACTTGCGAGAAATGGCACTGAACGAGTCCCTTCTTCGGCACCGTCTGCAGGCCGCACACACGGCGCTCATTCTGCCCGGCAAGCGGCGAAGCCACGCCCCGCTACCACCACGACGGGCATCGCCAAAACCGTTCTCCGGAGCAGTGAGGTGTGCCGCTGCCGAAGGGGCGAATCGTGCATTGATACAGCTTACCCGACCTAACTTAAAAATTTGCGTACGCTCCCGTGCGAAAAGGTCTTTATCCCAGGAGAAGTAAGCCGGGTTATCCGTTCGAGTTCGCTTGCGTGCGTTCTCTTCCCGTCACAACGGCGTCACAAGGCCGTTTCCGTGGGCTGATTAATCACTCAGTTTTTACGAGGTCAAGTGTTGCTGGAACCCGCGTCCGACGCGGCTCTTGGGCTGGTGCCGGGAGGGGGAGTTGAACCCCCACGAGGGGTAAACCTCGGCGGATTTTGAGGGAATAAAATCAATTCCAGTCTAATGCCTTTGAGTGCGCCTGAGTGCGTCCGACGCGGCTTTGATGAATGTAGAATTGCGCCCGATTACCTCTGAGATATGTGTGTTGCGCCCTCCTCCGGTCACAACAA
>Ga0137379_10003431_pt1 | contig 14809 bp, 17 predicted proteins | sample SagtaG_18_FD_104812 | JGI IMG/M metagenome (GOLD analysis project Ga0137379, IMG submission 104812) | Vadose zone soil microbial communities from Sagehorn Ranch, Mendocino, California, USA - Sage2_L_80_16 metaG | ecosystem: Environmental > Terrestrial > Soil > Vadose zone | place: USA...
AGGGATAAGGGGGTCTGACCTGGGAGAACGGCTACTTGCCTTCAAGATCATCGGTGGATCCAGGCTAAGCCAGGCCGAGCGCGATTGTGTGGAGCTGGTTTCGGGAGGTGATCTGGAGCTTGGAAAAGATCCGGTGGAGATGGTAGCCAACCGTCCGGTGCGAGATGAACAGTTGCCGCCCGATTTCGCGGTTGGACAGCCCGGTCGCCGCCAGGCGGGCGATCTGGAGCTCTTGCGGCGTCAGATGATCCCAGGCCTCAGGCATTCGGCGGTGGCTCGCCTCGCCGGAGGCACGCAGTTCCTGGCGGGCTTTCTCGGCCAGCCCGGGGAAGGAAAGGGCGTCGAAACTGTCCCGCGCTGACCGCAGCGGGGCGCGCGAGTCTGCCGCTCGCCGCTGGCGGCGCAGCCATCGGCCGTACCACAGCAGCATGCGGCCCCGGTAGCAGGGCCAGTTGGCGAGATCCCGTTCCAGCGCCGCTTGGTACAGCGATTCGGCCTCGTCGTCGTCGGCAGCCATTGGCCGTGCGTAGCCCGCCTCAGCTTGCAAAAGGGAACCCGACGTGGCCGCGGCCAGGGACTCCAGTTGTTCGAGGTACTCCTTGGCGGCGTCCCTTTTGTTCGTATGGACGGCGGCCTCGACCAGGTCCGAGAGCCCCCAGGCCCCGATGAAGGGATGGTAGGCGGGGTCGGCCGTGTCGAGGGCCCGGTGCAGGTGCTCGAATCCCTCTGCATAGCGCTGGTGGGCCACGGCACCGCGGCCCCGGACAAACTGCACCAGGGCAAGCATCGGGGTCGCGCCCATGGGCAAGAGCACCGCCTCGGCTTGACGTGCCAGTTGCTCGGCGACGGTGAAGTTTCCCCGCTCGGCGGCGATGGTGGCCTGCGCTAGCTGTGCGGTAACGGCCGACCGCAGCTGGCCGGTCTCGCGAGCCAGGCGGGAGGCTTCTTCGGCTGCGGCAACGGCGAGTGGTTCCCTCGCGAGGTGGACCGCTGCCCACGCCTGAGATACCAGCGCCTGGGCAAGCAAGCCGAGCCGACCTTGTGCCCGAAGGCCGTTGACAGCCGTATCGAGGAAGCTGAGCGACAGGTCATACGCCCATACCGCAGTGGCCGCGGAGCCGACCAGATACATCCCGGCGGGAGCCGCGGGAAGCGGGGTCATGCGCGAGATCCGGTCGATCACGAAGACTCCGCGCCCTACCGGGTCCGCGTGCGCGAGGATGGCAAGCATGGCCGGTGCGTCCTGCGGCAGTGGCATGCGTTCGGCGGCCGCGATGACTGCTGCCCGGGTTTCCTGGTCGGGGTTCCCCCACCAGCATCTCAACGCGGCGGCGAGCAGGCACTGCACAGCCAGGCGCTCGTTCCCGCGAGCCTTCATGGTGTTGGCGGTCGCCACTAGCGGACCGATTTTCGCCGCGCCGGACCAGTCGGCGTCGGCGTAGGTTTCGCGTAGCCATGACAGCCAGGTCCGCTCTTCGGCTGGCAGGTCAAGCCGTTCGGTCGCTTGCAGGAACTGGGGCCCGAGCCCTGGGCAGCCGAACTCGAAGGCCATCTCCGCCGCGCGTAGCAGTCGGCTTCCGCGGCGGGCCCGGGTCTCGCTGAGTTCTGCCGCGCGCTTCAGGGCAGTGACCGCCACCGCGGCCGCGCCGCGTTGCCTGGCGTGTACCGCGGCCTCATCCAGTTCTGCCGCCACTTGTTCGCTGGGCCCCAGGGTCGCCGCCGCCCGGTGCCATACCCGGCGGTCGGGCTGGCCCGCGAGCACCTGGACCAGCGCGGCGTGCGCGGCCTGGCGCTCCGGCAGGCTTGCCGCCTGGTAGATCGCGGAGCGCACTAGCGGATGGCGAAACCGCAGCCGGGTACCCTGGATCTTCACAAGGCCGGCCGCGATGGCCGGCGTGAACGCGTCGGCCGTGACCGTTCTGCCTTCAAGGATTGTGGCCGCGTTCAGCACTTCTCCCAGGACGTCGACGTCGACGTCATCGGCGGCGGCGGCCAGTAGCAGCGAGCGGGTAGCGGGCGGCAGGCCAGAGCCCTGCGCAGCGAATGCTCGTTCCAGGCGAGCGGTCAGCGGCAACCGCGACGGCAGCAACGCGCCCTCGTCGAGGTGCTCTGACCGCAAGGCGGCCGGCAATTCAATCAGCGCGAGCGGGTTGCCTGCCGCGTCCTGGATAATCCGCTCGCGCGGGACCGGTCCAAGGCTAGGCGCACAAGAATCCAGTAGTTCCCCAGCGGTCTTTTCGCTGAGTCCCTCCAGCCGCAACTCGGTCAACCCGGCTTCATCGAGCGGGTTCGGGAGTCTGTCACGGACCGCGATCAGCATCAGGGCCGGCTCGGTCATCAGCCGACGCGCGACAAATGCCAGGACGGAACAACTGGGCTGGTCGAGCCACTGGGCGTCATCGATGATCAGCAGTACAGGCGAGCTTTCGGCCGCGTCGCCGATTAGCTCAAGCGTCGCGAGTCCGGTCATGAACAGCTCCGGAGCAACTTGCTCAGACATGCCAAACGCCGCGAGCAGCGCGGCTTGCTGGCGCGTGGGCAGGCCTTCGGCCAGGTGAAGGACCGGACGGAGCAGCTGATGCAGGCCGGCAAACGAGATCTGCGCTTCTGATTGAACCCCGCCCGCGGACAGTACCCGCGTTCCCTGCTCACTTGCTTGCTCAGTGACCGCCGCGAGCAAGGCGGACTTCCCGATGCCGGCTTCGCCGCGGATGATGAGGGCGCCGCCAGCATCCTTGTGGAGCTGGCCAGCCAGGTGGTTGAGAACACCGAGTTCGCGCTCGCGCCCATACATGCGGCGCTCCGTGGTATAACGAGCCGCCGGCCGCGGGTTTGTCAATGTCTCGCCGACCGTCAAAATGCCCCTCCACGCATTTGTCGTGGGGTCACAGCCATGCAAACAGTAGACCCGACGCGGGAAGGGCTGGTCAACAGACTGGTCATTTGCTAGATCCGGTATCCGCCGCCTTGATGTAGGTTCTGACGTGCGCAGGCGGCAAAAAGTCGCCCACGCGGCGCATCCACCTGACACCGTGAGGGAGTTCCACCTGGTGGGGACCTCCGCCCTCGACAGCCCGCACGGCCTAGTCGGGCGCGACGCCGAGCTGGCTCGGCTGAGGGCGCTGGTTGATCCTGTCCCGGACGAAAGCCGCGTGCTGGTGGTGCTGGGAGAGGCGGGGATGGGCAAGACCGTGCTGCTGGCGGACGTGGCCAGCATAGCGGGCAATGCGGGGATGCGGGTGTTGTCGGTCACCGGGCGGGAATCGGAGTCCAACCTCGCGTTCGCCGGGCTCCATCAGCTGCTGCGGCCAGTGGCGGCCCAGGTTGCCGGCCTCCCCGAGCGCCAGGCGAGCGCGCTGCTGCGGGCGCTCGGCCTCGCACCAGATCCGATTGCCCCGGACCGGCTGCTGACCAGCATCGCCCTACTTACCCTGCTGTCGGACCTGTCGGAGGAATCAGCGGTTCTTGTCCTGGTCGACGATGCGCAATGGCTGGATCGCAGCTCGCTGGACGCGCTCGCCTTCGCCGGCCACCGCCTGGACACCGAGCCAGTCGTGCTGCTCCTGGGCGTACGCGGGAGCGCTCCGCCGGCGGGCTTTGACCGAGGCCTGCCCGAGCTGCACCTGAAGCCGTTGCCACCATCGCAGGCCGGTCGGCTGCTCGACCAGCAGCCCCGGCCGCCTCGCGGCCGCGTCCGCAGCCAAGTGCTCGTCCAGGCGGCCGGTAACCCGGTGGCGCTGATCGAACTGACCCAGGCGATCGCGGCCGACCCGGCGGCGGGACGGCGCTGGGATGTCGAGCCGTTGCCGTTGACCGGCCGGCTCACCGCCATCATCGCCGCCCAGCTCGGCGCCTTGCCCGCTCCCACCCGGCACGCCCTGCTGCTCGCCGCAGTAGCCGACAGCGCGGACCTCGCCGCGACGGCCACCGGGGCGTTCGGCCTAAAGCCCGGCGTGTTCGTTCCCGCCGAGCAGCTCGGCCTGATCAAGGTAGATACGAGCGGCGTGACGTTCGCTCATCCCCTCGTCCGTTCCGCCGTCTACCACAGCGCGCCATTTGCCAGGCGCGCTGCCGCGCACCGCGAGGTCGCCGCGGCGTTGCACCACTGTCCAGATCGGCGGGCCTGGCACTTGGCAGCGGCAGCAATCAATCCGGACGAGCAGGTTGCGTCGCTGCTCGCGGCTATGGCGTCCCAAGTGCAGCGCCGTGGCGGGGCTTCGGCCGCAGCGCAGGCGCTGGAGCGCGCTGCCCAGCTGAGCCCCGATCCGGAGGCGCAGGCCCAGCGGCTGGTATCTGCCGCCATGGTCGCGGCGCCGACCGGGCAGACGGAGTGGGTGCAAGACCTGGCCAGCCAGGCTCTGGCTCTGACCGCCGAACCGGACATGCGGCTTTCCGCCCGGCGACTAGTCGGCTGGGCGCTGGCCTGGTCAAGCCAGCATGCCGCAGCGCTGTCAGTCCTGATCCCCGTTGCGCGGGAGGCGTTTGGTTTCGACATGCTGGGGGCCTGGGACGCGCTAGCGTTCGCGGCCTCGGTCGCTTACCAGTCGGGGGAGCCCGAAGCACTGCAGGTGATCCGGGAGACCCTCGCGTTTCTCGAAGGTGCGGCGCAGTCATCTGTGGACCGGGCCCAGCTGCCCGCGATGGAGGTACTGCGGCTCTGGATACGGGCCTCCACCAGCCCCTACCGCGACAGAGCCGAAATCCTTTCACAGCTCGACAAGGTCGCTCCCGCAGCCCTCGGCGAGCACTACTTGTCCCGAGCGGGTGCGGCCGCGTGGCTATTGGACCGCTCGGACCTTGCGGTCAGACTGCTCCAGGCGGCGAGGAAGCTAGTCCCGGAGCCCGCCGTGCGGGCCGCCAGCGGCGGGTCACTGTCTCCGCTCGGCTGGGCCTGCTTGGACGCCGGACGGTGGGACGACGCCCTGGAAACCGCCGCCGAGGCTGACGATCTTGCCGCGGGTTACCAAATGGACATCGCCCCGGCCTCCGCCGACCTGATCACTGGCACCATCCTCGCCGCCCGCGGGGAAGGGGACGCGGCGCGTGCACGCATCAGCAGGGCGCTGGCCGGCGACCCCGAACACAGCCGGTCCGTCACTGCCCGGGCCCGGCATGCCCTGGGCCTGGCGGCCCTAGCCGACGGTGACTACGTCATGGCCTACGGCCAGCTCCGCCAGCTGTTCACCGACGACGGCGTACCGTGGCACTACCACGTCTCCTACCTGGGCGTGGCTGACCTGGCCGCGGCTGCTGCCCGCGCCGAGCGCCGGATCGAGGCGCAGGATCTCCTCGAGCGGATCCAGGCGACTCTGAACGGGACGCCGTCGCCCCGGCTTGACCAGCTCCTTTGCCGGGCCCAGGGCCTTGTACAGGACCCCAGCAGCCCGGACACCTGCTTTGACAAGGCGCTGTCGGACCCGGCTGGGGACTTGTGGCCGTTCGAACGTGCGCAGCTGCGCCTTGACTACGGCGAGTGGCTGCGGCGGCACCGGCGCATCAATGATGCCAAGCCCGTCCTGGCCGCGGCGCTGGAGGCCTTCCGGCAGCTTCATGCCCCGCCCTGGATACGCCCGGCCGAGGCGGAACTGCGTGCCTGCGGGGTGGCTGTTCACGGTCCCCCTCCCGGGCCCAATGCTTTGTGGCAGCTGACGCCGCAGCAGCGGCAGATCCTCTACCTGGCCGGCCGCGGCCACACCAACCGTGAGATCGCCGACAGGCTGTTCCTGTCCCCGCACACGGTCGCCTCGCACCTGTACCGGTCCTACCCCAAGCTCGGCATATCCGGGCGGCACCAGCTCAGTGACCTGATCGCGCGGGCCAGGCCGGCACCTGAGGCCGAACCCGGGGAATGACCTGATCGCCGCGTCGGGCCGAGGTCGAAGCCGTACTGGCGGTGCATCACCACCGCCTGGTCGTGCTGGACGACAGCGAGGTGACCGACGACATGGTCCGCGACATGATCGAGGTGCTGACGTCGTTCTGCGCCCGCCTGTACGGCCGCCGGTCGGCGCGGAACCAGGGGCTGAAGGCCGTTGGGTGCGCACAGCGCGACATCAGCCCGCAGGCCGTGCTGAAGGCTGGGAGGACCCTGCGCGATGGTGGTGCCGGGTGAGCGGGCTGCGCCCGGTCGCGGCCCCGTTCGTTGCCGCTGCCCCGGCCGGGGCGCGGGTGCGTACCCGGCTGCGCGTGTCGGCGCGAGACGAGGCGGTGCTGCGGGCGGTCGGCGCGGACGGGCTTCCGGCGGCTGGTCGCGGGCGTCCCCACCGGAAAGCTCCGGGACCGCCTCACCCAGATGGCCGCCAACGTCGGCCTGGCGGTGATCGCGGTCAACCCGGCCTATACCTCCCGCTGGGGCCGCGAGCACTGGCTCGCCCCAGGGCAGGAGCAGGCGTCCCCGGTCCCCGCCAGCGGCCACCACGCGGCCGCGGTGGTGATCGGCAGGCGTGCGCTCGGCCACAAGCGCGGCGACAGGCCGGCGTGACCGGCGGCGACCAGAGGATCAGCCGCCGGGGAGCTGCCCCCCGAGCACCCGTCGCCAGGCAAACGACCAGGGACGGCAGGCCCCCGCGAGGCCCAGCGGCAGCCACCCCGGTGGCGAAAGACCGCGGCGGCCGACCGGACCCGTCCGCCCGACCAGGCGGCCCAGGACCGTCCGGGGCCGTCGGCTTGCCAGGACTATGTCCTGCTAGCTCAGTAGGAACGGTGCAGTCAAGATGCGGATACCTATGGCCGCCATCCACGTGCACGCTGAGGAAGTGCATCCGCCGCACGGGCAGGCATGCGACTGAGGAGGAGCCATGTCCTATGTCACCGTTGGCACAGAGAACGGCGCCGGCATCGAGATCTACTACGAGGACCACGGGGAGCGGCCAGCCGGTGGTGCTCATCCACGGCTACCCGCTGGACGGGCACTCCTGGGAACGGCAGACACGGGTGCTGCTGCAGGCCGGGTGCCGCGTCATCGCCTATGACGAGCGCGGGTCCCGCCGGTCCAGCCATCCGGGCATCGGGTTCGACTACGACACCTTCGCCGCCGACCTCAACGCGCTGATCGAGCACCTGGACCTGACCAATGTGATGCTGGGCGGCTTCTCGATGGGCACCGGCGAGGTCACCGGCTACCTGGGCCGGTACGGGTCAGCCCGGGTGGCCAAAGCGGCGATGCTCGGAGTCATCCCGCCGTTCCTGCTCGAGAGGCCCGACAACCCCGAGGGCGTGGACGAGCAGGTGTTCCAGGACATCAAGGCGGCGATCGTCGCCGACCGGTACGCCTACTTCAAGGACTTCTTCGACAACTTCTACAACACCGACAAGTTCGCCCCTGAGCGGATCAGCGACCAGGTCTGGCAGGCCTCGTTCAACGTCGCGGCCGGGGCCTCGCCGTACGCCACGTACGCGTGCGTGGACACCTGGCTGACCGACTTCCGTGACCTGCCCAAGATCGACGTGCCGACGCTGGTGGCGCACGGCACCGAGGACCGGATCCTGCCGTATGAGGCCACCGCGGCGCGGCCGCCCGGGCTGATCAAGGACCTGATGCTGGTCACGGTGGAGGGCGGCCCGCACAACATCGGCTGGACCCACCCTGATGAGGTCAACGCTGCCCTGCTGCATTCCTGGCCCGCTGACCCACCGGATCCGCCGCGTGAGTCCGACCGCTTCCCGGAGTGCTCAATGCCGCCGACACCGGCCACGGCCCACAACGGCCTGCGGGGCGGCCATACAACTTGGTGAGGCCGGGATGCCTTTTATAACCGTCGGCCAGGAGAACTCCAGCGCCATCCAGCTGTACTACGAGGACCACGGGTCCGGCCCTCCTGTCGTCCTGGTTCACGGTTACCTTCTGGACGGCCGCTCATGGGAAATGCAGGAAGCCGCCTTGCTGGACGCCGGGTACCGGGTGATCACCTACGACCGGCGGGGCTTCGGCGCCTCGAGCCGGCCGAGCGTGGGCTATGACTACGACACCTTGTCAGCTGACCTCAATGCGCTACTCGACGAACTCGGCCTAGATGACGTGGTGCTGGTGGGATTCGGGATGGGGACCGGAGAGGTGACCCGTTACCTGGCCACCTATGGCTCCGGGCGGGTCCGCAGTGCGGCGCTGCTGGCCCCGCTGCCGCCATTTCTGCTGCGGACCGATGACAATCCCGAAGGTCTTGACCGCAGTGTCTTCCACGAGCTCATGGCCGATATTTCCGCCGACCGGCCAGCGGCGGCAAAGACGTTTCTGGACAGGTACTACAACATCGGGGTCCTTGGCGGCAGCCACGTCAGCGACCAAGCCTGGCAGAACAGCTTCCACGTCGCCATCCGGGCATCAGCCAGGGCCGCCATCGGCTGCGTCGCCGCCTGCCTGGAGGACTTCCGCGGTGACCTTCCCCGGATCGACGTCCCCGTCCTGGTCATGCAAGGCAACCAGGACCGCATCTTTCCCCCCGAGGCGACCGGAGACCGGCTGCCGCACCTGATCAGGCGCGTCCGCCACGTCATCATCGAAGGTGGCCCGAACGCGATCATCTGGACTCACGCTGACCAGGTCAACCGGATCCTCCTCGATTTCATCCCACGGCCGGGCATGTCCTAGTGCGAGCGGCGCCCGGTGAGACGGAGGCGCCGGTCCGGCGTAACACGCGCGGCCCAGCCGCCCAGACCGACCAGGAGATGGCCTGGTACCAGCAGATCGTGGACCAGACCATCGAGTCGTCATACCTCACGGGATTCGCCACGCTTGAGGAGCAGGCAGCACCCATGTTGACTGCACTCGCCGCCCGGCGATCAGGTGCAGTCAGGTTGCTGATACCGCAGCATGGCGTCGCGGCGCACAGTTGAAATGGGCAGAGAAAGGACACTCGCACATGGTTTTCGTCCGCGTACACGTGATCAAAGGCCGCCTGAGTGCCGCACAAAAGGATGAGCTGGGCACGAAACTCATCCAGGCCGTTTCCGATGTCGAGGGCCTGGTCAACAACGAACGTCACAAGGAAACCTCCTGGGTGCCGTTTTATGAGTTCGAGCCCGAGGACTGGTACGCCCCGGCCAATCTCGCGGGTTGCAGCCCAGACTCCCGGATCCAGCTCGACGTCGTCGCCCCGCAGAAGCTGCTCTCCACCCCCGAAGACGCCCGCGCCATGCTCGGCAAGGCCAACGAGGCCGTGCGGTCGGTCCTCGGGCCCGGCCTGTTGCCGGCGCACGGGCCGTGGGTGCACGTTTACGTCATTCCGTTCGACCGGTGGGCGATGGACGGCCGCATACCGGACTGGGAGGGCTTCCGCGCCCGCTTGCGCGCCGACACCCCGGAACAGGCCGAGGAGGCTCTGGCTATCGTCTACGGGCCGGGCCGCCACACCGGCACCGAACTGAGCTCCTACGCCCAAGCCCTCCCCGCGCGAGGACGTGGGTGATGAGTGCGGACCTCCTCGACCTGGCGATCGCCACGACCGGCGGCCGTGACCTATGGAACACCGTGTGCGGCCTGAAGGTCGACATCTCCATCGGCGGCCCGATCTGGGCGATGAAAGGCTGGCCACCAGGCAAGACGTTCGACCAGATCCTGACCGTAGACACGGTCAGGGAGCACATCGTGCTCAGCCCGTTCACCCGCCCCGACCAGCAGATGGTCTTCGACGCCGCCACCGATAGCGTCACGATGCAGACCCTCGGCGGCGAACCGGTCGCCACCCTCGCCCCCGCACGCGCGGGCTTCAAGGCAATGCTGCGCAACAGCGCCTGGGACGCGCTTCACCTGGGTTACTTCCTGGGGTATGCGTGCTGGAACTACTTCACCACCCCGTTCCTGTTCACCTACCCGGGCCTACGGGTCCGCGAGATCGAACCATGGCGGGAGTCCGGCCAGGCCTGGCGACGGCTGCAGGTGCGGTTCCCGCCCGCGATTGCCACGCACAATTCCGACCAGGTGTTCTATTTCGACGTCTCCGGAATGCAGCGCCGGATGGACTACATCGTCGAGGTCAACGGCAGCACCCTCGTGGGCCACTACACCAGCCGCTACCAGGCCTTCGATGGCCTGCTGGTGGCGACGCGCCGCCGGGTCTTCCGCCGCAACCCCGACAACACCGTCAACGTCAACCTGCCATCCATTACCCTCGACATCCGCGACGTCGAACTGGTCCGCTCCCGCGACGAACAGGCGCAGCCATGACCACGCACAGCACTGCCATCGACCACCCCGACCGCCGGCTCGTCGTGGCGTTGCCCCGTCCCTACGACCAAGCCCGCGAGCACTACGAGACCCTCGTCCCGGAGGCCGACCTGGCCCGCTTTTTCCAGATGGCCTCCTGGCCGGCCACGCTGGAGCTGGCCGAGATCAACGCCCCGCACGGGTTCATGCGCTATTACCGCAGCGACATCACCGCCGTGATGGCCGGATCGCCGTCCTTGTGGAAAGCCACGCAGTACCTGATGGGAAATCACACCATCGCCGAGCGGATGTTCCGGCACGACCCGTCGGTCATGCTGCACGCACCGCTGCGGACCCTCCTGTACGCCGATGCCGACGGCGACACCAAACTGGCCGTCGACCAGCCCAGCCTGCTGTTCGCCAGCTACGGCAACCCCCAGATCGCCGGCGTCGGCCGCGAACTCGACGCCCTGCTCGCGCAGCTGATCACCCTGCTCGGCGGCGACCCGCCCGCGCAACTGGCCGCCACTAGCTCGCCAGCACCTATGACGCGGGCGGCTTCCCGGTGACCATCGCAGCGGGGTGTCGGCCCCGCGGAATCGGACAGGAGGAGTGCAGATGCCGGAGTTGACTTATGAGGTTCTGGTCCTTGACGGGACACCGAGGGCGGGCGAGCAGCGGTTGCCCAGCGGCGAGTCGATTGTGTCGTCTCCGCTCTCGGTGGTGCTGATCGCCGGCGAAGAGACGGCTGTGCTCGTTGACGCGCCGTACACCTACGGCCAGGTCGAGCGGGTCCGCAACTGGGTGGCCGACTCGGGCAAGCGGCTGGAGTCCGTGTACATCACGCACGGCCACGGCGATCACTGGCTCGGAGTAGCCGAGCTGATCACCTCGTTCCCCGGAGCGGTGGTGTACGCGACGCCCGGCACCTTGCGCGTGATGGCGAGCCAGGCCGTTGAGGGGCGGGCCCAGTTGTGGGACAAGGTCTTCCCGGGCCTGATCCCCCCCTCGCCGGTGATCGCGCAGCCGGTGCCGGACGGCAGCCTGGAGCTGGAGGGCCACCGGCTGGAGCCGGTGGAGCTGGGCCATACCGACACCGACGACACCACGGCTCTGTGGGTGCCCTCGATCGGGCTGCTCGCCGCCGGGGACTCGATCTACAACGGAGTTCACCAGTACGTGCTGGAGACCCCGAACGGCGGCTTCGACGCCTGGCTCGCGGCCATCGACAAGATCGAGGCCCTGCACCCACGCGCCGTGGTGGCCGGGCACAAGGCGCCCGGTGCCGACGACGACCCGAGGATCATCGGGGAGACCCGTCAGTATCTGCTCGATGCCAGGCAGATCCTGGCGGCGTCCACTGAGCCGAAGGATTACTACGACGCCATGGTCCGCCGTTATCCGCACCGGATGAACCCTGGCCCCGTGTGGTACGGGGCGGTCGCACTGCTCGGGAGCGCCCCCTGAAGTGTCGGGCCGACATGACCGGCGGCGGCGCATCCGAAGGGAACGACCGATGACACAGCGCGTTGACATCGCGTTCACCGCGGAGGGCGGCGTCACGCTGCGCGGCTGGCTGTACCTCCCCGAGGGTCCCGGCCCGCACCCGGCGATCACCATGGGCCACGGCTACGCGTGTGTGAAGGAGCATGGACTGGAGCGTTTCGCCGAGGCCTTCGCCGCGGACGGCTTCGGGGTGCTGCTGCACGACCACCGGACGTTCGGGGCCAGCGACGGCACGCCGCGGCAGGACGTGGACCCGTGGCAGCAGATCGCCGACTGGCGCCGCGCGGTCTCCTTCCTGGAGAGCCGGTCGCAGGTCGACGCCGGGCGGATCGGCCTGTGGGGCACCAGCTACGCCGGCGGCCACGCCATCGTCCTGGGCGCCACCGACCGTCGCCTGCGGTGCGTCGTCGCCCAGGCGCCCACGATCAGCGGGTACGAGCAGGGCCTGCGCCGCGTCCCGCCGGACGCCGTCGCCGGCCTGGAGGACGCGCTCGCCGAGGACGAGCGGGCCCAGTTCCGCGGCGAGGCGCCCCGGATGCAGGCGATCGTCAGCGACGACCCCGCGGTCTCGGCCGCCTACCGGGCCAAGGACGCGATCGAGTTCTACCTCCAGCCGGTGCCCGCGGGCAGCTGGGAGAACCAGGTGACTGTCCGGTCCACCCGTGCGGCCCGCATGTACGAGCCGGGCGCGTGGATCAGCAGAGTCTCGCCGACACCGCTGTTGCTCGTGGTCGCCGACCACGACACCATCACCGTGAGCGACCTGGCGCTGGCCGCCTACCAGCGCGCGCTGGAGCCGAAGAAGCTGGTGCTGCTCCCCGGCGGGCACTTCGACCCCTACCTGTCCAGGTTCGGGGAGTCCAGCGCCGCGGCTCGCGACTGGTTCCGCCGGCACCTGTCCTGGCCGCGATCACTGCTCGGACCCCGGTTAGTCAACAGCCCCCCGCGCGTTCCCGCGCCCTCCGCAGAAAGCGAAGCCCGACATGAGCAACACCGAGATCGTGGCGGCACTCAAGACCGCCTTTGCCGGATACGAGAGCAACGACCGAGGACCGCTGACGGCACTCCTCGCGGACGACTTCACCTTCGAGATGTCGGACTCCGTGCCCTACGGGGGAACCTACGTCGGGCTGGAGGAGTTCGCCGCCTTCTGGCAAGAGGTCGGTAAGGAATGGCGGTACTTCCGCTACGACGCCCACGAGATCATCGACGCAGGCGACACCATCATCGTCCCGGTGAAGACGGACGCCCTGTCCACCCGCGGCATCACGATGCGCAACGAGCATCTGTTCCTGTTCAAGGTCAAAGACGGGCGGCTGGTATTCGGACGCCTCTACGCGGACACCGCCCGCGGCCGCGACGTGATCGCGGGCCTGGAACCCCGCCGGTACCCGCGCCCCCACCTCCGCAGCCAGACCCCCCCGGTAACCAGCAGCCCCCCGCAGCGCGAAAAACAGGTCAGCGGCCCTCGAACACGACCTCGGCGTGGTTCTGGCTGAACTTCCGCGCGCCGTGGGTCAGCAGCAGGTCGACTGCGTACCGCATGTCGCGGCTTTCGAGCAAGGGAGACGCCGCATCGAGGATGTACCTGTCCGCTTGCCGGGAGCCGTAGTCAACAGCGTGCCGGACCAGTCGCTTGGTCACCGCGTGCGCGAGGGTCGGGCCCTTGGCCAGCTGCCGGGCCCAGGCCAGGGCCGCGTCGCGCATGTCCTGGTCGGGCACCACCCGGTTGACGATGCTCCACCGCTCGAAGGTCGCCGCGTCGTACGTCTCGGCACCGAAGACGATTTCCTTCGCCCGGGCCGGCCCGCACCGCTCGGCCAGGCGGTATACCCCGCCCAGGAAGGTCGCGGCGCCGATCTTTGCTTCGACCTGCGCGAACTTAGCTCCTTCGGCTGCGATGATCAGATCGCAGGCTAGCGCCAGCTCCAGTCCTGCCGCGAAACACACCCCGTGGACGGCCGCGATGACCGGGAACGGTGCGTCCTCCAGCGCGTCGACCAGCTGGAATCCCTCGGCGAACATCTGCCGGGCCTAACGGGCAGTGGTGCCGGCGAAGATGTGCACGTCGGCGCCGCCGCAGAACAGCGGGCCGTCGGCCTGCAGGACCAGAGCCCGCGCACCCTCGCTGACCGCCCTCCGGACCGCGCCCTCCAGGCCGGCGCTCAGCTCCATGGTGAAGGTGTTGGCCGGCGGATTGGCCATCGTGACCACCGCGACGTCGCCGATCTTGTCGTACTTCGTCTCGATCATGATGTTGCGATCTGCTGGCCGAGCCCGGTTAGAGACGTTCCAGGATGGTCGCGTTGGCCAGGCCGCCCGCTTCGCACATGGTCTGCAGGGCCAGCCGGGCGCCGCGGGAGGGCATGGCGTGGACGAGGGTGGTCATCTGGCCCCGCTGGCCCCGAGAGGATGGCCGATGGCTGCGTTGCGTGCAGTCATCTGTCCCTCCTTCCCATATTCTCGCGCGTGAAGGGTTGCGACCTCGCCTGTGCCCATCGAGCTGCCTGCCTCTTACCGGTTATGCACCCGGGACTGCGACCGGCGCGGCTAGGACTTGCCAACGACGTTCTGCAGGCGCAACTCGCCGTGGGCAATGAGCCTGCCTGATTCGTCGGTGAAATCGACGCGCCACAGCTGCTGGGTGCGGCCCTGGCTGAGGGCGGTGGCTTCGACAGTCACCCGCCCGGCGGTAACCGAGCGCAGGAAGTGGGTGGTGTTGGTCAGGCCGAGGGCGACCTGACCCTGATCGCGTACCGCGAGGCTTGCGCCGACACTAGCCGCAGTCTCGACCGCGGCCGTGTAGACACCGCCGTGCACAACCCCCCACGGGGTGTGGTGCTCCGTGCCTAGCTCCAGGTGGCCGGTTACTCGCACGGCGGAGATTTCATCGAAGACGAGGCCGATGGCGCGCAAGAACGGGCCGACATCCTCCAGGGAGACCTCGAGGAGTGGGGTAGCCGCGCTCCGGGTCGCCGGGGCGGCGGTCTCAGGGTTCATTGCCGTTTCCCTTCATGGCCTTGTGACCGGTATTGCCGGGTAGTACAGTCGCTGTTTCACGTTAAGTGATGTCGATATTGCGGTATGGGTTCGCTTGGCACGCAGCGCCGGTCACGCTGAGTTGCCGGTGGCTGGGGGGCGGCGAAGTTACACCAGTGAAAT
>Ga0137379_10003443_pt1 | contig 14781 bp, 7 predicted proteins | sample SagtaG_18_FD_104812 | JGI IMG/M metagenome (GOLD analysis project Ga0137379, IMG submission 104812) | Vadose zone soil microbial communities from Sagehorn Ranch, Mendocino, California, USA - Sage2_L_80_16 metaG | ecosystem: Environmental > Terrestrial > Soil > Vadose zone | place: USA...
ACGGGAGAATCGGACTTCTTGTGCTGAGCATAATTCCCTTCCTAACTGTGTGTGACGAACGGCGAGAAACATGTCATTGAGGATGGGGCGGGCATTAGACAAAGGGCCGGAAGTTGAGGAAACGAGCCACTGCGCCGGCCTGGCGGACGAATCTGCTAGGGCCGTGAAGTGGAAGATGAAGAGTGATTCGTTTTATCGGGGCGTTATTGTTGATTGAGGTGTGGTTCGCTCGACTCTGAAGTAATAATCGTCGATGGCCTCGAGCTGCTTCTGTGCATTTATGCCATTGAGCGTCACGAGGTAATCCTGGTGGCGCAGGAGAGAAGCGTCGAACGTGACCGACACGCTTTTGCCTGCCCCATTTGTAGCGGCTTTGAGCCCTCGACGATGTAGCACCTGTTCGCCTCCTACTGTTCGCAGCACTACATCGTAACGACTAAAGCTTTCTTCCTTGAAGACGAGTTGCAGGCGAACCTCGGTCGTATCCGAGCGAAGCGTGAGCGATTTAGGCCCGCCGGCGTCGCGTGAATTGAATGGCAACAACACGAGCGAAGCAACCTGTGTAGGAACTGGGCCAGATGTTTGTTTGTTATTGGCGATTTTTGGCTGCGGCCTTTTGTCGCTTTCGTTCGATGCCTTGTTGCCGACGCGATCGGATCGATCTTCATTCGCTGGAAACACCTGCGCTCGCCGAAGTTCCTCTTCCTGTTTTCTGCGCGTGGCCTCTTCACTTTGAACTCGTTCACGCTCTGCCCGTCGGCTTTGAAATTGTCTGACGAGTAACAGCGAACCTGCGAGCGCCATTAGCAACCCAGCAGCAAGAGCCGCCTGCCAAATCAAGGGGCGGCTGGCAAAGAGACTTGAGATTGGTTGCCACCAGGAAGTGGTGGTGGCAGCAGGGGCTGGATTGTTTGTGTTTACGGCGGCCGGATTCGTCGAGGCCGCAGTGACAGCGCGGATGAACCCGCGCGCTTCTTCCACTCTCTGTTGGCGTGGCTCGCTGGCTAGAAAGTGTTGTTCGAACCGCTCGCGGCTTGGTCCGGTCAGATCGCCGCGCGCGTAAGCATCAATCAGATCGTCTTTGACGGCGAGGAAGCGCTCAAAGAGTGAATCGTCGGCGAAATATGCCTCTTCGAGCTCGGTCTGTTCCTGCTCGGATAGTTCTCCAAGCAGGTAGCGAGCACATGCATCTTCGTAATCGTGGATTTGTTCCACGCTCAGGTCTCCTCTATTACTCAGTGTCTAATGACTGATTTCGTGTCTTCGCGCGAACGATCCAGACAAGAGGTAATACAATCCCCCAACTCGGCTCTAATGCGGCAGGCGCGTAAACGCAGCGCGTTGAGCGACATATTCAAAGCATCGGCTTGGCGCTTGCGCTGCTCGATCTTGATTCCCTTTTCTTCGCGATAATACTCAATGATAAGCACACGGCTGGCAGCAGGAAGGTTGCTCAGGCAGACCTCAAAGCACTTAAGGCGGGCTTCTTCCAGATGCCGGCGCTCGTCTTCATTCTCGTCGGTTACGATGAGGGGCGCGGGCGCCAGATCGAGCGTGAGAGGCTCTTTGCCGCGGCCACGCAGAGTCTCTTTTAGCAGGAACCGGGCCACACCATAGGAATAAGCGCTGATATCTTTAACACCTTCGCCTTCCTCCAACCTTTTCGCGACGCGGTTAATAGTCTGGTCGGCGTGATCAGCGGGCGAATTGCTGCCACGAGCTTCAAAGAACTCGATCAGCTTGCGCCGCACATTCTCGTACTTCTCGCCCGCGCGCTCGCGGTTTGCATCAAGTGAATCAAGTAAACGCTCGAAGGCTTCCTTTGTAAGTGTCCAATCTTTCTTTCGCGCCGCGCTCCGCAACATAGCGATGGGAATTCTAACTCATGGATACATAGGTGTTACCTGTGACTTGAAGTCATCGAGGAACGGTTCAATCGTCGCTGACGCGACGCGAATTTCTTTTCGCGCTTTCTACCCGGCCTTGAAAGACCGGGCTAAACTCAGGTTGCCGCTACGCGGCAGAAACCTAAGCCAGGCGGTGGCAACCACTTCTTATCTATTTCCATTCGCCTTGCAACTCGAACGCGGCCCAATAAAATGGAGCGTTCCAGCGCTTCTGCTTCCACATCTCGATTTTCGCCGCTCGCAAGGCCGCGGCCGGTCGCAAATCATCTTTCAGCATTCGCTGATAGAATCTCTTCATCAACTCTGCCGTGGCGGCGTCATCCACCTTCCACAGACTCGCAACCACACGCGGCGCGCCCGCGTACATGAAACCGCGCGTTAGACCAACTAAACCCTCGCCACGGATCTCTTTTCCGAGTCCCGTCTGGCAGGCACTGAGTACCACCAGATCTACGGGCAGGTTCAGGTTGTAAATCTCATTTAAGCGGAGAAAGCCGTCCTCGGGTTCGCCACGCTCATTGACTAACGAGAGCACGATTCCGGACAGTTCGGGGTGTTCACTATTGAAAATTCCGTGAGTGGCGAAATGCACAAAGCGATACTGGGCCAGTTCGGCGCTGGTCGCGGTCTCTCGGCTCGCGCGAAAGTCCGTGGCCTTCAGACTTTGGCCCGGCGGTGCGGCCGCCAAGATGCCCTCGGCCTCAAAGCGCGTGAAGGGCAACCGCGTAATACGCGACTCTTCGCGGACAGTTCCGTTAGCCTCCATGTTGGCTGTAAACCGCGTGGCCCGTTCGAGCACCGTGCGGGAATAAGTTAGCTCTACCCGACTCTCCTTACGCCTGCCCGGTGTCTGCTGTGCGCCGCCACGCTGATGATTCTGTGCCGTCACTGCCTGCACCCGCGCATCCGTTTCCTCAAACACTGGATCAGCCAACACCGCGACGCTCTTCGACGGCCGCGCACGATTTGCGGTCTCGCGCCGCAGCACGGCGAGCGTCGAAGCCGACGGCAAGGTGACGATCTCGTAAGCGGTAATCAAAGGCTGCCCAGCGCCCGTTAACTGTCTTCCGTTCTGAGACGTTGGCCCTTGGACTTCTTTGGCCGTTGGATTCGGCAGCGCGCCGAACGGCAGGTATTGCAACGCACCATCGCCGACAATGACCAATCTCTTGGCCTGCAATTGCGACATGAGCGCAGGCGGCAACAACATGCGGCTCAGTTGGTCGGCGGCGGCCGCATATTCCGCATTGATCTGAGCGCTCGTCGTCCAACGCTTGCCGTCGCTCAGCAGTTCAATGACACGGCGCACGCTCGTCTCAATCTCGGCGCGCTTCGGTAATTCGAAACCCTTGATGGAAGTCGGCGTCACGACCCATAGATAGCTTTGATCTTCGCCCAGTGCATACTCTAACAATGCCGTCTCAGCGTCGAGCACGTCGCTTTGTATCTCGCGCACGCTGAGCGGCGCGGGCTGCGTCAGCGCCGCATAGCGCGGGCTTGACTGTCGTATCTGCGCTTCAACTTGCAGGTAATCGGCGGTCAGCTCATCAACCTCTTTTCGCAATCTGATAGCCTGTTCTTCAGTGTGTTTGCCGCTGAGCAGGCGCGTCTGCCGTTCCGCCGCGGCATTGAGTCGTTGGTGCAAAGTACGCTCGTTTGTGAGCAATGTGGGATCGACACCTTGACGAATATTAGCTCGCGCTTCGTTCAACGCTTCTAGCAGAGAGCGTGCGCGGCCCCGTTCGCTAACTTGCAACGCCGACACGTCGTACTGTTCACTCGCATGCTGCTTATGCAATTGCATCAGCACGTCAACCTCAAGTTCGTAGGGATACCGGGCCGATGCGAAATAACCGGCGCGCGCCTCGTCTCCGGCGACGCTCGTCCGCAGAGATTCAACGATCTTGATTGCCTGCTCCGATGCGCGACGAGCATCCTCAAGCTGATTGAGGGAGAAATGACACGAAGCTGTGTTGTTGAGGGCGTAGAGAAGCAATTCGCGGTTGCCGATCTCCTGGGCAAGCGTGGCAGCTCGCTGAGCAGCTTCGAGCGCTTGTGAATAGTTCCGCAGACTCTTGTGTGAGTCGCTGAGACCGTTCAGCGCGTCAATTATCTCTCGCTGGTCCGCTTGTTTCTCGCTCAGCGCCAAAGCTCTCCGGAAATATTCGAGTGCCTCTGCGTAGTCGCCACGGCTTTGATAGATGTTCCCGATTGTTAGAACCGAGAAGATGGTCTGTCTTTGGTTCCTTATTTCTTCGTTGAGCTTTAGCGACCGCTGCGCGTATTCCAAAGCCCTCGTGTAGTCGCCCTGCACGTTATAGGCCCAGCCGATTTTATCGAGCGCGTTCGCGATCAATCTCTTCGCACCAGCCTCTTCACCCAACGCCAGACTCTTACGGTAGTGCTCTAGCGCCCGGGCGTAGTCGCCGATGCTGCCATAGACGAGACCCATATTCATCTCACCGTTAGCAACTCCAGCCTTGTTGCTCAAAGCTTCCTGGATCGTCAGGCTGCGCTGAGCGCAGTCCAGGGCTTGGCCGAAATCGCCGATGTTCCTGTAAACGAGGCTCATGGAACTCAGATTGTTTGCCCACCAAGCCTTGTTCCCCAGCTCTTGTCCCAAGCTCGAACTTCTTTCATAAAACTCCAATGCGGCGGGATAGTTGCCCAGTAGGAAACTAGTCGTTCCCATATAATTTAAAGTGACCGCCAACTGTCTCTTATTCCCTGTAGCCTCGTTCAACGGAATGCTCTTCTGATAAGCATCCAGCGCCTCAACGTAATTGCCATTAATTTGGTGAACGTACCCGTTGAAGGCGTGCTCACTGGCTCGGTTGTTGAGATCGAAGATCTCAAGTAGTCTTTTGTCTTCCGTTGTGCTGGCTCGTAGCGTCTCTATTTTCACCTCATAACGTCCGGCATAGCGGCCGCCAGTCGCCATCTCCTCCACCGAGCGCAATTCGAGTCGATAGGTTCCTGAGGCCTCGGCCATGAGCAATACCTCTTCTGGTCCCTTAGCTCCAGATGGACCATCTACTCGAGCCACCCGCTTGCCGTCCGGCGTAAAGGCCATAACCACCAGGTCAATGCCACGCTGGTCAACAAACACGCTGGCGAATTGTCCCGCCGTCAGTTGAATCAAATAAGCATGAACGTCGTCGCCTGCGAGTTCGCGCTCAATGGGCTTGCCTTGTTCAAGTTTGATGGCTTGTAGGTTGTCAGTGGTGACGCGGCTGGGGTCTTGCGGGGCAACCGTTCCGGCGGCGCGGCAGGGCTGCGCTATGACCAGCCAGATTAAAAGCGGGATGACAGGCATCGAAAGCGCGATGATGTATTGGCCAGTGTGCCGATGCCGGGTGTTCTGAATCGAATCTGTTTTCGTTGAATAAGCCACGATAGTACCTCTAGCTTGAGACTTCTCCTGCGAAACATCTGGCAATGAAAAGGGAACACGCGAGGCACGGTCTTACCGTTATGCGAGCATAGTGTGAACTCGACCCGCGATATTTGCAATGTAGTCTGGGCTAGGAGTCCGTGAGGTCGGACAGATCGTGGCGATCTTTGTAGCTGCATGTGGGAACGTGACGGCCGCGCGCGGTTGAAATGGTTTTCGCTCCGAAAATATCACGTAAAATCGCAACGTTCTCGGCGATTCGCTCAGACCCCCGACCCTTGCTTACTGACCAAACCTTCGCCGGTACTCACTCGAGTCAATAAAAGCCCTCACCAGCTCGGTCCCGACGAAATCGCCCTTGAATTGATTCAACTTATTCAGCCAGAAGTTGTAGCCGTCAAAGTTTGTGTCAGGCGCGTCGTTGGGACTTCTGCGCAGATAACCGAAGTACTCCGTCAATACGAAGGCGCGGTTGGATTCGGTTTGGATCAAGGTTGAATTTTCTGCTACTCGTCGCAGGGCGCGCGCGCGTGCTGACAAATCCGCAGTGTTTGAGCCCGAGCCAAATTCGCTGATGGCTGCTGCCCGATCGTCGCTGGTTGGCGTGATGCCGGCATTTGCGAATAGTGTGTCAACGAATGCTTCTGGTGACGTCGAAGTTGGATAAGCCGAAGTGAACCGCGGGCGTTGCACGAAATCGGTGGCGAACGCTTGCTTATTATTCTCGAGGACCGTTTCCCAGCCACTTTGGTTCACAACCACGCCCTGTCCGATCTCTTGATCGTCGGGCAGGAATTCACTGAACTTAACCGGTACTGGCGCGCCTGGAAGATTTCCGTAGGCGGTTTTATAGAATCGATAAACCAGATAGCCGCTTTGCTGAAACTCGGTCGAAAGATAGAACGCTGCCGAGACACTGGCGCGCTTCGCTTCGATGCATGTCTGATCCGATCCGCACGAATTGATTTGATTGCTCCAGAACGCCAGGCCGCCCGTGTCCGGCTCGCGATTAAGAAAATCTCGATAGTTTTGCGCCACGAATGTTTGCGCATCGTCGATGGGATTTGGTCCCAGCGAAGCAGCGTCTCCGAAAATTGTAAACTTGAATGCTGGGCTAACCGCCACGCCGCCAGCCGCGTTTGCGTCCCGCACGAACCAGCGACCAAAAAGAATTGTGCCGATGAGCGCCGGATTCGCAGGTATCAGCAGACTTGCGGAGCCGTATCCCTGACCCGCGCCGCTGCCGGATAACTGAATATTAAGACGAGCGAACGATCCGGTCGCCGGGATCGCCGGACCAACTCCCGGGTCGTTACTATCGATGACGAGCACCGCCTGGGCGCCGCCGAGGGCGTTCGAAACTCCGACTGTGAAACTTGCGTTACCTGCCAAAGGCGGTTCGATTGCCGTTGCTCGAGGAACATTTCCGCCGGCGCCTGGCGTGCCGCTTCCGATGATTTGCGGAACTCGGTTCGATTCGCCGTAGAGTGTCGGTCGATCGAATGGCGCGGCGCCCGCGACCACGCGCGGATCGGTCAATGCGCCGCGGAGAAAAGCCACCAGGTCCGATTTTTGCTGGGGCGAAAGATTAAGCGGACGTATTAGGTTGTGATCGATGTTCGGTGCATTGAAATCGCCGCCGCGATTGTAAAGGTCCACAACCTCTTCGAGAGTTGCGAAGTGTCCGTCATGAAAGTACGGGCCACGCAATCCGACGTTGCGCAGGCTGGGCGTGCGAAACTCTCCGATGTTGTTCGGGTTGCCGGTAACCTGAAAGCGGCCGCTGTCTTCAAACTGTGGGCGAACGCCGATGTTATGAAACTGATTGTCGCTGAAAAGAGTTCCGGCATGACAGACATTGCATCTTGATTGATTAAAGACACCCTGTCCCCGCGTCTCGGCCGCCGTCAGTGGAGCGATTTGCGCCACGCTCTGATCGAAGGGCGTGCGATCTGAATAAAGCGTGCGCTCGAAGGTCGCAATCGCCAACGCGATTCGCACCGGGGTAACTTCGGGTGTTCCAAATGCTTCTTCAAAAAGTTCCGGGTAGCTGCGCCCTCCAATCCAATCTCTTAAGCCGTTTGGTATGAAAGGCGTGAGTGCCAGCGGTTTTGAGTTAGTAACGCGGACCGCGACGTCGTTCCAGGTGCGTCCGGCGTGTGCCATCTCAGCCGAACTAACTGGTGGACCAAGCACCTGGCTCTCAAGCGCGGCGCCATTGGCGAGCACGATGCCTCCGCCGATCGGATCGCTAAAGACCTGCGTGGCGCGTCCATCCCAGAACAATGAATTCGAGTAGCCGGCGTCGATGTACGATCTCGATTTGCGCCCCGTGACCTGTTCGCGAAAGCCGTAAATCGCGGAAAGATTGTAAGTGCCGTCGTTGTTGTTGCTGATCACGCCAGGCGATGCAAACACATCGTCAGCAGTGCCAAATAATCCGTCGGCTCCGGGATTCGTCGATCTCGCGCTGCCAATGATGGCGCGCGAATCTGATCCGCCGTTCGCCGCAAAGTGACAGGTGCCGCACGCAACCGTGCGCGTCGACGAAAGCTGTTCATCCCAAAAGAGCGTCTTGCCGAGATATGCTTTGGCGGCGGTGATTGGATTGCCGGGTGGCGCCGGCGGTGGATTCAGAGGTTGAATAGGCCCATTGATAATTCCGTTAGCTCGTGTGCCTTGATCCGGACCGCTTAAGCTGCCGACGTTGCTGCCATTTTCGGCACGCACCCAATAGAAATAAGTCTGCCCTACAATGGCAGTCGTGTCGAAAAATGATCCCTGGGTCGTCGTCCCGAGGGCGATCGCGGAGGCTGAATCGTTCGATGTATTGCGAAAGACTCGATACAAGGTAGCGCCGCGAATCGCTTCCCATTCGATCTCCACTTTCGTTGCGTACGCATTGTCCGAAGCTGTCACGTTCGTTGGGGCGGACAGTGTCGTCGCTTGGCCGCTCGCTTTAAAGGTCGCCGAGAAGCGGTTGGCATTTGCTAGCACGGCTATTAAGCAAAGCAGAGAAACTATCGTGACTTTGATCGCTCGCATGGTTCAATCCTTCCTCTAAAAAGGAAAGGTCGGGAAAGTGACGTTGAAAATAAAATCTTGGACGTTACGCTGAACTCGGTAGATTGTTCCGTGTTCAGACCATTAGTCGCCCGAACCCGCGAGTCATATGACTGAATGTTGGTGAAACTTCGATACTTTGCTTCTTGAGGCCAATCGCGAGCGCCTCGCGAACCGCCTCAGATTTTGTTCTCGTTAGTTTCCTAATCTGCTATGCTCACTCGTGCAGGACAGGTCTTCCGGAGAGGTTTCTGCCAATGAACTCAAGTTTCCACCGCGCCGATTTCCTTTGTAAGTCGAAAAAGTGTGTTTCGCTCTTTGTTGCCATACTCTTATTGGCGACTCCGCTGTGGGCCCAGCGACCAACAACGCCGCCCGCCCAGCCGCAGGCGAAGACGCCGAGAATTCCCGATCCAACTTTCGAGACGCTGCTGGGAGCGGATACTTACAAGCTCTATGGCGAAGTGCGCAACGTGGGCCAACTGTTAAGCACTGGCGGCGCGGGTGAGATTGTCGATCCGATCATCAAACTGGCCAACCCGCCGCAGGAGTTCCAATCGATTATTAAGTTTCTCAAGAAGAATGAAGAGGCACTCGCCACCTCGCGACTGTTGTTTACATCATGGCCGGCGCGGGCCGACGTGCCAAATGCATTTGTCGCGATCGAGTTTGCAACGCCGGAAGAAGCGGCGAAGTTTTCTCCCAAGCTGGAGACGTTTCTGCCGACGTTGCTCCCGCCCGTGCCGATTGAACCCGAGCCGAAGCCCAACCCTCCGCCGGAGGCGAAACCGAGTGAACCCGGAAACCAACCAATGGCCGAGACCAGAAAGGAAGGTACGCAGGCGTCCCCGCCTGCTGAGAAGCGCGCCGGAAGCGCGCGTACCGAGGCCCCGCAAGAGCATCTGCCGTTCGTGATCAGTCACAAGGGTAATCTGGTTTTCATCAGCGACAAGTCTTTCAAGTTTGAAAAGCTTCATCCGCCGTCGAGCAAAGCCCTCGCCGAAGATCAGAGCTTTCGCATTGCGCACGATCGATTCTCAAACGAGTCAATATTCCTTTATTTCAGCGTCGCTCTTGAAGATCGTTCAAAGCCTTTAGCTTCACCAACCCCGGTGGTAACGGTGAAAGTCGCGGAACCGTCAGCCAGGTCGCAGAGCGATCCTTCGACGCGGCCGCCAAGTTCATCCTCGGAAACGCCGGATGAAACGCGCAACGTCATGCTCGTTGGCGCTCCGCAATCGACGCCGGAGCCGCCGCCGCCCGTGCGAACAAGGCAACAGCAGGCGCAAATGAACGCGTCATCTCAGATGGGGCAGATGCTTGATCTGCTGGGAGTCGGCGAGCCGCAATGGCCGGAAGCAGTTGGTGTTGCTTTAGTTCTGGACAATAACGAATACGTGGTGCGCGCAATTCTGATCGAACCGCCGGAACGACGGAAACTGCTGTTGCCATTCCTACCGCAACTACTTTCAGGCGCGACATATGCTGCTGAAGCGCCTCAGGTCCTTCCAGACGACACTGAGGTTTTCGTTAGTGCATCGATTGATTTGTCGCAAACCTATGAGGGGATGCGAAAGGAGGCCGAGATTAGGGCCAAAGCTTCGGCACGGCAGATCCAAACCTCTGCGAAAGACGCGCCGCTGGATGCATTCGCTGAGTTCGAAAAGAAAGCGGGCTTCAAGATTAAAGATGATCTGCTGCCGACGCTCGGAAACGAGATCGCGGTTGCCGGTTCGCTGAAGACATTGCAGGGTGTCGGGGTGTTTGGTGCCCCACCGCCGCCGAAACCATCGCCCTCACCGGGCGAGGCCACAACGGATCACACGAAAGGCAGTGATGTTTTCCCGATGCTCCTGATCGCGGTCAAGGATCGCGACGGGGCGCGCCGTCTGATGCCGCATGTGCTCGACGGCCTGGGTATGGGCGAGGCAAACATGATCGCGCAAGTCGAGAAACACGATGATGCCGAGATCGTTAACTATGCTGGACTATTCGCGTACGCTTTCGTGGGAAACTTTCTTGTCATTTCAGAAGCGAAGACGGTGCGACACGTTGTTGAGGCGTGGTCGAACCATCAAACGCTCGGTTCGAATACGACGTATCGAAACTTCACTCGTTGGCAGGCGCGTCAAACCTTGGGACAAATTTACGTCTCACCCGCATTGATGGACAGTTATCGCGAACAGCTTAACAAGCAAGCCCCGAAAATGGATCCCGCGCTCCGAGATTCGCTGATGAGCCTGAGCCCGGCGCCGCAAGCGATTAGCTACTCGCTTACCAATGAAGGATTTGGAGCGTTGCACGAACTGCATCTGCCGAAAGACCTGGTGATCGCGATGGTCGCCGGAACATCTGCTTCGATGTCGGCGATCAAACAAGGCTCGCCTGAAACAAACGAAATGATTGCAATCGGCGGCCTGCGAATGGTTGCTAACGCCGAGAACACTTATTCGGCCGGGGTAGGAAAGGGAAGTTATGGCACGCTGGATCAGTTAGTCGCGCAAAAGCTCGTCATGCTTGAACTCTTCAAAAACTACGGGTACAAGATCGACCTGGTCGTCGTCGGTGATCAATTTGAAGCCGTCGCCACACCTGTCGAATATGGAAAGACCGGTAGTCGATCCTTCTTTGTCGATAAGAGCGGTGTGGTTCGCGGCGATGATCACGGCGGCGGGCCGGCTACTGTTGGCGATAAGCCAATTGAACCATAGTCAGAACTGCCTCCGGCAGCGGGCCGTTGATCCTCAGTCATCGAAAGCTAGTCAATAATCGACTCAAGATCTACCGCAGGCGGTACTGACTTCAATCCAAAATCGAATCCACTATCTCACGCGCATCACCGCGCACGCCCTTCAGAATCGTGGCTGACTCCACGGCTCTTGGCAGAACGGTCAACGCCAATTCGGGTTGCGAGCGTGCGGAGACAGTGTTGGCCATTAGTTCAAGTACTCCTTTTCCGCGCGTCAGACGCCGCGGGCGCCATCGGGCTTCGTCCTTATATCTTGTCGATATCACAAGTCCGACACGCAGAGGCTTCGAGCCGACTTTAGCGCCAATTTCTTCAGGTAGGACTCTCTTTGGGTTTGATGATTCCGCAGAACGCATACCTAGCGGTCGCGCATACGGGTGGACGCGTCCGCGCTCGTCGAGCACGGCATACTCGTCTGAATAATAAGTAGCGCCGGCGCGAATGAGTCGTTCAACCAGAGTAGTCTTGCCGCTGTGACTCAGACCGGGAATCAAAATCGCGCGGTCTTTCCATCCGACGACGCCGGCATGAACAAAGACGCGGCGTCTGGCGTGCTCGGCTATAGTGAGTTGCAGGTGAGATTCGAACGTATCGAGCACGTCGGCGAATTTTCGGGAGCGTCCAATTCTCAGAAGGTTCCAGTAGGCGAGACTGAGACGGCGGACCCTTGAATCGGTTTTGGCTTCGCCGAAAATGATCGAGTACAGATGGTCGACAACCTGGAACGATGCCGGCTTTGATCCTGGCGGAAGTCGCGAGATTACGTCTCTGAGAATTACAGGCTCATTGACGCGCACCCCGACGCGCACTCCGTACGCACTGAATGACATCCCATCCGCCCAGCCCAGGCGGTCGATCTTTACCATTCAAGTAGAACGCCTGCGATATCGTGGAATTGTCATCAGCAATGAAACCGTGTCAGAAGTCCGACCGTTAGGGAGGGCCTGCTTAAAATCAATGCCCTCCCTGACGGTCGGGCTTCTGACACCAACTCCTACAGATTGTCGATCGGGACCGGCTCAACTTCATCGGCCAATTCAAATCCGAACACGCGCGAATAAAAATACAGTTCGCCGTCCAGCGAGCGCTTGATATTCTCGGCCCGGCGAAAACCATGCTGCTCGCCCTCGAACGCAACGTAAGCAACGGGCACACCTTTCTTCCGTAACGCTTCGACCATCATCTCGGCCTGGTTAGGTGGCACGACTTTGTCTTCCAAACCCTGAAAGAAAATCACCGGACACGACAATCGATCGGTGAAGTTAATCGGAGATCGTTCGACGTAGAGGTCTCGGCGCTCGAGATATGGCCCAATCAGGGTGTCGGAATAGCGAGATTCGAATTTGTGGGTATCCAATTCCAGAGCTTCGAGATCGCTCACGCCATAGTGACTCGCACCCGCTTTGAAGTCATCGCGAAACGTCAGTGCGCAAAGTGTAGTGTAACCGCCCGCGCTGCCGCCATCGATCATCAAACGATTGCCGTCTACTTCGCCGCGCGCCGCCAGAAACTTCGCGCCATTCACGCAATCATCGACATCGACGATGCCCCAGGCGCCATTCAACCGTTCGCGATAAGCGCGGCCATAGCCCGTGCTGCCGCCATAATTCACATCGAGCACGGCGATGCCGCGGCTCGTCCAATATTGAATACCGAGTTGAAGAGACGCAACCGCCGCTGAAGTCGGTCCACCGTGACTCTTAACCAGGAGCGGCGGCTTTTCGTTTGCCGGCCCGTGAAAGTCACTATTCTTTGGCCGGTAGAAGAAGCCGTGGGCTGTTAAGCCATTTTCGGTTGGAAACTCAATTGGCTGCGGCTCGGAGATATATCCCGGATCGATTTGAATCTTGTTGGCGCGCTGCAAGTCTTTCGTCTCGCGACTTGCGAGATCCATTTCCATGATCGCGACGGAAGCGTTAGGGGAACCGGCGCGAAACACGGCGCGACCCTGTGCTGCGCATAGATAACCGATGTCGGTGTAATTTACATCGATCCGTTCCAATGTGCACGTGCGTGTGTCGATCAAGCCAAGCCGCCAAATGCCCCGTTCAGCAAATGTGCAGACAATTTTCTCGGCGGATTCAAAGGCATATGTTGACAGGCCGAATATCCATTGCGGTACGCCGAACTCTGCTTCCATCTCGCAAATGTTTTCGCCTGAGCCATGTTCACTGGCGCGATAAATGTTCCACCAACCGGTTCGGTCAGAAACAAAATGCAAAACGCCGTCAGGAGACCACTCTGGTTGGAAGATCGATTCCCGCGGCCCGCCGGCGATTAGTCCTTGATCGACAATTCCCCCGTCATCATCGAATTTGCCGATCCAGAGTTCGCCACCATCCCAGGGCATGTTGGGATGGTTCCACGATAACCATGCGAGGCGCGAACCATCGGGACTGACGCGCGGTGAGGAATAAAAATCTCCGCCCGAAACGAGAACCTTTGTTTCGCCGTTTCCGTCGCTCCTAAGCGCAACCAATTCATTAACCGCTTCGCGCCCTTGGCGCCGGTGATCTTCGCGGATGCAGACTATTCGATCGCGGTGCTCGTCCACTACCGCGTCGGCATAGCGCACACTGGAATCAACGCCGTCCTTGCTGATGACTCGAGGCGCTGACTCGCTCGACTGTGTATAGATTTGCTGATCGGCAAAATTCGAAAAGTAAACAGTTGCGTTGTGGACCACGTAATCCCCGCCGCCATATTCATGAACACGGGTCCGCGCGTTGAATTGACGCGGCGTGACGTCGATGTTTTGATCCTCAGGCGTTCGCCTAACGACTACGTGCCGGCCGCCTTCGGATGGACGCAACTCGATCCAATAAATGTCGTCCCCACCCATCTTGACCTGGCCCAGGCCAATCGATTCTTTGACGATCAAATCGGATGTGATGGGCGATTTCCACGAGCCGTAAGGAGCGGTGTTTCCTTGAGACATTTTAATGAGTTAAGGCGATCTGGCGAATAAAGACGCGATTATGGTCAGAATTCAGGAAAGTGCAAGTCAGAACCGCCTGCGGTAGCGGGAGGTTGATTTGGGGAACTCTGACGGCGCTTCGATGTATACAGATCAACCGCCCGCTACCGCTGGCCGTTCTGACAAAAGCAAAGGCGCCGACCTCCCCCAAAGTCGGCGCCCTACCCTTCAGTCTCAGTTCTCACAAGGAGAATCAATGAATGAACGCATCCTAAACTGTTCCGCATCCAGAAGGGTTGCAGAAATCTTGCAATGTATTCGCAAAGCTGTCACTTAAAAATCTCAAGAATGTATTCGTCATTGACTCCCGGCCCTAACAAGAATAACAATCACACGGAATTCCTGGTGAAAACCTGCTGTCCGGAGGCCAAGAAAAATGACTGCGCGCCGCTCTTATTGGGTTTTTTTCATCGCGATAACAATCAGTGCACTGTTGCTGGCGGCTATTCCCTCTTCTGAAGCCGACACGTTTCGTCCCGTTGTGCGTGGCCGTCGCGGCGTGGTCGCGGGCGGGCATCCACTTTCAGTCGAGGCGGGCATGCGCGTTCTTCAGCACGGTGGTAATGCCGTCGATGCCGGCGTCGCGACTATTCTCGCGGCATCGGTGATTGAGTTCTCGCACTTCTCATTCGGTGGTGAAGTGCCGATCCTAATCAAGTTGAAAGGCAGGGACGTGGCGGTAATTGAAGGC
>Ga0137379_10003449_pt1 | contig 14770 bp, 5 predicted proteins | sample SagtaG_18_FD_104812 | JGI IMG/M metagenome (GOLD analysis project Ga0137379, IMG submission 104812) | Vadose zone soil microbial communities from Sagehorn Ranch, Mendocino, California, USA - Sage2_L_80_16 metaG | ecosystem: Environmental > Terrestrial > Soil > Vadose zone | place: USA...
CGGCGGATCGGGTTCATCTTCCAGGCGTTCAATCTGATCGGCGATCTGACGGTGTACGAGAACGTCGAATTGCCGCTCACCTATCGGGGCATGGCGGGCGCCGAGCGTAAGCAGCGATCGCAGGCAGCGCTCGAGCGGGTGGGGATGTCGCACCGGGCGAAGCATTATCCCGCACAGCTGTCGGGCGGCCAGCAACAGCGTGTCGCGGTGGCGCGAGCTGTCGTCGGAGATCCCGCGATTCTCCTGGCCGACGAGCCGACGGGGAACCTCGACTCGACCAACGGCGAAGCCGTGATGGAGCTGTTGCGCGAGCTGCATCGTGGCGGGGCGACAGTATGCATGGTCACCCACGATCCGCGCTACGCGCAGCACGCGGACCGGACGGTGCAGTTGTTCGATGGACGGGTGGTGGAGGAGCAGGAGGCGCGGGGCTCGGGGCTCGGGACTCGGGGCTCGGAGCTCGAGCCCGGTGCGCGACCTCTGGGCGGGAACCCGCGAGTCCCGAACCCCTAGCCCCGAGCCCCGATTCATGCTCCAGGACCTCCGCTACGGCATGCGGATCCTTCGAAGGAACCCGACATTCGCGCTCGTGGCGATCCTGGCCCTGGCGCTCGGCACCGGCGCCAACGCGGCGATTTTCCAGCTCGTCAACGCGCTCCGTCTCCGCTCGCTTCCAGTAGAGAAGCCACATGAGCTCGTGTCGATCGGGATCGACCAGCACGCTAAAGGGCGGGTGGGCAGGGCGTATCCGGGCCGCGCGATTTTCACCGAGCCGCTGTGGCAGGAGATCCGCTCGCAGCAACAGGCCTTCTCATCGCTGCTCGCCTGGGGCAACGGCATATGGGATCTCTCCACCGAAGGAGAAGCCGTTTTGGCGAATGGGTTCTACGTCAGCGGAAGTTTCTTCGACGCGCTTGGGGTGCACGCTCACATCGGTCGGCTGTTCACGGAGCTAGACGATCAAAGGGGATGCGGCTCGCCCGGCGTGGTGTTGTCGCATGGGTTCTGGCAGGGCCGGCTCGGAGGCCACCTGAGTGTGATCGGGCAGACGATCATGCTGGACCGACGTCCGTTCCAGGTGCTCGGGGTCACGCCGCCGGGCTTCTTCGGTGTGGAGGTCGGCCGCACGTTCGACGTGGCATTCCCGCTATGCGCCGAGCCGCTGCTGCGCGGTCAACAGGCCGGAACCGGCCGGCGTGCCGTCTGGTGGCTCGACATCATGGGACGTCTGAAGCCGGGTTGGACGATGGAACGCGCCCAGGCACAGGTCGCCGCCATTTCCCCCGGGGTGTTCCAGGCAACGGTGCCGCCGACATACAGCGCCGACTGGGCGAAGAACTACACGTCGTTCACGCTCTCCGCGAGACCTGCCAGCAGCGGCGTGTCGAACCTGCGGAGCAGGTATGCGACTCAGCTATGGGCGCTGCTTGCCGCCACCGGCCTCGTACTGCTACTCACCTGCCTCAATCTCGCGAACCTGATGCTGGCGCGCTCCACCGCTCGCGGCCGGGAGGTTGCCGTGCGTCTGGCGATTGGCGCGTCGCGGCGCCGCCTGGTCCGTCAGATGCTGTCCGAGAGCGTACTGCTCGCCGGATTGGGCGCCATGGGCGGGCTGCTGCTCGCCCACTGGATGAGCCAGACGCTGGTGATGTTCCTCAACGGGCGCGGCGGCGGAATTTTCGTGGACCTGACGCCAGACTGGCGCGTGTTTGCGTTCATGGCCACGGTCACCGTCTGCACGTGCGTGCTGTTCGGCCTCAGCCCGGCGCTCAAGGCCACTCGCCGTGACCTGGCGAATAGCATGCAGCCCGGCGGCCGATCGTCGACCGAAGGACAGGAGGCGCTCGCGTTGCGGCGCGGGCTGGTGGTCGTGCAGGTCGCGCTCTCGATGGTGCTCGTAGTCGGCGCGCTGCTCTTCGGCCGCACCTTGAAAAACCTCGGCGCGGTAGAACTGGGCTTCGATCCTGACGTGGAGGTAGTGGCTGTCGATCTGAGCCACACCGCGGTACGACCCGAGGCGCGGACTCAGACCTTCGCCGCCATCGTCACGCGCCTCCACCAGGTCCCCGGCGTTCGCCACGCCGCCGAGGCATTGATCGTGCCGCTCAGCGGCAGTGATTGGAACGGTCGCATCGTCACGGGCGGCGCGGTGCAGGACGGCGACGTGCACTTCAACGAAGTCGGCGGCAACTACTTCCGCGTGATGGGGATGCCGCTCCTCGCGGGACGGACGTTCGACAGTCGCGATCGGCCGGCCGCGGCGACGGCGGCAATCGTGAACGAGACGTTCGCGCGACGGTATTTCCAGAACGCCGATCCCATCGGGAAGACGTTTCAGATGGAGCTGCCGCCTGGCAGCCCACAGCCGACGTACCACATCGTCGGACTGGTCAGGGATGCGAAATACCTCCAGGTGCGGGAGGAGCGCACCTCCGCGGTTTACCGATTCTCGGCCAACGAACCGAGCGCGATGTTCCTGCCGATGGCCTACCTGGCGGTCTCGCAGGACAGCGCGCCGCCTCCGGATTTCCGGATCGTGCTCCGCTCCGACGTGCCCGCGGCGTCCCTCACCCGCGCGTTGACGCACGCCATCACCGAGGTCGCCCCCGCGGCCGCTGTCTCGTACGACGCTGTCACGAACTACATCGAACGGTTGCTCGTCACAGAGCGCATGATGGCCTGGCTGTCCGGATTCTTCGGTCTGCTCGCCATGCTGGTCGCGGCGATCGGGCTGTACGGCGTGATGTCCTACCTCGTGACGCGCAGGCGGATCGAGATCGGCGTTCGCATGGCGCTCGGCGCGGAGCCGCGCACAGTCATTCGCATGATGTTCGCGGAATGCGGTGTGCTGTTAGTCATAGGCCTCGCCATCGGCGCGGCGCTCGCCGGCGTGACGCTACGGTATGCGGCCGCGCTGCTGTACGGTTTGACGCCATTGGATGCGTCATCGTTCGTGCTCGCCGTCGGCGGGCTCGGCTTGGCGAGCGTGTTCGCCACATGGTTCCCCGCGCGCCGCGCTTCCAGGCTCGCGCCCACAGTGGCGCTGCGGGAGTAGCATGCTCCAAGACCTGCGCTTCGCGCTGCGCGGTTTCCGGCGCTCCCCGGCCTTCGTGGTCACGGTGGTGCTCACGATCGCGCTCGGCCTGGGGTTGAACACCAGCGTCTTCACGATTTTCGACGCCTACGTCCTGCGGCCGCTCGCGATCCGCGACCCCGGCTCCCTCTTCGAGGTGTTTTTCCAAGACCGCCGCGGCTGGGGCAAGAGCCTGTCCTGGCGGCAGTATCAGGATCTGCGCGCACTGCCGATCTCGTCGGAGAGCTTCGCGCACAAGAGCGCGTTCGCACGCTCCGAGCGCGGTCCCATGCTCGGCAATGTTGTGACGGGCGACGCGTTTCGCGTGCTCGGCGCCGCTCCCGCGCTCGGCCGCACGCTCCTCCCGGAGGACGCGACGCTCCCGTACGGCGAGCCGGTGGTGGTCCTGAGCTACGATGCGTGGCGTGGTAAGTTCGGCGGCGACTCAGGGGTGATCGGCCGCAGGGTCGTGGTGCACGGCATTCCTCTTACTATGGTGGGCGTGGCGGCGAAGCGCTTTACGGGCATCGGCACCGTGCCGCCGGACTTCTGGGCCCCCGTCACCCTGCTCAGTCGCTTGGAGGGAAGCGAGGATCTCTTCGGCCCGAAACAGCCCGAGGTCCTGCGCGCAGCGCTACGCCTCAAGCCCGGAGTGGACGAGCGCCGGGCGCGCGCCGCGCTCCTGACCTGGGCCGCGAACGCCACCGCGGCCCTGCCCGACTCGCTCCGCTGGACCCACGTCGATCTCGTCTCGGTGGCGAGCGCGCTCCCGCTTACGCCCGAGACGATCGCCATGTTCACGCCGGCGGTGGTGGCGTTCGGGCTCGTCCTGCTCATCGCCTGCGCCAACGTGGCCAACGTGATGTTGGCGCGCGGCATTGCCCGGCAGCGTGAGATCGGGATCCGGCTGGCGCTGGGCGCCGCTCGGGAGCGACTCGTGCGTCAGCTCCTCACCGAGAGCGCGCTCCTGGCGATTCCGGCAGCCATGCTCGGGTACGCCATCTCCCGCGGGACCATCGATGCCGGTGTGCGGCTCATGTTTGCGAGCGCGCCCGCCGAGTTCACGCCATATCTGCGCGTCATCCCCCTCTCCCCCGACGTGCGCGTCTTCGGCTTCCTGCTGCTAGTGGCGCTCGCGTCGGTGCTCGCCTTCGGGTTGGTCCCAGCGCTGCAGGCGACGCGCCCCCAGATCGTGCAGGCTTCGCGCGGCGAGGTGGACCCGACCTCCCGGCCGGGCCGCATGCGGACGACGCTCGTCGTGGGCCAGATCGGCATCTGCTGCCTGCTGCTGATCGTCACCGGCGTCCTGCTGCGCGGCGCTCGCAAGGCAGATCGCCTTCCGACCGGCATGCGCACGAGCGACGTGGTCGAGCTCGATCTGGACGACCATGCTCGCGCTGCGGCACTGCGGCGACTCCGGTCCGAGCCGATCGTCACCGACATCGGCGCGTCTACGCAGGCGCCGCTCGATGGCATGTACCCGTCGCTGGGGGTGCGCGTGTCGGGTGCGCCGCGCATCGCGGTCGCGGGCGTCGATTTCGTGCACGCCGGTTTCTTCCGCGTGCTCGACGTTCCGATCGTGCGCGGCCGCGCGTTCACCGCCGACGAAGAGCGCCAGGCGGCGCCGGTCGCGATCGTCAGTGAAGCGGCCGCGCGCGCTCTCTGGCCCACCGCCGATCCCATCGGGCAGTTCGTGGAGCAGAGCGCTGAGCCGCCGCGCCAGTCGCGCCTGGCACGCGTGCGGTCGGCCCGGGTGATCGGCGTTTCGCGCAACGCCGTGAGCGGTTGGATCGGGACGGGCCTCGAGCGGCCGGTGATCTATTACCCGACGGGCGCCGACTCCGGGCGCACAAAGATCCTCGCCCGCGTGAGCGGCGACGCGAGCCAGGCACGGCAGCGCATCGACCGCGACATCGGCGCCGTCGATCAGAGCGCGATCATCGAGATCCACACGCTGGACGACTACCTCGCCGTGCAGCGCTGGCCTTTCAAGATCTTCTCCTGGGCCTCGTCCGCCATCGGCGCGATCGCGCTCCTGCTCACGCTCATCGGCATCTACGGGGTGCTCGCCTATGTGGTGGCGCAGCGCACCAAGGAGATCGGCATCCGCATGGCGCTCGGCGCAAGCGTCGGCGGTGTCGTCGGCCAAGTGCTGCGGCAATCGGCGCGTTACGCCGTAGTCGGGATCGTGCCGGGCACCGTGCTGGCGCTGGGCGTCTCGAAGCTGTTCGCGTCGGTCCTATTTATCGTCGACACGTTCGATCCAGCGGGATACGCGTTCGGGGCGACGGTCGTGTTGCTCGCTTGCCTGGCGGCGGCGTGGGCGCCGGCCCGCCGCGCGGCGCGGGTCGATCCGCTGGTGGCGTTGCGATATGAATGACCTCCGCTACGCGCTGCGCACGCTGGCTCGCAGTCCAGGACTGTCGCTCGCCGCCGTGCTGACCCTGGGGCTCGGCATCGGGGCGAACACGGCGATGTTCGGCGTGGTGGACCGGCTGTTCTTCCGTCCGCCGGCGCACGTGGTTGAGCCCGATCGCGTGGCGCGACTGTACGTGACGACCACGATGCCTGGGTACGGCACCAACACCATGTCGATCGGCACCTATCCGCGCTACCAGGACTTCCGGGACCGCGCCCGGAGCTTCTCGGCGGTCGCCGCGTACGGCAGCGGGCGCTTGAGTCTCGGCCTCGGCGCACAGGCAGAGGGCGTCAGGGGCGAGTTAGTCACGGCGTCTTTGTTCTCTCTGCTCGGCGTCCGTCCGGAGCTGGGGCGCTTTTTCGGCGCTGACGAGGACAGCGTGGGTCACGCGGCGCACGTCGCGGTGCTGAGCCGGGAGTTTTGGCAACGCCGGTTTGGGGCGGACCCGGCGGTACTCGGCAAGACTCTGCAGCTGGGGCGCAACGTGTACACGGTGATCGGCGTAGCGCCCCGAGCCTTTGCCGGAATCGATCTCGACATCCCCGACCTGTGGTTGCCGATCACGGCGGCGGCGCCTGAAGTCATGGGGCCCGGTGCCTTGTCACCTGGCAGCTTCTGGCTATCGGTCATCGCCCGGCTCCGTGCTGGGGTCGCTCCGGCACCGGCCGCTGCCGAGGCGACGGCGATTTACCGCGGCCGATTCGTCCAGACCGGCGATTCTACCGGAGTCGTGTCGCTCGGCTCCGTCCACGAGGCCCTCGGACCCAACGTGACGAGCGACGCGAAGCTTTCGCTTTGGCTCGCCGCGACGTGCGGGCTCGTGCTGCTCATCGCGTGCGCCAACGTCGCCAATCTGCTGCTCGCTCGCGCCGTGCAGCGAAAGCGAGAGATCGCCGTCCGCCTGGCGCTCGGCGCCGACCGCGGCCGGCTGGCCCGGCAGCTCCTGGCGGAGAGTGCTGTGCTCGCGGTGCTCGGGGCCGTCGCGGCCCTGCTCATTACGCTCTGGTTTGGGCCGGTCTTGTCGTCCTCGCTCCTCTCGGAGTCCCCGGCGACCGGAGCGCTCGACACGCGTGTCCTGCTGTTCGCCGCTGTCGCCGTGCTCGCAACCGCGGTGCTCGCGGGCTCCGCACCGGCGTACCAGGCCGGCCTGTTCGACCTCTCTCCGGCCCTCAAGACGGGAGAGCGCGAAGGCACTTTTCAGCGGTCGCGGCTTCGCACCGGCCTCCTGGTAGGCCAGGTGGCCCTCACCGTGGTCTTGTTGACAGGCGCAGGATTGTTCGTCAGTAGCCTGCGCCACGTCCAAGGCCTGCGCTTGGGATTCGATGCCGACCGTTTGATCGTCGCGTCCGTGGACCTGCAGCGGCTCGGTTATGAGCGCGCGGCAGTCAATACGCTGTATGAGCAGATGCGCGACCGCGTCAAGGGCCTGCCGGGCGTCAGCGGAGTGAGTCTTGCGATCGGAAGTCCCTTCGGCTGGGGCTTCGCGATGTCTCTCGATGTGCCGGGACTCGATTCGCTCCCTCGAGTGCAGAGCGGAGGCCCGTATCTCGCCGCAGTTACGGCCGACTATTTCCGGACGATGGGGACCGCGGTGCGGCGGGGCCGTAGCTTCACCCCGACCGACGTACTGGGATCGCAGCGAGTCGCGGTGGTGAATGAAACCATGGCTCGGTTGTTGTGGCACCAGGAGAACCCAATCGGGAAGTGCCTCAAGATCGGCGACAAGACCAGAGCTCGGTGTACGGAGGTGATCGGCGTCGTCGAAGACGCGCGCCTCAATCAGGTCACGGACGACATCGTCGTGCAATACTTCATCCCCCTCGCACAAGCGGACTCCGTCATGGGCTCGTCCGTGACCGCGCTCCTGGTCCGAACCGCGGGTGACGCCGAGCCCCTCGTCGGCGCCGTGGTGCGGGAAATCCAGGGCACGTCGGCGGACTTACCCGCCCCGAGCGTCGACCCCATGCCGCGCCTGTTTGCGCGGCAGGTTCGTCCCTGGCGACTCGGCTCGTTGCTCCTCAGTCTGTTCGGGGCTCTGGGCTTGCTGCTCGCGGCAATCGGGCTGTACGGCGTTCTCAGCTACGTCGTATCGCAGCGCACCCAGGAGATGGGCATCCGCATCGCGCTCGGCGCCGGCCGGCGCGACGTCCTCGAGCTCGTCATGGGACAGGCCCTGCGGGTCACCGCGTGGGGAGTCGTGCTCGGTGTCGCGGGTGCGCTGGCGGCGGGTCGCGCGATCGCTTCACTGCTCTACGGCGTTACACCGCACGATCCGCTGGTGCTCTCGATTGTGATCGTGATGCTCGGCGCGGTCGCGGCGGTGGCGAGCTACCTCCCGGCCCGCCGGGCGACGAAGGTCGATCCGATGGTGGCGTTGCGGTATGAGTAGGGGCTCGGGATTCGGGGCTCGGGACTCGGGGGCTCGGTGGTCGAGCGTCGTGCCCGGGGCCGGACGCCGTCCCGCAACCCCCGAGCCCCGAGGCCCTAGCCCCGAGCCCCTATGAGCGACCTCCGCTACGCACTCCGCACCCTCCGCAAGAGCCCGGGCTTCACGGCCATCGCTGTGCTCACGCTCGCGCTCGGGATCGGGGCCAATACGGCCATCTTCAGCGTGTTCTACGGCGTGCTGCTGCGCCCGCTCCCGTATGCCCACCCCGAGCGGCTCGTTGGACTGGCGCAGGCATTCCGCGGCGGCCGGAGCGCGCAGCGCGTCACATATGTGCAGTTCCAGTTCCTCGAGCGATACGGCCAGGTGTTCGAGGCGCTCACCGGGTCGTCCTCCGTGGGCTTCAGTGTCTCGAGCGGCGCCCGGGCCGACCGTGTGCACGGCGAGCGCGTCTCTAAGGACTACTTCCGCGTCTTGGGCGTGGCCCCGGCACTCGGCCGCGGCTTCACGCAGGAGGATGATCAGGCGACGGCGCCGAGCGCGATCATCCTGAGTCACGGGCTGTGGCAGCGAGGGTTCGGGGGCGATCCAGGCGTGATCGGATCGTCCGTCTTGCTCGACGGCGCGGCGAGCACGGTGGTCGGTGTCATGCCGCCATGGTTTCGCTCACCCAACGGCGCCGAGGCGTGGTCGACGCTCGCCCAGGTGGGGCAGACGGTCGGCGGCGGGAAGAACGTGACGGTGATCGGTCGACTGAAACAAGACCTGACGCTTGCCCAGGCGCGGGCCGGCATGGCGCTGCTGACGGACGCGTTTCGGACCGAGTTCCCGCGCAGCGTCTCCAAGAACGCCACCCTCGATCTCGACCCTTACCGGACCCAGATCGCGAGCGATCTCGAGGCGCCGTTACGCGTCTTGCTCGGCGCGATCGGGTTCGTGCTGCTCATCGCCTGCGCCAACGTGGCGAGCCTGATGCTCGGGCGCGCCGCTACGCGCGAGCACGAGCTGGCGGTGCGGACCGCCCTCGGGGCGTCGCGTGGTCGCCTGGTGCGTCAGCTCCTGATCGAGAGCGTGCTGCTGGGACTCGCGGGCGGAGCGGCAGGCTTGCTCGTCGCGGGTCAGGGCGTAAGCCTGGTGCTCGCGCTCGCGTCCGGGGGCCTATCCGGCATTACCGATGTCCGACTGGACGGCTGGGCGCTCGGGTTCACGGCCGTCCTCTCGCTCGCGACCGGCGTTGTGTTCGGGCTGATACCTGCGTGGCATGCGACGGGTGCCGGGCTGCACGAGGTGCTGAAAGAGGGGTCGGCGCGCACGGCCGGCACCACGCGCCAGGGGCGCCTACGCCAAGTGCTAGTGGTGGGTGAGATCGGGCTGTCGCTCGTGCTGCTCGTGGGCGCGGGCCTCTTGATTCAGACGTTCGCACGCCTGATCCGCACCGATCCGGGCTTCGACCCGCGTCACCTCGTGGCGGCGGAGATCTGGCTCACGGGCACCAGGCACGACTCGACGCCCAAGATCTCAGCTTTCTACGGCGAGCTCACCACGCGGCTCGAGGCGCTTCCCGGCGTGGATGCGGCCGCGGTGATCGAGGCCGGGCTGCCGCTCGAAGGAGGCGGCAACACGCCCGCGCTGGTGAACGACAGCGTGTGGTCGGTCGATTACCGCAGCGTCACGCCGGGATTCTTCCGCACGCTTGGCACACGAGTGCTCGCGGGACGCGAGTTCAATGCGACCGACCGGATGGGCAGCGCGGCGGCCATTATCGTGAACCAGGCGTTCGCGCGTCGCTATTTCGCGGACGGCCGGTCGCTCGGCCGGACGGTGGTGCTCCGGGGGTACGATGACCAGCGGCGTCAGGTCGTCGGCGTGGCGGGCGACGTCCGGTCGTCCCCGGGTGAGCCGGCGCGGCCGACGGTGTTCATCCCCTCCGCACAGACGCCCGCGGGACTGAGCCGGCTGTTCGGCAACTGGTTCCCCATCCATGTCGTAATCCGAACAAAGGGCAACCAGACCGTAACGGTCGCCCAGCTCGCCGCGCTGGTCCGCGCCGTGGATCCTCTCGTGCCGCTGGGGCGAGTCCGCGCCATGGACGAGGTGCTGTGGTCGTCGCTCTCGTTCCAGCGCTTCCTCATGCTGCTGCTCTCGGTGTTCGCGGGGCTCGCGATCGTGCTGGCGGCCATCGGGATTTACGGTGTGATCTCCCATCTCGTCGCCCAGCGTACCCACGAGATCGGTGTCCGCATGACCTTGGGTGCCCAGCGGGCCGACGTGCTGTGGATGGTGGTCGGTCGCGCCGCGACGCTGACGGGACTCGGCGTCCTGCTCGGCCTGGTCGGCGCGCTCGCCCTGACTCGGTTGATCGCCGGCTTCCTGTACGGGGTGCGCCCCACCGACGTGCCGACCATTGTGGGCGTCGTGGCGCTGCTCGGGACGGTTGCGCTTGCGGCGACTTGGTTGCCTGCCCGCCGGGCGACGAAGGTCGATCCGATGGTGGCGTTGCGGCATGAGTAGGGGTTCGGGATTCGGGGCTCAGGACTCGGGGGCTCGGTGGTCGAGCGCCGTCCCCGAGGCCGGACGCCGTCTCGGCACGCCCGAGCCCCTAGTCCCTAATCCCGAGCCCCTATGACCGACCTTCGCTACGCTCTCCGCACGCTCGCCCGCAGCCCCGGCTTCACACTCGCGGCCGTCGTCACGCTGGCGCTCGGCATCGGCGCCAACACGGCGGTGTTCAGCGTGGTCGAGGGAGTGCTCTTGCGGTCGCTGCCGTTCCCGGGCGCCGAACGGCTGCTGCTCATCCTGTCCAAGAGGGGCACGTCCCCGCTGCGCGCGTACGAGACTTGGCGCACGGCGACAGGCGCGTTCGAGGACATGGCGGCTGCCAGGGGCGAGGACCCGGTGATGATCTCGCCCGAAGGTGCCGAGCGCGTGATGACGTGGACCGTGACCGCGAACTTCTTCTCCATGCTCGGTGGTCGCCCGATCCTCGGCCGCGCCTTTCTCCCCGAAGAGGACCGCCCGGGGAGCCCACCGGTCGCAGTGCTGAGCTACGCCTTCTGGCAGTCGCGCTTTGGCGGCGACCGGCAGGTGCTCGGGCGCACCGTCACGCTCGACACGGTGGCCTACACGATCGTGGGCGTCATGTCTCCCCATTTTCGGACCCCGGCCGGGTTTCGGCACCCCGACGACACTCAGCTATGGCGGGCGCTCGGGTCCTTCCTCTCCGGGCCCGGGGGCGCCGAGTGGGCACGCCAGGGCAGTTTCTGGGTCTTCGGCAGACTCCGACCCGGCACTAACTCGGCAGGAGCGCTGGCCGCCCTGAACATCGTGTCACACCGCTTGGAGGACGGCGATTCTGGTGGCCGCGCGTTCGCTCCGGTGGTAGCGCCGCTGCACGAGTCGCTGGTGGGTCGCGTGCGTACGCCTTTGCTGCTGATGCTCGGCGCGGTGAGTCTCGTGCTGCTCGTGGCGTGCGCGAACGTCGCGAGCCTGCTCCTCTCTCGGGGCGTGGCACGCGCGCCGGAGCTCGCGGTTCGGGTCGCGCTCGGGGCGAGCCGCGCGCGCCTGGTGCGTGAAGCGCTCACGGAGTCCCTGCTGCTGGCGTTGGCCGGCGGAGGGTGCGGCGTGCTGCTCGCCCTGTGGACCGTGCCCGTACTCGTCGGGCTCGCAGGTGGCGAGCTCCCGCACCTCACCAACATCAGCGTGAACGTCCGGGTCCTCGCGGCGGCCCTCGGCGCCAGCGTACTCGCCGGGCTCGTGGCGGGGCTCGTCCCTGGGCTACGCGCCTCGCGGCAAGCGCCCGGGGACGCGCTCAAGGCCGGAAGTCGCGGCGCAGCGGGCAGCGGGCATGCTTGGCGGCAACGGACGAACGACGCGTTGATCGTCGCCCAGCTCGCCCTGACGATGGTACTGCTCTCGGGGGCGGGACTCCTGACGCGCAGCTTTGTCCGTCTGGTCCGCCTGGACCCGGGGTTCGACCCGACCCACGTGGTCGTGGCCGAGCTGCACCTCCCCGCAGAGCGCTACCCGACAGGTGCGGCGCGGGCCGCGTTTGTTCGCGACGCGCTGCAAACGGTCGGCTCGCTGCCGAGTGTCGTCGGCGCCGCGGTGAGCGAGGGGATGCCGTTCGGCGGATCCGCGTTCGGTACCGTGGAGATCCCTGGGCGGGGGGAGCAACCTGAGTTGCCGATGGCATGGCTCTCCGCGGTCACGCCGGACTACTTTCGCACGCTCGCCATTCCTCTAATACGTGGCCAGACGTTCGACCGAGTTGGCGCGCCAGCGGGGGTGATCATCGATGAGGCGGCGGCGCGCGCGTACTTCCCGGGCGCAGACCCGATCGGGAAGCAGATCACGTTCTATACCTACCGGACACGGACGATCATCGGGATCGTGGGCGACGTCCGCCAGCGGAACCTGCACGATTCACCGCCGCCGCACATTTACGAGTTCCAGGGGAATTCGCCCGGTGGCTATTTCCAGGTGTTGGCGCGCACGTCCGGTGCCCCCACACAGCTGGTCGGCACGCTGCGCCAGACCATCCGGTCACTCGACCCGAACGTTCCCATCGATCGTGCCGCGCCGTTCGCCGCCTGGCTCGGCGACGCGATGGTCGCGCCGCGCCTGTACACGCTGTTACTCGCGAGCTTCGCCGTACTCGCGTTGGCGCTGGCGGCCACGGGCGTGTCCGGCATCGCCGCGTACGCCGTGAGCAGGCGAACGCAGGAGATCGGGATCCGGGTGACGCTGGGCGCCGGCCGGGCGGCGGTGCTCCGTCTCATCGTCGGCCACGGCCTCGCTCTCACCTTAACCGGCATCGCCCTCGGCGTCGCGGGTGCGCTCGCGACCACGCAGGTTCTCAGGGCGTACCTCTTTGAGGTCGGCTCGCGAGATCCGGTGGTGCTCCTCGCGGTGGGGTCGGTAGTCGTGGCGACCACGTTGGTCGCGAGTTATGTCCCGGCGCGTCGCGCGACAAAGATCGACCCGATGGTCGCACTCAGGTCCGAATGATCGACGCCCTCCTCGCCGACCTGCGCCACGCCGGGCGTCAGCTCGCGCGCAGCCCGGGCTTCACGCTGGGTGTCGTCCTCACGCTGGCGCTGGGCATCGGGGCGAACGTCGCCATGTTCTCGGTCGTGGACCGGATGTTGTTTCGGGCGCCGCCCTTGTTGCACGATCCCGGCGCCACACACCGCATCTATCTCGCGCGGACCTTCAGTGGCAAGGAGCAGGCGTCCAGCTACATGCAGTACGCGCGCTACGTCGATCTGTCGAGCTGGACGACCGCGTTCGCGCGCACCGCCGCGTTCACCGAGCAGGACCTCGCCATCGGCGTCGGGGCCGAGGCGCGTGAAATGCGCGTCGGCATCGTGAGCGCAGGCTTCTTCGGCTTCTTCGACGCGCCACCGGCGTTGGGCCGCTATTTCACCACGCCCGAGGACAGTCCTCCGAACGGGACGGCGGTCGCTGTGCTCGCATACGCATTCTGGCAAACGCGCTATGGCGGCCAGCGGGAGGCGCTCGGCTCCACGCTCCAGATCGGTCCGACGCTGTACACGATCATCGGCGTCGCGCCTGAAGGATTCGCCGGCTTGTGGCCCGTGCAGCGACCAGTGGCGTTCATCCCCATCACGAGCTATGCAAGCGCGAATACCCTACGCCTGCGGGGCGAGAGTTGGTGGACCACCTATCACTGGCAGTGGCTGTCGATGCTGGGGCAGCGGAAGGCGGGAGTGACTGTCGCGGCCGCGAATGCCGACCTCAGCAACGCATTCCTCCGCAGCTACGCCGCCCAACGGCCGGGCAGTCCTGGGCTGACTCCGGCGGAAATCGCGCGGCCGCGCGCTTTCGTGGCGTCGGTGCTGAGCGAGCGCGGACCCAACGAGTCGAGCTTTGCGAAGGTCGCGACGTGGATCAGCGGGGTTGCGCTGATCGTGCTGCTCATCGCCTGCGCCAACGTCGCGAATCTGCTGCTCGCCCGCGCGCTCAGGCGTCGCCGCGAGATCGCGATTCGACTGGCGCTGGGCGTGAGTCGAGCGCGGCTCTTGTCGCAGCTCTTCACCGAAAGCGTGCTCCTGGCCGTGCTCGGCGGCCTCGCCGGCGTGGTCGTCGCCGATCGGGGTGGCGCAGTGCTGCGCGCGCAGTTCCTGGCGAAGTCGTCCGAGGTGAGCGTCATGGGCGACACCCGCACGCTGCTGTTCGGCGCCGTGGCGGCCCTGTGCGCCGGACTGCTCACCGGCCTCGCACCGGCCCTCACCCAACACGCCGACGTCGCCGGCGATCTCAAGGCCGGTGTGCGAGAAGGGACATTCCAGCGGTCGCGCGTGCGCATCGCGTTGCTCGTGCTGCAAGGAGCGCTTTCGGTGGTGCTGCTCGTCGGTGCGGGGCTGTTCGTGCGCAGCCTCCGCCACGTGCGCGTGATTCCGCTGGGCTACGACGTCGACCCCGTGCTGCTCGTGGACCTGAACCTGCGTGGTATGCAGCTGGACAGCGCCCGCAATGTCGCGCTGCGCCGTGAGCTGCTCGAGACGGCGCAGGCGATGCCGGGCGTCGAGCAGGCCTCGCGGCAGCTCACGGTGCCCTTCTGGAGCACCTGGAACATGGACCTGCATGTCGCGGGGATCGACTCGGTGAGCCGCCTGGGTGAGTTCGATCTCAACGCCGTGACCCCGGAGTACTTCGCCACCCTCGGTACGCGCCTGCTGCGCGGCCGAGGCATCGGTGCAGAGGACACGCCGCATGCGCCCCGGGTCATGGTGGTGAGCGATGCGATGGCCAAGGCGCTCTGGCCGGGTCGCGATCCGATCGGTCGGTGCGTCAAGGTGGGTGCGGATACCGCGCCGTGCAGCTACGTGGTCGGCGTCGCCGAGAACATCAAGTCGCAACAGCTGGGCGA
>Ga0137379_10003455_pt1 | contig 14764 bp, 8 predicted proteins | sample SagtaG_18_FD_104812 | JGI IMG/M metagenome (GOLD analysis project Ga0137379, IMG submission 104812) | Vadose zone soil microbial communities from Sagehorn Ranch, Mendocino, California, USA - Sage2_L_80_16 metaG | ecosystem: Environmental > Terrestrial > Soil > Vadose zone | place: USA...
ACGCTCGACGGCCGCTCGACCGAAGGGTGGAAGAACGATCAGGCGGTGAAGGAGCTGCGCGGTGAGCCGGGCACGGCGGTCGAGCTCAAGGTGCGGCGCGTGGGCGTCGAGCTGCCGCTCACGTTCAAGCTGAACCGCGCGACGATCCACATCCGCTCGGTCCAGGTCGCCATGATGCTGGACGATCGGGTCGGGTACATCGCGCTCAATCCGGTGAGCGAAGCCTCGGCGCCAGAGCTCACCGAGGCGGTGAAGACCCTGTTGGCGAAGGGCCTGAAGTCCCTGATCCTGGACCTCCGCCTCAACCCCGGCGGGCTGCTCGAGCAGGGCGTGGCCGTGAGCGACCTGTTTCTCGACCCCGGGCAGGAGGTGGTCGAGACCCGCGGCCGCGCGCCCACCGCGTCGCGCACGTATCGCGACGCCAAGCCGCAGCCGTGGCCGGGTCTGCCGGTCGTCGTGCTCGTGAACGGCGGCACCGCGAGCGCCGCGGAGATCATCACCGGCGCGCTGCAGGACCACGACCGGGCGGTGGTCGTCGGAACGCCGACGTTCGGGAAGGGGCTGGTGCAGTCGTTGTGGCAGCTCACCCCGGAGACGGCGCTCAAGCTCACGACCGCGCGCTGGTACACGCCGAGCGGGCGCACCATCCAGCGGAAGAGCAAGAGCGAGGAAGACCAGCTGGCGCAGGCCGAGGCCGCGGAGCTCGGCCGCGACACGACGAAGCTCGATACCTCCCTGGTGTTCCACACCGACCACGGGCGCGTCGTGCGCGGCGGCGGCGGCATCCGGCCGGACCTGTTCGTGGCGCCCGACACGTTTACCACCACGGAACGGACCTTCATGAAGTCGTTGGGGAACAAGATCCCGACGTACTGGGACGTGCGGGCGGGCTACGCGCTCGAGATGAAGGCCGCGGGACGCGTGAAGAGCCCGGATTTCCAGGTCTCCCCGGACATGGTCGATGAGGTGCTGCGGCGCCTGCGCACGCGCGGCGTCCCGCTGCCCGACAGCGTCCTGACGGGCGCGCGGATGCTGATCGCCGACGATGTGGGCTATGAAATCGCGCGCTACGTCTTCGGTCGCCCCGCCGAGGTGCGGCGCCACATGCAGGAGGATCGCCAGGTGCAGGCCGCCCTCGCCCTGGCACGTCGCGCCAAGTCGCCCCGGGACCTGCTGGCGCTCGCCGCGGCGCAGGCGCCCGCGACGCCGCGCAACTAGGTGAACGACGGCCGGTCCCGGCGCATCGGTGACCCGGTGGTGGGGATCATCGGGCCCGGCCGGGCGGGGGTCGGGTTGGGGCTGGCGCTGGCGCGCGCCGGCTATGACATCCGGCTGCACGGGCGCAACAAGAAGCCCGTTCCCAAGCCGCTCACGCTCACCGTCGGCCCCGCCGACCGTCCGCCCGCCTGGATCGCCCAGGCGGGCGTCGTCATTGTGGCCGTCCGGGACGACGCGATCCGGCCGCTCGCCGAGACGCTCGCGCGGGCGGCCGTGATCCGCCCGGAGCAGGTCGTGCTGCATCTCTCGGGGGTGCAGGGGCAGGAAGCGCTGGCGCCGCTCGTCTCGTCCCGCGCGGCGCTCGGCTCGCTCCATCCGCTGCAGACGATCTCGGATCCCGAGCAGGCGCCGGAGCGGCTCAAGGGCGCGTGGGCCGCCGTCGAAGGGATGCCCCGGGCGGTGCAGGCGGCCGAAGGGCTCGCGCAGGAGCTCGGGATGCGGCCGTTCCGGATCGCCTCCAAGGCCAAGCCAGTCTACCACGCGGGCGCGGTGTTCGCGTCGAACTACTTCGTGGTGGTGGAAGCCGTCGCCCAGCGGCTGCTGCGCCACGCCGGGCTCTCGGACGCGGAGGCGTGGCAGGCCCTGCGCCCCCTGGTGGAGGGCACGCTCGAGAACCTGCGCCGCCAGGAGCCGATCGCGGCGCTCACCGGTCCCGTGGCGCGGGGCGACGAGGCGACCATCCAGCGACACCTCGAGTCCCTCACGGGCGACGACGCCGCGCTGTACCGGGCGTTGGGGCGCGCGGCGCTGGAGCTGGCGCAGAAGCGGGGCATGGACGCGGAGCTCGCGGCGCGAGTCGCCGCGGCGCTCGCTACTGATCTACCACCCGTACTCCGGCCGGAGGTGAAAACGTGACCTCGCGGCCCGGCACGCCATCGTTCAGCTTCGCGTTCCCGAGCAACACCGTGCGCCGTTGCCCCGACGTCTCCAGGATCTCCAGGCGCCGCACCAGCCCGTCCTCTCGCCCCACCCAGATGGTCGCCTCGGTATAGGGCTGGTCGCCCGCCTTGGGCTTGAGGGTCACCACATCCGCCATACCCCCGGGCAGCGAGTCGGCGCGGGAGTAGCGCGCCGTGTAACGCTCGCGCGGATGCTCGACGAACTGCCCGATCAGGTTGGGGCCGGTGGTGCCGTACTCGGGGATGCGCGAGCGGATGACCTGGCCCGGGGTAGTGCTGGGCGTGTAGAGCCAGAGATAGCGCCCGTCGGCGACGATGCGGTCGCCCTTAGGGTCGGTGAACCGCATCGCGAAGCGGCTGGGGCGGACCTGGTACAGCCGGCCGCGCGTCGTATCGGGCGCTCCGATCATCGGATTGGCGACGATCTGCACGAAATCGGCGGAGAGGGTCGTGATCGTCTGATAGACGGCGCTCGCCCGGTCGAGCACGGGCCAGGGGTCTTGGGCGGATAGGCGGATAGGCGGATAGGCGGATAGCAGCAGCGCCGCCCCAGCGAGCCTCGCAGCACCAGTCCGGCCTCGCACCGTCCTCACTATCCGTCTATCCGCCTATCCGTCTATCAGTGCTGGTTCCGCGACCCGCCGCCCGATCACCTCGGCAATCACTCGCACCTCGCGCATCAGCTGCGCGAACTGCTCCGGGAACAGCGTCTGGGCCCCGTCCGAGAGAGCCTGCTCCGGGTTGGGGTGCACCTCGATCATGATCCCGTCGGCACCGGCGGCCACGGCGGCGCGGGCCATCGGGATCACCTTGTCGCGCAGGCCCGTGCCGTGCGACGGGTCCGCGATGATCGGCAGGTGCGACAGCTTGTGCACGACGGGGATGGCGGTGAGATCGAACACGTTGCGCGTGGCCGTGTCGAAGCCCCGAATGCCGCGCTCGCACAGGATCACGTCGTGGTTCCCCTCGGCCAGCAGGTACTCGGCGGAGAGGAGGAGCTCTTCGATCGTCGCCGACATGCCGCGCTTCAACAGCACCGGCTTCTTCGCCCGGCCGGCGGCCTTGAGGAGCGAGAAGTTCTGCATGTTGCGGGCGCCGATCTGGATGATGTCCGCCATCTCGGCCACGTAGCCCACGCCCTCGGGATCCATCGCCTCGGTGCAGACGAGCACGCCCGTCTCGTCGCGCGCCTTGGCGAGCAGCCGGAGCCCCGGCCGGCCGAGCCCCTGGAACGAGTACGGCGAGGTGCGCGGTTTCCATGCGCCGCCCCGCAGGATCACCGCACCGGCCTCCTTCACCAGGCGTGCCGCCTCGATGATCTGCCGCTCGCTCTCGACCGAGCACGGGCCGGCGATCGCCACCACCTCGGTGCCACCGACCTGGACGCCGCCCGCGAGCCGCACCACCGTGTTCTCCGCCTTCCACTCGCGGCTCACCTGCTTGTACGGCTTGGAGACGTGGATGACGTCCTGCACGCCGGGGAGGCCTTCGAGGCGCGACGCGTCCACGCGGCCGTCGTTCCCCACCAGGCCGACGGCGGTGCGCTGCGCCCCCGGCATCGGCCGGGCCTTGTAGCCCATTTCCTCGATGACCGCGACGACGCGCCGGACCTCCTCGTCCGTCGCCCCGTGCCGCATCACAATCAGCACCGCTCCTTCCCTCCCCCTCCGATGGTGAACCGGTCGCCGTCGCGCGCGGCCGCAATCGGCCCGGCGAAGTGCGCCCCGGCGGCGCGCGCCGGGTCCGAAGTTTCTACCGGTGGGTAGAAGTGCGTCAAGACGAGCCGCCGCGCGCCTGCGTCGCGCGCCAGCTCCCCCGCCTGCTCGGGCGTCAGATGGATGTCGACCGCCTGGTCCGCGGGGAGCGAGCACTCGGCGAGCAGCACGTCCGCCCCCGACGCCCAGCGCGCCAGCTCGCTTGACGGGCCCGTATCCCCGGTGTAGACGAGGCGCCCCTCGGGCGCGGCCAGCGACAACGCAACGCTCTCGGGTGTGTGGGGGACGGGGAACGTCTCCAGATTCACGTCGGCGTCGAGCGGGAACGGCTCGCCATCCCGCACGTCCAGGATGCCGATCGGGAACCCTGGGTCGAGCAGCCACGGGCCGTACCCCTCGGCGAGGTTCTTCACGAGCCGCACCACGCCGGGGGGTCCGAGGATCACGAGCGGATCGCGCCGCGGCGGCACGGTGGTGTACTTGAGGGCGTACACCAGCATCGGCAGCTCGCCCCAGTGGTCGGGGTGGAAGTGCGACAGGATCACGTGGGTGACGTCGTGCCAGGGGAGGCCGAACTGCGCCATGCGGTGCAGCGCGCCGGCGCCGCAGTCCAGCAGGATCTTGAGGTTGCCCCGGCTCACCCAGTGGCACGCTGACGTCCGGTTCGCCGACGGGGCCACCGTCCCCGTTCCGACGGTCACCAGTTCCATTGCGCTATCGCGTCCTTCCGCGGAAGACGATTCGCCTGAATTGAATTACTCCCCCCGCCTCCAACTTGTACAGGTACACGCCCGCGGGCACGTCCCGCCCGTCGTCCGCGCGGCCGTCCCACATGAGCCGGGCGTCGCAGGTCGGTCCGCCAGCGGGGCCGCGGCCGTACCGGCCGGCCTGGAGCACCTCGGTGAAGTCGGGCCCGGGCACGAAATGGCGCACGGGGTTCCCCCGCAGGTCGAGGATCGCGAGCGCCGCCCGTCCGGTGATCGCGACATCGAACCAGATGCAGGTCGAGTCTCGCCCGATTGCGGGGAAGGGGTTCGGGAAGTTCTGATACAGCACGGTCGCCGGCGGGATCGACGCGTCCACCACCATGAAGACGCCGGCGCTGGGCACCAGGCTGGTGTCGCGGCCGGCATGGACGACGAGCGACCACACGTACGCCACGTTCCGCTCGAGCGGACTGGGCGCCTGCAATGCCGTGCCGGTGAGCCCGCTGATCGCGAACTCGGGGATCCCGGCGAACCGCACCGCCGCGCGGCGTACGAACAGATCGTAGCGAAACGGGCCCGGCGGCGTCGCGACCCCCGTCGGGAGCCAGGTGAACGTCGGTTGGTCGTCGGCCACGTCGACGCCCCCCGGTGCGGAAAGCGAGGTGAGCGCGGCCCACGGCGGCACGGCGATCGGCCCGACGAGGCCGGTCGTGGCGCCCGCGGGACCGTCCACGCGCCAGAGCAGCGGTTGTCCGGGCTTGAGGGGCCGCCGCAGCGCGTAGGCGGCCGTGTCGGTCACGGTATCGACGACGAGAGACGCGAGCGCGGAGTCCCGGCCGATGCGCAGGCGATACATGACGGGGGTACCGGGCGGGGGCGGGTTGTCGAGCGACCAGAAGAAGTCCGGGGTGATAGTGCCGAGCGCCGGGCCTAGCGGCGCGAGGGGGGTGATGCCCGCCGGGCTGCCGGTGCCGCGAGACTCGTCTGCCCGCGGCGCGCGGACGGCCGCCGGGACGGCGAGCCCGAGCAGCGCGGCGGCCCGGAGGGCCCGGCGCACGCCGGTTAGACCGGTTCCATCTGGCCGAGCCGCACGCCCACGATGGTCGAGACGCCGGGCTCCTGCATCGTGACGCCGTACACGGCGTCGGCTGCCTGCATCGTACGCGGGTTGTGCGTGATGACGATGAACTGCGTCTGGTCCTTGAACTCCGCGAGCAGCCGCACGTAGCGGCCGACGTTCGCGTCGTCGAGCGGCGCGTCCACTTCGTCGAGGAGGCAGAACGGGCTGGGCTTGGCGAGGAAGATCGCAAACAGCAGCGAGACCGCGACGAGCGTCCGCTCGCCCGAGGAAAGCAGGTGAATGCGCTGCGTGCGTTTGCCGCGCGGGGCGGCGTGGATCTCGATCTCGCTTTCCAGCGGCTCGTCTTCGTTCGCGAGCCGCACGTCGCATTCCCCGCCCCCGAACAGGGTCTGGAAGACGGTGCGGAAGTGCTCGCGCACCTTTCCGAACGACTCGAGGAACATCGTCTTCGCGGTCTGGTCGATCTCGCGGGCCGCCTGTTGCAGCGATTGGCGGGCGGCCACGAGGTCGTCGCGCTGGGTCATCAGGAACTCCAGGCGCTTCACCTCCTCGGCGTGCTCCTCGACGGCGAGCGCGTTCACGGGGCCGACGGCGTCGATCGCGTCCTTGAGCCGCTCGTTCTCCTGACGCAGCCACTCGAGCTCGCCCGCGACCTCGGGGGCGTCGGCGAGCAGCCGGTCGAGGGGCTTGCGCCACTCGGTCTCGACGCGCTCGACGAGCCCGCGCTTCCGGCCGAGCAGCTCGGTCCGCTCGAGCTCGAGCTTGTGCTCCTCCGCGCCCAGCGCATCCAGGGTGCTGCGCATGTCCGCCTGCGCGGTCTCCGCCTCCGCCACGCGGGCCTCGGCGGCCTGGACCTGCGCGGCGGCCTCGGCCGCGGCGGCCTCGAGCGCGCCCAGCGCGAGCCGCCGCTCCTTGAGCGCGTCCTGCCACTGCGTCTGCTGCGCGGCGAGGGTCGTCGCGTCGTGGTCGATCGCGGCGATCTCCTCGGCGAGGGCCGCCCCTTGGCCGCGGGCCTCCTCCGCGTCCGCGGCGGCGCGCGCCGCGCGTGCCCGCGCGGCCGCGAGCCGTGCCTCGCCCTGCGCGGCGTCCACCTGCCACTGCACTCGCTGCTCGCGGGCCGCTTCCTGTTGCGCCTCGAGCTCCGCGAGGCGCGCGCGCTGCGTGCCGAGGCGCTCGTCCAACCGCACCCGCTCGACTTCGTGCCGTTCGAGGTCGGCGTGCAGCGCGGCGAGCCGCGCCTCCACCTCCGCCAGCCGGCGCGTCAGGCGGTCCACCTGGCCGGCCGCTTCCGCCGCCTCGCGCTGCGCGTGCGCCGCCGCGCGCTCCGCGTCGCCCTTGCGCGCGCCGACCGCGAACTCCGCCTGCCGCGCCGACTCCGCCTCGGCCCCCGCGACGGTGAACGCCGCGTCCGCCTTCGCGAGTTCGGCGAGCGTGTACTCGAGCGCCGCGGCGGCGCGCCCGCGCGCCGCTTCCGCCTCGCGCACCTCCTGCACGAGGGCTTCGAGCTCGGCGCGCCGCTGCAGGGGTCCGCCGCTCCCGGCCGCCGGGCCGCCCAGGAACACCGCGCCGTTCGGCCGCCGCAGGGCCGCCCCGGCGCCCGGCCCGCCGTCCAGCACCTCGTGCCCCGCGAGGAGGGCCCGCACCCAGGCTGCGGCGGGGCCGTCCACGCGCAGCGGGTCCTGCAGCGGGTGCCCGTCCGCCGCCAGCCGCGGGCCGGGCACGCAGGGGAGCAACACCAGCGGGCCGGGTCGCACCTGCGCGTGCCACCGGCGCACGGCCTCGACCGCCGAGGCGTCACGCACCAGCACGGCGTGCAGCCACTCGCCGAGCAGCCGCTCGGCGAGCTCCGCGTCGCGGCGACTCGTGCGCACGAAGTCCGCCAGCGGACCGACCACGGCGTCTCCGAAGTGGGCTTTGTCGCGCAGCAGCGCCTGCGCCGCGGGGGCCAGACCGACGCGCTCCCGCTCGAGGTCCGCCAGGGCATCGCGCCGCGCCGTCACCTGCGCCAGCGCCTCTTCGGTCTGGCGCCGCCCCGCGCGGTCGTGCGTTTCCTGCTCCTTGAGGCTTGCGACGCGGCGCCGCGCCTGTTCCACCGCTTCCGCCGCCTGCGCCGCCGCCTGCGCCTGCGCCGCGGCGCGCTGCGCCAGTGAGCTCGCCTCCACCACCGCGGCGCGCTCGGTGGCGTCGCGGGTCGAGCGCTCGCTCGACGCCTGCGTGAGCTGCTGGCGCAGCTCCGCGCGCTCGCGCTCGAGCGCGGCGCGCTCGCCCTCGAGCGCCCGGAATGCCTCCGCCCGCCGCTGCAGATCCTCCTCGAGCTCCCGCACCGCCGTGCGCTGGGCGACCAGGCGCTCCCGCCCGTCCTGCTCGAGCGCCGTCCGGTCCGCCAGCTCTCGCTGGACCGACGCAAGATCGCGCTCGGCCGCCTCGCACTCGGTCGCCACGGCCTCCCGCTCGCGGTCCGCCCGCGTGGCTCGCGTCTCCGAGTGGGCGCGGTCCTGGGCCGCTTTGGCCCGCCGCTGCCCCGCGTTGTGGAGCCGCTCCGCGGCGAGCGCCAGGTCGCCCTCCAGCCGCCCGACCTCGAGCCTCGCGTCGCTGAGGCGGCGCTCGACCTCGGTGCGCTGCGCCTCGGCCGTGTGGCGCGCCTGCACGCGCGCCTCGCGCTCGCGCTCCGCCGCGCCCAGCCGCGCGCGCGTCCCGGGCAGCGCGGCGGCCAGCTCCGCGGCGCGCTTCCCGAGCTTGCCCAGCGCAAGGTCGAAGTCCTCGAGCTCGCGCCGCACCAGCGTGAGCGCGATCCCGAACCGCTCCTCGATCATCGTGCCGTAGCGCTCCGCCTTGCCGCGCTGCCGCGCCAGCGAGCGCACCTGCGTCTGCACCTCGCTGATCAGGTCCTCCAGCCGCGCGAGATCGGCCGCCGTCTCCTCGAGCCGCCGCTCCGTGCTCTTCTTCCGGTCGCGGTACAGTCCGATCCCCGCAGCCTCCTCGAACAGCGCGCGGCGCTCCTCGGCCTTCTCGGAGAGCAGCGCCTCGATCATCTTCGCTTCCATCACCACGGCGGCGTCGGCGCCCAGCCCCGTGCCGCGCAGCAGGTCCTGGATGTCGCGCAGCCGGACCGGTGAGCGGTTGAGGAGGTACTCGCTCTGGCCGGAGCGGGAGAGCCGGCGCGTGACGACGACCTCCTGATAGGTCAGCGGCAGGGTGCCGTCCGAGTTGTCGAACACGAGCGACACTTCCGCGACGTTCACAGGCCGCCGGCCGGTCGAGCCCTGGAAGATCACGTCCTCCATTTTTCCGCCGCGCAACAGCCGCGGCGACTGCTCCCCCAGCACCCAGCGCACCGCGTCCGAGATGTTGGACTTGCCGCACCCGTTCGGTCCCACGATGGCGGTGACCCCCGCCTCGAATGGCAGCTCCACGGCGCCGGCGAACGACTTGAAGCCCGACAGCTCGAGCCGGGTCAATCTCATGGTGTGGTCCCGCCTCCCACGCGCGTGATGAGAGTGGCCTGAATGCCGGCGCGCTTGAGTCGCGCCTGGGTGAGCGTCGCCTGCTCGGGGCTTTCGAACGCGCCGACGAGCAGCCAGCCGGGGGTGCCCGCCGTGCGCCACCACACGGCCGGGACTCCGCTGGCCCGCAGGCTGTCCGGCGTCGCCGCGCCGCCGAGCACGAGCGTGTACGGCGCGCGCAGCGCGTCGCCCTGGCCGTGGGCCGCGAGGCCGCGCTGCCAGGCGCGTGCGCGCGCTGCGAGCGCCGAGTCGCGCGTCGGGTAGGCTCCGGCCAGGACGCGGTACCACACCGTGGCGGCGCGACGTCCCTGAAGCGCGACGGGCGTCACGAAGGGCGTGAGACCGCCCGCCGCGAGCCGGTCGCCGAGCGCGAGGGCCTTGTCGAGTCGGGCGTACGCCGCGAGCTGTAGCGTCCACGGTAGCGAATCGACACGCGGTGCGAGCATGGCGGTGGGGCGGGCGGGGGCGGGGGCGGGGGCGGGAGCCGGGCGCAGGGGAGCGCCGCTGATAGTCGCCGCACGGTGCTCCGCGCCGCGAACGAGCAGCGCCCAGCTGCCTGCGCCGCCGGCAGCGAGGATCGCCCCGGCGACGACGACCGGCCGCGCCCGGCGCCGCGGCGCGGCCTTGGTGGCGGCCGAGATACGGAGCGGCCGCTCGTCGGGTGCCGGGGCGACCGCCGGTGTCCAGCGCTCGCGCACCACGCCGAGCAGCGGGATGCCCCGCTCCACGGCGGCGCTGATCCCCTGGCCGATCGACGACTCCGGCTCGAATCCCTCGGGAGCGAGCACGATCACCCCGTCCGGGACCGCCGAGAGACGCGCCAGCGCGCCCGCGGAGAGGTAGGGCAGCAGCAGCGCCCCCTCCACCCGGAAGCCGCCGTGCAGCCGCCGCCAGCGCGGACTCGTGAACAGATCGCCGGCGTGCGTCGTAGCGGTCCCGGCGGCGATGAAGAACACATGATCGATCTCGTGCGCCGCCTTGGTGAGCGACACGTCGTACTCGAAGGCATCCACGATGCCTTCGGTGGGTGACAGCTTCACCACCTCGTGCAGCGTCGGGTCCTCGAGCCACAGATCCACCAGCGCCACCCGGCGGCCGCCCTGGGCGGCGGCGCGCGCGACGTCCCATGCAGCGGCGGCGGCCCACTTCAAGTCCCCTGTCGCGGGCACGAGCGCGACGAGCGCCTGCCCGGCGACGAGCGAGGGCACGAGCGCGTCGAGCCGCGAGCGCGGCAGCGGCCGCAGGGTCATGGTGTGCTCGGTTGGTAGATCCAGAAGGGGCGCCCCAGCTTGCGCCCGGTCGCCTCCGCTTGGGCGCGAGTGGCATACGGGCCCAGCACTACGCGGTAGCCGTCGTCGGGTCCCTTGGGCTGTAGCACGCGCGCCGCGAGCCCCGCGCGCGTGAGCTGCTGCGCCATCTCGGACGACCACGCCTCGTTCTGCGACGTGGACACCTGCACATACATCGGCCCCTCGGGCCCGACCGTGTCCGGGGCGGCACCCTGATCCGCGGGCTGCGCGGCGGGCGCCTGCGCGTCGGCGAACGCGCCACGGTAGCCGCCCCGCGGCCGCCATGCGGTGAGCACCCAGAAATCGGGCGCCGCACCCTTCACGCGGCCGGTGGCGGCGAGCGAGTCGGGGCGGTACGCCACGATGTCGTCGCCCTGGCGCACCAGCAGCGACCCGTCGGGGCCGATCGCGGGCAGGTCCATGCGCCACCCGCTCGCCACGGCGCCCACGAGCCGCTTCACCGGCAGGTCCACCACCCAGGTCGAGTCCCCGACGGTCGGACGCGCGAGCAACCAGCGGCCCAGCGGATCGAGCCGGAGCGTGGCCGCCGGCATGGGTAGCGCAATCCCGTCGATCTCTTCGTGCTCGAAGCGGTCGATCGCCGCGAGGCCGGGCTCGGTGCGCCGCGCCACGTAGACGCGGTGGCCCGACGGCGAGAACGCGAGCGCCCGGGGATGATCGGTGAGCGGCACGAACGCCGGCTCCCGGCGGCCCAGCGGGTCCATGAGGAGCACGCCGGAGTCACTCGACACGGCCAGCAAGTCGCCCCAGCGGGTCACCGCCACGTCGCCGTCGGTCGGGATGGGACGGCTCGTGGCCGGCTGGTCGGCCGCGGCCGTGATCAGTTTCGGCGGATCGACTACGACGAGCCGCTGGTCGGTTGCGCCGAACAGCTGGTGCGGCAGGCTCGGGAGCGGCTGCGGCCACGCGACGCGCACGCGCCGGGCGAGCGACACGACGTGGCGCTTCGCGTCCACAGCGAACACAGTGCCGTCGGGCCCGAGCGTCGCTTGCTCGACCGCAGTCGCCACCGTATCCACCCGGGCGCTCCCCAGGTCGAGCGCGAGCGCCTCGTGCTTGACGGTCACGACGTAGAGGAACTCCGCCTCGGGGTCGAGCCCGACGACCCGCTCGATGGGGGGGAGCTTGCCGCGGATCACATCCGGAATCTCGGCGAGCGTGGGGAGGCGATAGACGCGCGGGACGCCCCCCTTCGCCGGGATGCGGAGCGCGATGCCGGGACTGCGGGCGCCCACCGCCTGGCGGCTAACTACCTGCGTTGTTTGGGGTTGGGTTGACTGGGCAGCGGCGGCGGTGGGCGCCCGGGACCGGCAGCCCCAGAGCGCCAGGCTGGCGAGGACGAAACACGAGGTGCGGGTATGCAAATGGCCTCGCCGGACAAGATAGGCAACCGGCGAGGCCAGGACAAGTGTTTTAGCGGTGCGGAGTTAGAACGTCGGTCCGAGACTCACCGTCCAGTAGCTCGAGTTGTGCGGCCGGTCGAGCGGCTTGGTGTAGTCGAACCGCAGGATCACGAATCCCAGGAAGTTCATCCTGATCGATCCACCCCAGCTGCGGAGCGGCTGCCGGAAGATCTCCGGGTCCTCCCCCGCCGTGCGGCGCCACACCACTTTCGAGGCGCTGTTCCAGGCGAGGCCCATGTCGTAGAACAGGGCCCCTTCGATCGGCGGTAATCCCACCGGGAGGAAGCCCAACACCAGGTTGCGCGTCAGCGGGAAGCGCAGCTCCGCGTTGACGACACCGATGCTCGAGCCGATCAGTTGGTCCAAATCGGGGCAGCCGGTGGGGCCGGTGGAGCTCGGCGGGGCGGTAATGCACTCGTTGTTGATGAGCGAGCCGGCGGTGTAGCCCCGGATCAGGTCGGTGCTGCCAAGGAACTGGTAGAACTGGTCGGCGTTGCGTCCGTACCGGCCGAAGTAGAGGCCGCGGAAGGCGAACGTGAACGGCCGGGCGAAGAAATAGCGTCGCCAGTCCACCAGGGCCGTCGTGAACTGCCACGTCCCGAAGGTTGGCGAGACCTCCAGCCGGTAACGGGAGCCCGCGAACGGGCCGACGTAGCCGAACAGGGCATTGTCGTGCGCCAGCGCGACCTGCGGCCCATAGTAGCTGACGGACCCGAGGCCCTGGGTCCGCGCATCGGAGATGGGCTCGCAACCGACATTGTACACGCACCCATAGTCCTGGGCCAAGATAGACTGGTCGATGTTGGCGAAGTGCCCACCGAGCTCGACGCGCGTGAACCGGTTAAACGGGTAGTAGCTTGCCGCGAACACGTCGCGAACGATGAACCGCTCGATCTCCGCTGTCTGGATGTAGTCATAGGGGCTGGCGCCGGTGGTCTGCACGGGCGTCGGCAGGTAGAAGTAGTACGGCGTCTGCGACCCGCCCACCAGCCAGTTGAGCCGGTGCGCCTGGTTCAGGTAGGCAGCGAGCACCTGGGCTTCCGCCAGCCGCCCGTTCACCGAGCCCGCGAACGCCAGCGTGTGGTTCCCCAGCATGTCCGAGAGCGAGATCGCGGTCCCGCCGAAGAAGCCGCGCCCGAAGTTGTCGCGCTCGTAGCCGATCGTCGGCCGCGCGATGTAGTCGGCCGAGTACCGCGTGTGGTACGGCTTGAAGGTGAACTCGCTCGTATCGGGGAGCGCGGGCGAGGAGTCGAGCAACGTCTTCACGGACACGGGAGCCGGGGCGGACGTCGAGTCGGGCGTCCCCGCGCCAGCCGGAGCGCTGGACGCCCGGAAGCCGGTCGGCGTCCGGTAGACCGACTCACCCGCCCGCGCCTCCGGCACCGTGGCGGTGCCGCTCGGCGCCGGGGACGCGCCGGCGACGGGGGCAGAGGCGGCGTTCACGGACCGGCGCTGTGCCGCGAGCAGCGAGGCGACGGGCGGGTTCGCCGGCGGCTGGTACGGCTGGCGCTTCAACGACCGGGGGTTATCCAGCCCGTAGACGTTGTAGTCGCCGTTCTCGTAGTAGGCGAACGCGAGCCGGTCGGCCTCGTGTGCCCAGGAGAGGCTCGGCGACAGCGGCGTGATGCCCGAGACGCCGGTGTACACGTCGGTCAGCTGGTAGACGTTGCGGTCGGCGAAGTCGTACAGAAAGACGTTGCTAATGCCGTTCCGGTCGGAGACGAAGGCGAGCGACCGGCCGTCCGGCGCCCACACCGGATTGATGTTCTTGCCCTGGTCCATATGCGCGAGCAGCTCGACCACCCCGTTGTCGAGGTGGTAGAGGGCGAGGCGCATGTTGCCGAAGCGCAGCGTGGCGAAGTCGGTCGCGCCGCCGCGGTCGGTCGTGAACGCGATGGTCTTGCCGTCGGGCGACCAGGAGGGCTCGAGGTCCGCGTACTTGTCGTTCGTCAGGCGGCGCAGGTCCGAGCCGTCGGCGTTCACGATGAACAGGTCGGAGAGGCCACCGTCGTAGCCGGTGAACACGAGCTGCTTGCCGTTGGGTGACCAGGAGGGCGTGGTGAGCCCGTTGAGCGGAATGGGGATGCGCCGCACCTCCTGGTCCTTCTTGACGTCGAGGATCACGAGATCGTCGCGGTCCTTGTGCTTCGCGGCGATGGCGAACAAGCGGCCGTCCGGCGAGAACGAGCCGGCGGAGTTGATGAAACGCAGGCTCTCGTAGTTGCTGTTCAGCGTCGACTTGACGAGCCGCCGCTTGACCCGGCCGGTCTCGGCGTCGGCGAGGTACAGGTCCACGAAGAACGAATTGCGCTCGCTGAAGTAGGCGATGTCGCGCCCGTCGGGGCTGAGCGCGGGCGCGAGGTGGAGCGTGCCGTCCGAGCGCTTCTGGGTGAGGACCGGCTGGGCGATCCGCCGGGCTTTGTAATGCTCGGAGAGCTGCGGCAGATACGTGGTCTGGACCGCGTCCCGCCACTCGTTCGACAGGTCGTCGAGCGAGATGCCAAGCGCCCGCTTGAAGGAGTTCTCGACGCCGCCCGACACGGACCCCTGCAGGATCTCGCCGATGACCTCGTCGCCCCACTTCTCGCCGACGTACGCCCAGATCGCGTGGCCGAAGCGGTACGGGAAGATCCGCTCGTTGTAAGTCAACTGCTCGATGGTGGGCAGGTGGCCCTCCAGCGACGCGTCGCGCAACCACATGGACGTGTGCGGGTCGATCGGTCCGATCGACAGGTACTCCGCCATTCCCTCCATGAACCAGAGGGGCGGGTTCACGTTGATGTAGGTCTGGATCCCGGCCCCGATGCGGCCGCGGCTGAACACGTCGTACTGGAACTGGTGCACCATTTCGTGCCCGATCACGTGCTC
>Ga0137379_10003456_pt1 | contig 14762 bp, 15 predicted proteins | sample SagtaG_18_FD_104812 | JGI IMG/M metagenome (GOLD analysis project Ga0137379, IMG submission 104812) | Vadose zone soil microbial communities from Sagehorn Ranch, Mendocino, California, USA - Sage2_L_80_16 metaG | ecosystem: Environmental > Terrestrial > Soil > Vadose zone | place: USA...
GGTTCGCGGTCGTTGATGTTGAGCTTGATGCGTTGCGGGTCTGGCATGGCTTCCTAATGCGCGTCCTTCTGCCTGGTAGATTTCGGTCTTATCTTGCGCCAACGAGCGCTCCCGCGGATTTGTAAGGGCAACGCCCCTTCAAATGATCTTCAAACTCGCCGCGCCATTTTTTCATGATGCTGATTGTCGGCATCGCCGCCGCGTCTCCAAGAGGGCAGAACGTGCGGCCCAGCATGTTTTTGGCGAGGTCGGCGATGAGATCGATGTCTTCTTCGCGACCGAGTCCGGCGTGGAAACGCTCGAGCGTCTTGCGCAGCCAGGTGGTTCCTTCGCGGCAGGGGATGCACCAGCCGCAGGATTCGTGCGCGTAGAAGTGCATGATGCGGCGAGCCATATCCACCATGCAGGTGTCTTCGTCCATCACCAACATGCCGCCGGAGCCGAGCATCGAGCCGGCTTTTGCCACCGAATCGTAATCCATCGGGATGTCAATTTCGTCGGCGGTGAGCAATGGGCAGGAGCTGCCGCCGGGGATGACGGCTTTCAGTTTCCTCCCATCCGCGATGCCGCCCGCGATTTCATAAATGAACTTTTTCATGTTCATGCCGAGCGGGATTTCGTAGATTCCAGGCTTTCGCACGTGTCCCGCGACGCACAGCATGCGCGTCCCGCCATTCTTCGGCGTGCCGCGGTTGGCGTAGGTTTCGCCGCCTTCGCGGATGATGGACGGCACGGCGCTCAGCGTTTCGACATTATTGATGATGGTGGGGCAACCGTACAGTCCGACGACGGCGGGGAACGGCGGCTTGATGCGGGGGTAGCCGCGCTTGCCTTCGAGCGATTCCATGAGAGCGGATTCTTCTCCGCATTCGTACGCGCCCGCGCCGGTGTGAATCAGCAAATCGAAATCGAATCCTGTGCCCAAGATATTTTTACCGAGGTAGCCGGAGTTATACGCTTCGGCGATGGCCGCGTCCACGATGTCCAGTACGTAGCGATATTCGCCCCGAATGTAAATGAAACCCTGGTGCGAGTTGATGGCGCGGCCCGCGATGACCATGCCTTCGATCAATTGGTGCGGGTCCATTTCCATTAGCGGGCGGTCTTTGCAAGTGCCTGGTTCGCTTTCATCGGCGTTGCAAATGACGTATTTGGCTCTCGGCGAATCTTTGGGTACGAAGGACCACTTCATTCCCGTTGGGAAGCCCGCGCCGCCGCGCCCGCGCAGGTTTGATTTCTTCACTTCGTCGATGACGGAGTCGGGCGTCATTTCCTTCAGTGCTTTTTCGAGCGCCTTATAGCCGCCTTGCATCACGTAGACGTCAAGCTTGTGCGAATCCTTCATGCCCCAGCGGCGACTGATAAGCGGCGTCTCGAGGACATTCCGATCGTGCAGCGCGCCGGAAATCACGGGCTCCGGTTCGGGCCGCTTTCCTGCGTCGAGATCTTCGATAATGCGGTCGAATTTCAGCGGCGTGAGGTTTTCGTAGAAGTCGTAATTCACCTGCATAGCGGGCGCGCCAGTGCAGGCGCCGATGCACTCGACTTCTTCGAGAGAGAAGACGCCGTCCTGTGTGGTTTCCTTGTGGCCAATCTCCAGTCGCTTCTTGGCACGCTCGAGGATTTCGTAGCCGCCCTTGAGCATGCACGCCACGTTGGTGCAGATTTGCACGTGGTGCTTGCCCATGGGCTTGCGGTGCAGCATCGAGTAGTAGGCCAGCGTTTCCTCGACCTGGACATTGTTCAGGTCCAGCCGGCGCGCGATTTCCGCGATCATTTCGTCGCTGATACAGCCGAATTCGTCCTGCGCATACATGAGCATGGGAATCAGCGCGCTGCGCTTCTGCGGATAACTGGTCTGCAGCTTCTCGAATTTGGCGGAAAGTTTAGGGGAAAGTTCCATGGCTACCTGTCGACTTCCCCGAGCACGATATCAATCGTCCCGATGCACGCGACTACATCCGCGATCAGCTGCCCTTCGATGAGTTTCGGCAGCGCCTGCAAGTTAATGAATGACGGCGAGCGGAAGTGCACGCGCAGCGGCTTCGGCGAACCGTCGCTGGCCACGAAGCAGCCGAGTTCACCTCGCGGCGATTCGACGGCTACGAAGGCTTCGCCCGGCTGAGGTGAAAATCCTTCGGTGAAAATCTTGAAGTGGTAGATGAGCGCCTCCATCTCCGTCTTCATTTTTTCGCGCTGCGGCGGGATGATCCCCGGCGCTTCAGCCTTGATCGGGCCTTCGTCGGTGATTTTTTCCATGGCCTGGCGGATAATTTTCAGGCTCTCGCGCATTTCCGCAACACGCACGAGGTATCGCGCGTAGCAATCCGACTCCGTGCGCGTGGGCACCTCAAACTTAAATTCCTCATAGCTCGAATACGGGAACACCTTGCGGTTGTCGTAGGCCACGCCCGCGGCGCGAAGTGTCGGTCCGGTCATACTCAAGGCAATCGCGTCTTCTGCCGAAATGTATCCGACATCTTTCGTCCGGCGAGTCCAAATGGGGTTTTGTGTGAGGAGCGTCTCGTATTCATCCACGCGGGCGGGCATCATATTCAGGAATTTTTGCACAGCTTGTCGCCAACCCGCGGGCGGGTCGAGGGCTACGCCCCCAATGCGAATGTAGCTGGTCATCATGCGCTGGCCGGCGAACATTTCGAAGATTTTCAGAATTTCTTCGCGCTCGCGGAAGCAATAGAGGAATACCGACATCGCTCCGAGGTCGATGGCATGCGTTCCGAGCCACACTAAATGGGAAGAAATTCGTTGCAGCTCGACCATCAACACGCGGATGTATTGCGCGCGCTTGGGCACTTCGAGGCCAAGCAGCTTTTCGACGGCCATGCAATACACGAGGTTGTTGCCGAGCGGATTCAGGTAATCCATGCGGTCGGTGAGGGTAATAACTTGCGAGTAGGTTTTATCTTCGCAGGATTTTTCAATGCCGGTGTGCAAATAACCGAGGTCAGGGACCGCCTTCACCACCGTTTCGCCGTCTAGTTCCAGCAAAATGCGCAGCACGCCGTGCGTGGAGGGGTGCTGCGGCCCCATGTTGAGGACCATCGTTTTTGCTGCGCCGGTAGCGGTTTCGACGGTTGTCATAGCATGCTGCTTTTCTTGAAGAGGTCTCCGGAGCTCGGCACATCGCGAAAGCCTTCGACTGGGTAATCTCTGCGCAACGGATAGCCTTCCCAATCCTCTGGCAGGAGAATTCGGCGCAAATCGGGATGCCCGGTGAAGCGAATGCCGAACAAGTCGAAGATTTCGCGCTCCAGCCAGTTGGCTCCCGGCCAAACCGGCACAAGGGAATCCACGACGGGATCCTGGCCAGTCAACCGGACTTGCAAGCGCACCCGGTCGCGTCTGGTGATGGACACCAGGAAGTAGTTCAGCTCGAACCGCGGCTCAACCGGGTAGCGGTCCAGGCAAGTGGCGTCGGTCAGCAAGTTGAACTGCAGCTTGGCATCGGCGCGGCAGCACTCCGCCACGGACCGAAGCAGATTTCGCGGCACTACGACCGTCGTTTCGCCTCGGAATTCAATCACTTCCGAAACGGCTTGTGGGCTCCAGGAGCGCAAGCACTCGACAACAACACTAGCTTTTTGGCTGGAAGACTCCGTCACAATGCAATCCCACGAGCGCTGTTATTGTTATTTATGCCAGTCCAGCGCGCCCTTTTTCCAAAGATAGAGATAACCGACCAGGAGAACGGCGATGTAGATCATCATCTCTACAAAACCGTACCAGCGTAAACTGCGAAAGATGTAGGCCCAGGGGTACAGAAAGATGGCTTCCACGTCGAACAAAATGAAAACCATCGCCACGAGGTAAAACTTAACGGAGAAGGGCTCCCGCGCGTCCCCAGTGGGTTCCATGCCGCATTCATACGCTTGCTGCTTCGCCCGGCTCGGCCGCCGCCATCCCACCAAGACTGAAACCGCAGTCAACGCCCCGGCGAGCCCAAAGGCAATCAGCAGGTGTAGGAGAAGTGGAGCATAGGTATGTAAGCCGGAATCCGTCATAGTCAAATTGCTATAATACGGTTTAGCAGGCCGCTCGGTCAATTCGGGCGGAAAGATTTCTGAGGGTTTTCTGCCGGCGGCGTTCAGGCCGGAACGAATATCGATATGGCTTTTGGCCACAATTCCAACGTGACCGTCGCCGGCGACACGTATCACGTGCAGACGGAAGAGCGCGGCGCAGCTCAAGCGCTCATTGATACGACGGTTTACCTGCGCGGACGCGTGCTTCATCGGCGTACCAACAGCTTCTCGGATTTGCTTCCGCTCAATGCGGATCGCGAGCAGGCTTTGAAGCTTCGCGTGGACACGCAGCATCGCAGCGTCGTGGACGAGATTTTATCGGGCAAGCTGAGGCTCAGTGCTGGGAATGATGTCAAAGCGGCTGTGCCTCAAACCGCGGTTGGAGCTTCGGCCGCGGCAGGTTCGGATCTACATCTGCAATTGCTCAACGCTAAAACCTGGCTCACGGGCAAGCACGCATCATTGCAAATCGCGGTGAACGATCATGCGAATAAGCCCGTCGAACGCGCTACGGTGATGGCTCGCGTGGAGGGCGCTACGGAGCCGGCTGCGTTTTCTTCGGAGACCAACTTGCTCGGGCGCGCGAAGCTCGAATTTGATATGCCGCCGCTGGCCGGTCCTGAGGTGGCGCTGGTGGTTGAGGCATCTAAGGGAAAGGGCCGCGGTCATTTGCGGTTTCAATTGCGCGCCAAGCCTCGTGTGCCTTCGGCCAGCTAAAGATTTTGCGGAGGATTGCAGACTTATGATTACGATCACCGTCAACGGAGAACAACGCGCAGCAAAGCCCGGCTACACGGTCACGAATTTGCTTGATGAAATGGGCTTGGACCCCGGCCGCGTCGCCATTGAGCGCAATCTTGAGATTCTCGCGCGCCCGGAATGGCAGAGGACCAGCGTCCAGCCCGGCGACCGCTACGAAATCGTGCAGTTTGTAGGCGGTGGCTAGATTCCCTTTAGCAGATGGCCCATTTTGCGCTTCTTTGTTTTTAGGTAGGCTCGCGAGATTTTTGACACGCGGGGCTGGCACGGCACGCGCTCGACCACTTGAATGCCCGCGTTTTCCAACTGGCGAACTTTTTCGGGATTGTTCGAAAGCAGGCGGATGCGCTTCGCGCCTAATTTCTTCAGCACTTGCGCAGAAAAATCATATTCGCGCGCGTCGGCGGCAAACCCCAGCTTTTCGTTTGCTTCCACGGTGTCCATTCCACCGTCTTGCAACTGGTAAGCACGCAACTTGTTCATCAAACCGATGCCGCGTCCTTCTTGCGGAAGGTAGAGCAGGATTCCAGAAGGTGCTTGTCCGATTTTCTTCATCGATAGCTCGAGCTGCGAGCGGCAATCGCAGCGCAGAGACGCCAGCACATCTCCGGTGAGGCATTGCGAATGCACACGCACCAGCGGCGCGGTTTTTCCGTTCAAGTTTCCCCGGACCAGCGCGACCGCTTCTTCATTCTTTCCGTGGCCCTGAAAACCAAAGATCGTGAAGCGGCCGTAGCGCGTCGGAAGATCCGCTTGGGCGATTTTACGTACTTCGGTAGTTTTCTTGCGCGCGTGCTCTGCTTGTCGCGATTTCACTCTCATGGGAAACGAGCAGTATAGCAGGGACTTTGTCTCGCACCGATTTTCACGCGGTTCGCAAAGCGACCAGAGTAGACTGTAACGGTAACGAGATCAGCGTAGGCGCCTTAGTTCCTGTTCGGTGTGCTGGCCTTAAGAGGGTGACGTGCTAATTCCCGTTTATATTGTGGGCTTCATTCTTGGAGGTCTACTTTGCTTTGCGATCGCCCAGCGTGTCCCCAATCGTCCGGTAAAGATCTGCCTGCGAACAATCGGGGTGCTTGCCGGGCCTATCTTCTTTCTTGTCGTGGCCGTTTTTTCAAGTCAAGAACGCGAAAAAACCTACGAAATGGAATGGCTCACGGGAAAGCCGGCAGCAGAGTATTGCATGCAGATTTACAAGGGCCACGTAGATCCACCCGACCCCGAAACTATCGTTATGCTCAGGAGAAATATAGGCAATAACCGAGTGTACTTCGAGAGTTTGCATTCCAGGGAACTGGCTCACTACCTTGAAAGTCTGCCGACGCATCGCGTTAAGGTCACGTATAAGGTAATCTACGATTTTTATCAACTCCGCGCGATTGGTGCCCAGACGGTGGGAGACTTCGGAGATAATCCGGGTGTCAATATGAAGAAAATGTGGACCGGAGATGTTGGCCTAAGGGGACCGGGACCACTAAACGTCTACGAATCCTGGGAACCTTGCTTCCCTTGGTAGGTTTGCTGAAAATACCTCTGAATAACAGCCACTGCTCGCTTTACTTCGTCTACCGGATTGGCTAGCGTTACCTGAGACACGGACCATTGCATGGATTCCGCCACACCAGTTCGCGAATTTCTCTTCACGTTGCTACTGAAGGTGGCCGTAGCGTCCTCGTTTGCCGCCCTTCTCGCGCGCTGGAACACGTTTCGTCGCGTGTTGTTCACCGAGCAGCGCGACCCCGATCAAAAACTGAAATTGATGCTTTTTATGGTGCCGCCGCTGATCCTGGGCGTGACGCTGCGCCTGATTGGAGGTCAGGGCTATTCCTTCGCGGATTTGTCGCTCGAAGGCGCGTTTCTTATGGGTTTGCTGGGCGGGCGCGTGGTGGGTCCGATCGGCGGGGCCATTATTACCATCCCAGCTTTAGTGGGGCATGAATGGCTGGCGATGCCGGCAGCCTCCACAGCGGGTTTGCTGGGTGGCCTGATTCGCCAAGCTATTCCCAACAAAGAAGACCTCTGGAATTTTGGGCCATTCACTTTTTTGAACATTCCCAAGGCCACGGTTCGTTTGCTGCGAAAAGCCGAGCTGTCTTGGGAGATGGCGCCGCTGGCCACTTGCGTGGGTCTGGAAGTGGGCCGCGTGGCGCTGGTGCTCGCGACCAAGCCGAGATGGCTTTTCGCTATTCATGCGAAATGGGATTGGTGGCTGGTGCTCGCGGTGATTGCCACGTTGATGTCGGTGGCATCGCCGCTGAAAATCTGGAACAACACGCGTAACGAGATGAACCTCGAGCGGCACCAGCAGCTTCTGCTGAAGGCCCGCATGGACGCGCTGTCGCGGCAGATCAATCCGCATTTTCTTTTCAACACGCTGAACACCGTGACGGCGCTCATTCGTTTTGATCCAGACTCGGCGCGCGGCGTGGTGCTGAAGCTGAGCAACATCCTTCGAAGGTTGCTTCGCAAGCATGAAACGTTTGTGCCACTCCGCGAGGAATTGCAATTCATTGACGACTATCTGGACATCGAAGTGGCCCGCTTCGGCCGAGAAAACCTGGAAATCGTGAAGCAGATTGACGATGCGGCGATGGAAGCGTTCGTGCCCAGCATGCTGTTGCAGCCGATTGTGGAAAATTGCCTGAAGCACGGGCTGGCGCCAAAAATTGGCGGCGGAAAGATCGAATTGCGCACCATCGGACGCGACGGCCGCCTGAGCATCGAGATTGAAGATAATGGCGTGGGAATTTCCGAAGAAAAATTGCCGCACGTTTACGTGGAGGGAATTGGACTCAGTAACGTGCGAGAGAGGCTGCGCGTGCTTTACGGGGCCGATTTTCAACTTGATATCCAGAGCCGGCTGAGCGAAGGCACGGTGATTCGCATCGATATTCCCGAGCTGGTTCCCGCTCTTCAGGAAGTCAGAAGGTAACGGTTGTCCGCAACCAATCGGCGAAACCGGCTACTCCGCAATCCTCCGGCATTTGTGCAACAGGCGTTGTAATCCAGCATGGGCGAGCTTTTTCCTATAAATGTGGCTTGACAGCGATGTGGCTGCCGCCTAGAGTGTCGGCCATCGTGGTTCCATTGCAGTAATGCACCAAACGTTTCACTTTAGGTTTGTCTCAAGAGATAGGTTCCAAACGGAGAAGAAGATGACGAATTGGCGTTCAAGATTTCTGCGCAACGGTGCGTTGGTTTTGGCAGGATGCGGCTTAATGGGTGCGCAACTTTGCGCGCAGGAACAAAAAGCCGCCGCGCCCAAGAGCCCTGCAAAGGCGAAGAGTGCACCGGGAAGCGCGGCGAATGCGCCAGCAGCCATGGTGGTACATGGCCAGGAATTGACGGCGACGGATCTCTCTGCGTTTCTCGATGGGCTGGTCCCGCAGCAAATTGAAAAAGCCGACATCGCGGGCGCGGTTGTCGCCGTGGTGAAAGATGGCAAGGTTCTCTTTGAAAAGGGCTACGGCTACTCTGATGCCGAAAAGAAAACGTCAGTGTCCCCGCAGGACACATTGTTCCGCCCAGGATCCATCTCCAAAACATTTACCTGGACCGCCGTGATGCAGCAAGTCGAGCAGGGCAAGCTCAACCTGGACGCAGATGTAAATCAATATCTCGACTTCAAGGTTCCTGCGACCTTTGGCAAGCCAACCACCCTGCGCGACATCATGACGCATCGCTCCGGCCTCGAAGAGACCATCAAGGACCTTTTTGTCGGTTCCGAAAAAGACATGATGCCCATGGCGAAGTATCTGCCAGCGCATTTGCCAGCACAGATTTTTCCGCCGGGCACCACTCCCGCGTATTCCAACTACGCGACCACCCTTGCCGCGTACATGGTACAGCGCGTCTCCGGCCAGCCTTTTGACGATTACGTGGACGAACATTTGTTCAAGCCGGTGAACATGACGCGCGCCACGTTCCGTCAGCCGCTTCCCGAGTCGCTGAAGCCGTATATGTCCAATGGCTATGACCTTGGCTCTGGCAAACCGAAGCCGTTCGAATGGGTCGAAGTCGCTCCTGCGGGTTCGCTTTCCGCTTCGGCGGAATCCATGGCCCACTGGATGATCATGCATTTGCAGAATGGCCGCTATGGCGATACGCAGATTCTGAAGCCGGAGACGGCGGTCCAGATGCACGCGCGGCAGGCGGGCTGGCCCGCCGGCATGAACGCGATGTGCCTCGGATTTTATGAGCAAAACATGAATGGCCACCGGGTCATCTCGCACGGTGGCGACACAGAATTGTTCCACAGCGATTTGTTCCTGTTGCTGGACGCGAACGTGGGGCTGTTTGTTTCGTACAACAGCCTGGGCCGCCCCGACCACGGAGATGCGCGCGGTGACCTGTATATCAAATTCATGGACCGCTATTTCCCCGCCGCTCCTTCCAATGAGCCGACTCTCTCGACGGCGAAAGAAGACGCGCAAAGCGTGGCTGGACCGTACAAGGTCAGCCGGCGCTTCGAAACGAATATCCTGGCAGTAACCACCGTGCTAGGGCAGGCGAAATTCGTGGCTGATCCGAAAGACAACACTATTTACCTCGATGGCTTCCTCAAGAAGGAAAACGGCCAGCCGCGCCATTTTCGTGAAGTGGGACCGATGCTATTCCGCTCCGACGATGGGCCGGAACAGGTCGCTTTCGTTAAAGACGCCCGGGGACATCGCGTGGCTTATATCGACTATCCCTTCATGGTCTTTCAGGAAGTGGACGCCGCTCTCGACAAACAAGCGTTCAACTACGTCGTTATCGGACTGGGTATTGGCGTAGTCGTGCTCACCATTCTCTTTTGGCCGGTGTCTGCAATTCTTCGGAAGCACTACAAGCAGTCGTTGATGCTGGATCCTGCTGCACGGAAGTGGCGCCGCTGGGCGAGGATTGTCTGCATTGTCGACATCATTTATCTGATTGGCTTCCTCTGGATCTTCACTCTTTTGCAGAAATTGGAGCTCGGATCGGGTGGCGATTTCAAACTGCACTTGCTTCAGATCATAGGCATCCTCGGCGGAATCGGCGCGCTCATCACCATTATCGCTGCCATCAAGTCCTGGGCTGATTCTGCGCAATGGGTTTGGTACAAGATCTGGAACACCTTGCTGGCCGTTGGTTGCGTAGGGTTTTTCTGGTTCTTGGTGCACTGGCACCTTTTGAATTTCAATCTTAACTACTGATCGCCGCAGCGACGCATCACTTCAGAGGAAGCGCGCAAGAGCGGCCTGCTGTGGCCTAAGCAACAGAACTGCGTAATTCCGGGAAATGGGAAGTCGGCGTGTGCCAGGACAACAGCCGGCGCGCAGGGAACTAAGCCTAGCGCAAGTTCGCTTCGATGAGTTGGCCGTCCCTTGAAAAAAACACTTGACAACGGGGCGTTCTTTTTGGTAATTTCTGAATAGAGAGAAAGTACAGAAATGAGCGTACAAACAAGAACTTCACACCACCCCCTGACCCCCGTGGCCCAGAAATTCATCCTCCACTGGGGCGAAATGGGCACGCGCTGGGGTATCAACCGCACCGTGGCTCAGGTACATGCCTTGCTGTTCGTGTCGCCGCGGCCCCTCCCGGCGGACGAAATCGCCGAGACGCTGGCGGTGGCGCGCTCGAACGTCAGCACCAGCCTGCGCGAGCTACAGGGCTGGCGCATCGTGCGCGTGGTGCACGTGCTGGGCGACCGGCGCGACCACTTCGAATCCATCAAGGACGTCTGGGAAATTTTCCGCATTGTTTCCGAAGAACGGAAGCGCCGCGAGATCGATCCCACTTTGCGCGTCCTGGACGAATGTGTACTGGAACTCAAAGCGAACCCTCAAGGCGACGCGTACACGCGCGAGCGCCTGACAGACATGTTGGAATTCCTAACCGCGATGACGGGACTGTTTGAAGAGGTGCTTCGCATGCCGGCCGGGGCGCTGAAGGGGGTGATGAAACTCCGCGGGAAAGTCATTACGTTGATTGGAAGCGAAAAGAAGAAGGCAGCAGGATGACGGGTGATGTGGCGAGTGGCGAGCGAGGAGTGACGAGCGGCCAGAACGAAGTGAGGAAGCCATGATTTCGCTGGTGAGCGAATATACGGATGGAAAGGGACGGCACGCGCGAGGCTGGCTGTTCTGGGACGCTGATTGCAAGTTCTGCACGCGCATTGCGCGCTGGCTGGCTCCCATCATGGAGCGGCGCGGGATGGCGCTGGCGCCGTTGCAGGATCCGCGCGTGGCGGAATTGCTCGGCTTGTCGCATGAGGATTTGATGAAGGAGATGCAGTTTCTGTTGAGCGATGGAAGCCGTTACGGGGGTGCGGACGCGGCGGTCGAGCTGGCGCGCCAAATCTGGTGGGCGGCACCGCTGTTGTGGTTCTCGAAGATTCCGGGGGCGATGGAGATTTTGCGCAAAGGATACCGCTGGGTGGCAGCGAATCGCAGTTGCGCCGCGGCGCAATGCCCGGCGGGGCAGAGTTCCAAGTAAGCGCTGTACGGCAAAGGAAGCGACTATGCGCAGTCTTTTGCTTCTCCTATGGCTGGCTGGTTTGGTGCAGGTGGCGGTTGCATCCGCGAATCTCTTCCTCCCGGCAAAACTAAAGTATCGCGAGAATCTTTCCCGCGTTTCGCCCATCATCCGGCAAATCTTCTTTGTGCATTCCGTTTACATCGTGGGCGTCGTGCTGCTGTTCGCCGCTGTGACGTTTGGCTTTGCTGGAGAACTGGCCAGCGGCCATGGCCTGGGCCGCTTCCTGGCTGCTGCCATCGCTGTGTTCTGGCTCTTTCGCGCCCCGGTCCAGCTCCTTTATTACGACGCCACGCTGCGCAAAGAAAATTGCTGGGGCGACATTGCTTTCACCGCGGGCGCTCTCTTCCTGGCTGCAACGTATGGTGCAGCGTCGTTTGCGCACGGAATGTGAATCTACGCCATGAACACCAGCGAAGCTCTCTTTCCCTCGGGAGTGAAGATGGCCACGTCCGGCGTTCTAATCTGGTTGATCCTTTTGAGTGGCGTTCTGCTGAACAAGTTCTGGCTGAGCATCTTTGACCTTCTGTTTCTTCTCGCTCCGTGGGTGGTTGTGCCTTTGACGCTGAGTCTGGTGCCCGTAGCGCAGTACAATCGGCCAATTCGGTACTTGCTCTTTCCTGGCGCAGTCCTAACGACAACGAGTTTCTTCCTGCGGGACGGGCGCACAGCAGGCGCCCTGACGTTCCTCTGGCTCTTTGCGGGTATGAGTCTTGCGCTGGATGGCTTGATACGGCTCATCCGTACGCGTCTGCAATCGTTCCAGGAATTCTGCTTCGCCATCGGCGAAGGGTATGCACTCGTCGGAGCCCTCTGGCTGTTGGCTTCGCGAATGGGATTGCAACCTGTCGGTTTCCATGAGCCGATGGTCTTGCTGACGGCAATTCATTTTCATTATGCGGGGCTAATGGCGGCAGTCTTGGCCGGCCTCACGGCTCCCTCGACGCGAACTCCCTTGCTTCTGCGAATTGCCTTGTCCTGCGCGGTGCTTGGCCCCGCTTTGTTGGGGCTTGCTTTTCTTGTAGGACCAAAGCTCAAGCTGGCTGCGGTTGTGCTTGTGGTCATCGGAGAATACGGGGTCGCCTTGGGAACGTTTCGGATTGGCTTGGCCAGCGCCTCCGGAGTTGGTGGAAGAATTCTGATTCTTGGCAGCGCGTGCGTGATTCCTGGAATGGCGCTCGCCGGAATTTGGGCCATCGGCGAGTACCCACTACATGCATTCGTCAATCTCGAGCAAATGGCGCGTTATCACGGTGTTCTCAATTCCTTCGGCTTTGGTTTGTGTTCCCTGGTGGGCTGGACATTGTTGCGCAGGAGACCACGACCTTCATAGGAGAGACAAGACGCGAGTTGCAATTACCGGCGGAACGGGGTTCGTAGGTCGCCACTTGGCGCGCGAGCTTTTGGCGAGAGGCCACGAGGCGTTGTTGATTGCACGCGGCAAGGATGTGCGCGACGAATCCATTTACAAATTGGCCGGCGTGAGTTTCTTTGCATCCGATCTGTCCGATGCCCGGGAACTCCGGCAAGCCTTTTCGGGCTGCGATGCGGTCGCGCACTGCGCGGGCATCAATCGCGAGATTGGCGCGCAGACTTACCGGCAAGTGCACGTGGAAGGGACTCGGCATGTGTTTGAGGCGGCCTGTCGGGCTGGCGTGCGCAAGATTGTGCTGCTGAGCTTCTTACGCGCACGGCCGAACTGCGGCTCGGCCTACCACGAATCGAAATGGGCGGCTGAAGAAATCGTGCGGGCTTCGGGTCTTGACTACACGATCTTCAAGGCGGGTGTGATTTACGGCCGCGGCGACCACATGCTCGATCACCTCAGCCACGCGCTGTACACGTTTCCCATCTTCGGACTTGTGGGCATGAGAGAAAAACCGATTCGCCCTCTTGCCGTCGAGGATCTTGTAGTGGCGATTTGCGCATCGTTTCAAGATGCACGGCTCTCAAACAAGACCGTGAGCATCACCGGACCGGAAGAAATCGCGCTGAGCGAAGCGGTGCACCGCGTTGGACACGCCATTGGCAGAAATCCCGTATATGTGCGTATGCCGCTGGTTCTGCAAAAAATCATCGCGGGAATTGCCGAGCGAACGATGAAGATTCCGTTGCTGTCGCTTGCGCAGTTGCGAATTTTGTCCGAAGGCATTGTGGAGGCCTTGCCCGCTTGCGATTCGCTTCCTCCAGACTTGCTGCCGATAACTCGCTTCACCACCGAACAGATCCAAAAGGGCTTGCCGGAGCCTGGGCCGTTCGGTCTGCACGATCTCCGCTACTGCAGTGCGTGAGTCCGCCAGCTCAGGAGGAAACCGATGAAATGCACGGATCTGTGGGGTTGGGATGGACGAGTCACCCGCGCGGCGTACGCGGCCGTGGGGCTTATCGGCGTGGCGATTAAGCACAATCTGGACCGGCTGATTGCATCATCGTTCTTTGGCTACAACAACAGTTTCAATTACTGGGCGCCTCTCGGAAGAGCCGCCCGGCTGGATCATCTTTCAGATACCGAAGCCAAATTCCTAGTAGCGTTATTGTTGGCCTCGATACCGTTTATCTGGGTTGGCGTAGCGATGACAGTAGAGCGGCTTCGCGACGCGGGCCAGCCGGTTTGGCTTGTGGTCCTTTTCTTCGTTCCGTTTATTAATTTGTTGTTTTTTCTCGTTCTTTGCGCGCTGCCGCCGCATGAACGTTCCCAGAAATCGGAAAGTGCGCCTTGGCCGGGACCACATGGAATCGATCGCTTCATCCCGCACACCAAAATCGGCAGCGCTGCGCTTTCGATTGTGGTCACGACCGTTCTGGGTCTCGGGTTCGTGCTCATGGGAACCTTGGTCATCGGGGCCTATGGCTGGGGACTGTTCGTAGCTCTCCCATTCTGCCTTGGAATGTTTTCGGTGCTGCTGTACAGCTACCACGAGCCACGCGAGTGGTTCGACTGCATGGGTGTGGCACTCCTGCCCGTGGCCCTAATCGGCGCCGCGCTATTTCTGTTCGCCTTAGAAGGAATCATCTGCCTGTTGATGGCCGCGCCGTTTGCCGTGGCCCTGGCGGCGCTGGGAGGCGCGCTCGGTTATGCGATTCAGGCGCGTCACTGGCGGCCGCAAACTCCTGCGATGTTTTCCATTTTGATTCTGCTGGTACCTACGTCGTTCGGAGTGGAACGGGCTGCCGCCCTGCGCCCGCCTATGTACGAGGTGCGCACCGCCATCGAAGTGAGTGCTCCTCCCGAAAAAGTGTGGAACCAAGTGGTAGCCTTCGCAGAAATTCCCGCGCCGGAGGAATTGCTCTTCCGCGCGGGCATCGCCTATCCGATTCGCGCGGAGATTTCGGGGCATGGCGTCGGCGCGGTACGGCACTGCATTTTCTCGACGGGGACATTTGTCGAGCCCATCGAAGTGTGGGATGAGCCGCATTTGCTGAAGTTCGGAGTGACGGCCAACCCGGCGCCGCTCA
>Ga0137379_10003459_pt1 | contig 14757 bp, 12 predicted proteins | sample SagtaG_18_FD_104812 | JGI IMG/M metagenome (GOLD analysis project Ga0137379, IMG submission 104812) | Vadose zone soil microbial communities from Sagehorn Ranch, Mendocino, California, USA - Sage2_L_80_16 metaG | ecosystem: Environmental > Terrestrial > Soil > Vadose zone | place: USA...
GGCGCCAAGCGCGGCCAGGACGCGGCGACGTTCGATGCTCATCGTTTCAGGCATGGTCAGGGTCAGCTTGTAGCCGCGGGCGGCGGCAACGTAAGCCAGAGCGATGCCGGTGTTGCCGGAGGTCGGTTCGATAATCTCGACACCGGACTTCAAAACACCACGCTTTTCCGCGTCCCAGATCAGGTTGGCGCCAATGCGGCATTTGACCGAATAGGCCGGGTTACGTCCCTCGACTTTTGCCAGGATGGTGGCTTTTGAGTTGCCCACGATGTGGTTCAGTTTCACCAAGGGGGTGTTGCCAATCGACTGCGAGTTGTCTGCATAAATTTTACTCATGCTTTTTCTCCTTTCGTATTTTACCTACGTCTATAGATTAGATAGGTATATGTGGTAAAAAAATTACGTGCTTAAATCTATTATTCTATACTTCTGTAACCGGACGACATCATATCTATTATAACTATAGATAAACAAACATTCTGATGTTGTCAAGTTTTTTTTACCTTGTTCTTTACTTTATGTGCGGACACTCAATATATAAGCGATAACTATCGCCCCGCAATCACCGTGCTCAGAACATCCTCCACAAGCCTTAATCCGCCGCGGAAACCGGTGTATCCACGATCAAGGATCGCCCTGTTGGCTACAGGAAAACTTACCGATAGATGGGGTGCTCCGATTGCCTGAGCCAATTCGCGTTCAAGCGAACTGCCGATAACAAATGCCGGACTGAAGGCGTTATAGTATTTTTGACCACTCGATGGAGGCCATTTTTTTTGCAAATGTTCAACCGCCCTGCTGCCGTCAGTTTCAAATACAAGAGTGGGACTGTACTTTGACTCCAAGCGATCAAGCTGTGCGACAAGCCTCTGTTTTTCTTCATCTTTCAGGGGGTCGGTGCAGATGGTTAATTCGGGCAGCCAACCCAGATCGTCAGCAAGAAATTTGGTGATTGACGTGGCATAATTGGCGTCGCCAACTACTACGGCATAGCGCTGAAGATCAAGGTCATTGAAGCAATCGGTCATAGGCTCAAGGAAGCGGAAATAAGCACGCTTTTCGCGGGTAATTACCGCTCTAACCTTTTTATCGGAGAGGTTCAGAACCTTGCTCACGGTTTTCAGAAAGGCTTCAGAGGCGCTCGCGCCGATTGGCAACGGCACGCTGAGGTATGGCACGCCATGCATCTCTTCAAATGCTTTGGCGGCCTCTACTCCATACACATGCGAAACAACTATATTCAGCTCAGCTCCAGCTGCCTTGCGGATGCCATCGATGGTATCCTCCGCCAGAAAGAATGAATTAACCGTTAGACCGAGCGCTTCAAGCAGATTGCGTATCCCTTCCAGATTGCCGCGCCAGAAAGGATCTGCCGATGGTACGACACCCCACAGATTGACGCTCTTCTTAACCTTGGCGACCCCACGCTCCAGAAAATCGCGAAAAAGCGCCTGCAAGGCCAGATCATAGCCCCAGTAGGCGTTACCCTTGAAACCGCCGGTCTCGGCGCCAATGATCGGTACTCCTTGAGCTCGAAAATCCGATACTACGGTTTTGATATCGTCGCCGATCACCTCGGTGACGCAACCGGTCAGCACCGCGAAAATACTTCCATCCATAATCTTCAAGGTACTTTCGATCTGCTCGCGCAAACGTGCATCGCCGCCGAATACCACATCCCGTTCCTGGACATTTGAGCTGGGAATCGACAAGGTGCCGCAATAACCTCCAACCTGCAGGCCGGAGCCCCCGTTCTGGGACCACGCAAAATTGCCGGTACAGCCCGAAGCGGAATGGAGAATAGGTATTCCCCCCGGCAGGGCGGTTATAGTTGCCGTTGCACCTCCCAGAGCGCAGACGTAACGGGGACGTTCAATAAAATGTTCACTCATGCTGCTACACCTCCACGGGTATTGATATAGGAAAACGGATCGGCACGGTACCAGCCATCACTGTATGGGAGGCGGACATTTTCGGAAAGTTTGCGGTTGTAGATCGGGTTTGTCAGCTGACGATGCAGCCGGCGGGCGATCTCGTAAACACCTTTGTAGCCTATGTAAGCCAGGCCGGTATTATAAATGACGTGGGTCGGAATGCCGAGTTTGGAGGCCGTACCGTTGCCGTTGGCATGCCCCAGGAATAGATCCGGTTTGAGTTTTTTCAGCAGATTGGCTTCCTCGAATGGTTGCACGTCTGCAATGTCGATCACATAATCCTCCTTGGTTGACTCGGCAAGCTTCTGATATTCCACTTCGGCAAACTTGTCATGGTGAAAGGAGCGGATTCCGGCCACCGTAAAACCAATTTCCTCCAAAAGGCGGGCTGTCGCAAGGGCACGGAATTCGCCCGCACTGATAAAGACCCTCTTGCCTTCAAACAGCTTGCGGAACGGAGCCAGGGCCTCCTTCAGCTCACGCTCTTCCTGTTCTATAATTCGCTCCGCAAGTTCTTCTTCACCGAAACGGGCCGCCACATCGCGCAACCATAAACCGGTGTTTTCGATGCCGATCGGCATGTGCCTAATGATGGATGGTACACCAAAGCGTTCTTCGAGGTAGCCAAGAAAATAGTCGTCATGGGTTGGGCAGGTACTGATAGAGAGCGCAGCCTGGGTGGCTTTCACCATGTTCTCCGGGTGAGTGAACACCGGAAATACATTGACATCCAGATCAATCGAACGCAGTAGGCGTTCAAGCTCCAATTCGTCGATTCGCCCCATTGAGGATACATTCATAAGGTTGACGGTTCTGGGCAGCCGTTCAAGCCCCTTAAATGGCGCCAAACCATTCTCTCCCGATTGTTGTTCCCCTTCACGCAGCAGCGTCCGACCGATACCGTGATAAACCGCATCATAGGCAGTGGCCCATATTTTGGTCTTGAAGCCTTCACAGTGTACAGGCAAAAGCTTGGCGGTCACCTGTGGCTGCACCCGCTGTACCACACCGTCAATATCGTCACCGATTATGCCGGGTACGCATCCTGCCACCACGGTTATACTGAATGGCCGATAACGGCGATCCGCTTCGATAATAGCCTGTTCAAGCTTATCTTCACCTCCGCTGATGACGTCGGTTTCATCCATGGCGGTGGAAATCCAGATTCCGTCCTTTACTTTGCCCCAACGCACGCTACCGCCAAAGCGCACGTTTGCGTTCTGGGAGTGGGTGCATCCCCCGCAGCCGATGGCGCTGTGCAGCAGAACCACGTTGTCAGGCAGTGAGTTGAGCATTGCCAGCGCCGGCAGCAGAAGACAGATAGACCCTTGGGTGAAGGCCCGGTCGCCATCGTCATGCAGACAAGACTTCTTGCCTTTGGCTCCGGCCATTTCACAGATGGTGCCGCCGTGGGCAATACAGGCCTTGAGACGGTCCTCTCGTTTAGGTGGTGATTTAAGATCGATGTAGCTCATAATTCCTCCAAATTGATTATTTATTTTATGTATGCGAAGCGTTTCGCTCTAATGAGCGCATCAAAAGCTTCATTAACGCCTCCCGGCAGTGTGAATGCCATGATTCTATGGGCAATAAGTGCATCTATTGCCCCAGGGCCAACCTGCGCAGCTATGACGCCTCGACAGTCGGCAATCAGTTTTGCGGAACGCGCCAAGGCATCGTCATCATGCGCCTGCCCGCCACAAGGCGGGGCATTTTCCCGCACCTCCAGGAAGTCGTACCCCTCGTCATGCAAACGATAAATGCGAAAGAAGCGTGCCCGCCCGAAATGTTCGTTAACCGTTATGCCGTCACTACTAGCCACTGCTATTTTCACATCCATACCGGCACTCCTAAGCAATAGACAAAAAAAAGAGGCCAAGATCAAGGCGCACCGCCCTATCTCAGCCTCCAGTTTTTCTGGTCAGCCTTCAAATAACTTTTTGCATAATCCACAATCAGACAAAAAATGTCAACATATAAATATAATATCTATAAGTAAAGTATTGTTGAAAACTCAACAAAAGTATGTTGTAATTAATGTAGTCACCAGTGTGTTTTCACCGTGGGATTTTCTATGCATTCACCCTCCCGGAAACTTTAAAGGCTGACCTACTAGAAATATATATATTCACAGAAACCAAGACTTAAATATAAAAACTATAGGATATACAATTTTTCTATTGACAGCAACAGGCTGACTGTTGTTATATAATTTGCATATTGTAGAACTCGATTTACATGTTGCACATATACTAAAAACTATGGTTCACCAGACAACTGGAGGCCAAGGATTTTTCCTTGGCCTCTTTTTGTTTTTGTGCTTCAGACGGAAGGTCACAATGATTACGAAAAAAACAAAATACGCTCTCAAGGCTCTAAGTAAGCTCGCACAGTATCCTGAAGACAGTTCGATATTGAGTTCAGACTTGGCACAAGCGGGCAATATCCCACCAAAGTTCCTTGAATTTATCCTAAATTCGCTGCGCAAAGGCGGCGTTCTACAGAGCCGGATTGGCAAAGGTGGTGGTTACAGGTTTGCGCTGCATCCAAATAAAATTACCATTGCACGGGTAGTGCGTATCCTTGAGGGTGACTTTTCGCCGCTGCAATGCATGAGCGAGTACACCCCCAACGTTTGCGAGGAAGGCAATGACCCAACGTGCTGTGGAATTCATATTGTGATGGCTGATCTCAAGCGATCCATTGCATCCGTTCTTGAGAATACGACTCTGGCGGATCTTATAGAACACGAGGATTCGGCGCACCGCAGGCAATTGAGCATTATTGATTATAACATCTGACAATATAGCGATGAGTTTACCGTTGAGCAGAACAGGCGGCGAGCCAGTAGCGCCTTGATCTTGATAACCGCCCGCTCCTCACGCGAGTACAACAAAAATCCAAGCTGACCGAAAAAGCGGAGGCTGAGGGGTGTTTCCTCGGTCTTCTGCGTTTGCAAAGGAGAACATCATGTCTATTACAACATGCACCAAAGATCGCGTTGTCCACGGTCACCCATGTTTTGGCGGGAACCGACACAAAAACGGACGTATTCACCTGGCGGTTGCGCCACGCTGCAACATTAAGTGCGGTTACTGCGACCGCAAACATGACTGTGCCAACGAATCCCGACCAGGTGTTACCAGTCGTATTTTGACGCCGCAGGAAGGGTTGGAGCACGTGCGCGGCATCATGGCGGACGAAAAGCTCGGCAAGATCATCAAGGTGATCGGCATCGCCGGTCCCGGTGACCCCCTGGCAAACGAGGAAACCTTTGAGACGTTCCGCCTGGTCAAGGCTGAATTCCCCGAACTGCTCTTCTGCCTGAGCACCAACGGACTGGCCCTGCCCGATCGCATCAGCGATCTGGCAGGCATCAATCTGCACAGCCTGACTGTCACCATCAATGCGGTCGATCCGGCTGTCGCCGCGCGCATATACCGGCACGTGATCTACAAGGGTGATCATTACCAGGGGGAAGCAGGAGCCAGCATACTGCTCAAAAACCAGTTCGAAGGCGTCCGGCTGGCCGCCGAATTGGGGTTGGTAGTCAAGGTTAACACTGTACTGACACCAGGTATAAATGACGATCAGATCCCGTTGATCGCAGAGAAAGTCAGTGCGGCCGGCGCGTTTGTCATGAACATCATGCCTCTCATCCCCCAGGCGGAGCTGTCACATGTCGTTCCCCCTACACCCGAATATCTGGAATCGGTGCGGTCCGGTAACGAACAGCTCATTGCCCAGTTCCGCGGCTGCCAGCAGTGTCGTGCCGATGCGGTCGGGCTTATCGGCGGCGGCTGTTCGGCGGCTTGACGGCGGAAGCGCCGAAAAAGGCAGCACCAACATCAGTACGCAGAAAAAGGAAACCATATGGCTATCAACACAAGAATATCCGAAGCGCCGATCCGGGAACGACGGCTGAATGCTATAACCGGCTACAGCGGTTCAGTCAAGGACCTGGCGGCACGCACCGCCCCCGGTTGCTCGATTACCAATCGGGAACGAAGCTTTTCCCAGACCAGTTCGTGCAGTTCCGGCTGCGCCCAAACGCTGCTTTCAGGTATCCTGGACGCTGCGGTAGTCAACCATGCCCCCCTTGGCTGCCTGGGGGACTCCCTCTATCAAAACATCGCCCATCATTATGGGCAGTTCCACCGCAACTGGGCCTACAGCAACGTCAACATGATCAGCACCAACATGGGAGAGTCCGACACGGTCTTCGGCGGCGCCGAGCGACTGCGGGACGGCATCCGTGAAGCTTACCGCCGCTTTTCCCCCAAAGCAATCTTTGTTACGACGTCATGCGCCTCGGGGATCATCGGCGACGACGTCCAAGGCATCATTGATGAGCTGAAAGACGAGATCGATATCCCGGTAGTTCCGGTGCACTGCGAAGGTTTCCGCACGAAAGTCTGGGCAACCGGTTTCGACGCCGCATTCCACGCCATCCTGACCAGTATTGTCAAACCTCCCCAAAAGAAGCGGCCAGAACGGATCAACATCATTAACTTTCGCGGCAGCGCCCGGGTCTACATTACCGAGTTGTTCGGCCGCATCGGTCTGAAGCCGGTCTTCGTCGTCCCCTTCGCCACCGTGGCGGAGCTGGAGCGCATGTCGGAGGCCGCGGCATCCCTGACAATCTGCGGCACCTTGGGCAGTTATCTCGGCACCGCCCTGGAGGAACAGTACGGTGTGCCCTATGTCAAGAGCTCTCCACCCCACGGCAGCGCCGGCATGGACAGTTGGCTGACCGGCCTGGGACGGGCCGTGGGCAAGGAACTGGAGGTTGAGCAACTGATCAGCACCGAAAAAAAGAGCGTTCAAGACGAACTGGCCGAGGTACGCGCAAAACTGATCGGAACAACGGCCGTGCTCGGCATGGGCCCTGGATTCAGCCTCTCCTACATTCGGGTACTGGATGAACTTGGCATCAAAGTGCTCTATGGAGCCAGCTGGCATTATGACCAGCAATACGATCATGGCGCTCAGCCGGCTATCACCACCGAGCTGGCCGACCGTGATCTGGACATCCCCTTCGGTGTCGGCGAGCAGCAGAATTACGAGATCGCCAATCTGCTTCACGGATTGAAGCCGGATCTGTACATCTCACGCCATCCCGGCAGTTCGGTCTGGGCCGCAAAACAGGGCATTGTCACCGTACCGGTCATGGACGAGTATACGGCATTCGGTTACCGCGGGCTGGTCAATTTCGGCTGGCGCATCGTGGACGCTCTGACCAACCGCCGCTTCGTCAACAGCCTGTCGCAACGGGTCCGGCTTCCCTACCAGGATTGGTGGTTCGAACAGAATCCCTATCACTTTCTTGCCGAAGAGGAGGCCGCCTGATGCCGGATGTAGTCGAACAGATTCGTAATGTATGCGCCCTGGGAGCGCTTCAGTCGGTTACCGCCATCGAGCGGGCCATACCGATCATCCACGCCGGACCCGGTTGCGGCCAGAAACTCTGGAGCGCTCTTTCCAGCGGCAACGGTTTCCAGGGATCGGGATATGCCGGAGGCCACTCCGTTCCCTGCAGCAACTCAACAGAGAATGAAATCGTCTTCGGCGGCGAAGACAAACTGCGCGAAACAATCGAGAACTCCCTCAAGGTGATGGATGGCGACCTTTTTGTGGTTTTGACCGGCTGCACCGCCGACATCGTCGGCGACGATACCGCCGACGTGGTGCGTCAGTTCAAAAACAGCGGCGTGCCGATTGTGCATGTGGAGACCGGCGGCTTCAAGGGAAACAATTATTTCGGACATGAGCTCCTCTGGGAGGCGATCATCGATCAGCTTCTTGAAGATCCGGAGGAAATCCAGCCGGGACTGGTCAACGTCTGGTCGGTCCTCCCCTACCAGGACCCGTTCTGGGCAGCCACCCTGGAAACCATCGGCAAACTGCTCGGCCAGATCGGCCTGATCCCCAACCTGATCTACGGCCAGGGGCAGGGAATCCGGTCTGTACGCCGCATTCCCGCGGCACAGTTCAACCTGCTCCTGACTCCCTGGCTGGGTCTAAAAACTGTCAAGCTGCTGGAAGAGCGTTTTGACACCCCTTATTTCCAGTATTCCGCCCTGCCGGTGGGCGCCACCGAGACCAGCCGGTTCCTGCGAGCGGTCGCCGCCTATGCCGATATCGATACAGCCACGGTAGAGACGGTCATAGAGCGGGAAGAGGCACGCTATTACTATTACATGGAGCGTGCGGCCGACCTTTTTTTCGAGACCCGCTTCAAGCCGGGCCATTTCATCACCATCGCCGACAGCGGCTTTGCCTTGGGGCTGTCACGCTTTCTGGTCAATGATCTTGGTTTGATTCCCGAGGCCCAGTTCGTGACCGACAAGGTGCCGGATGAGCATCACGAACGGATTGAGGCCGAATTCAACGACGTCGTGGCCGGCATCCCCTCTCCGGTTATCTTCACCACCGACGGCGGCACCATCCGCGACGTCATCCGCGACCTGAAGTTTCGCGAACGCCCACTAATTCTCGGCAGCACCTGGGACAAGGTCATCACTGGGGAGCTGCAAGGCTACCCACTCTCGATCTCGCTGCCGGTCAGCGACCGGCTGGTACTCAACCGCACCTATGCGGGGTATGATGGCGGCCTGACCCTGGCAGAGGATATCTACACAGTGATTCTGAACAGCTTCCAGTAACGGTGAGTACAATTACAATGCCACGCCAGATGATCAGCTTCGTGATCCGGTTTTTCATGATTTTCACGGTTACCGTGTATGCTCTTCATGGGATCGGTCGCACCTCCGCCCATGCTTTCACTTCTTCGTGTATCCAATGCCATGCAAAAATGACCGGCCGTCTCGGAGAACCGGTACACAAATGGAAAACAGGCATCCACGCCTCAAAGGGAGTTTCCTGCCATACCTGTCATGGTGGCGACCCGAACGCAACCGGGACAGCCATGAGTATCACCAGCGGATTCAACGGCGCACCCTTCAAAATATTCATCAATACCTTTTGCGGACGCTGTCACGAGCGGACGCTTCAAGACTACCTAACCAGCGCCCATGGCCGCACCCGCGACGATGGCGGTGCCACTTGCGTTTCCTGTCACGGGAGCCACCAGATCGATAGAGCCACCATGGATTTGATTAATGAACACACCTGCTCTCAGTGCCACCCTTTGGAGCGCGTTCAGCCCTTCAAGAACCAGCTGCAAATTACCCATGACAGGATCAGAGACATTCAGGACCGAATGACAGCCGTTAAAATTCAGGGTAAGGATACATCTGAACTGGTGCAACGACTGAAGGCATCCAAGGCCAAAAGCCGGAGATTGGCGCATATGCCGGGAAGCGAACATCTAACTATCTATCAGAAGGAGTTTGACAGAGAGTTGGACGAAATTGAAAAGAAACTGAACTATTTTGAAGCGGCTCGTCAGGAACGAATCCTGAAGGAACTGCTGAATTAAGTAATCGAGAATTCCTGGACGAAACCATGGAGGCATCGCCATGCTGACTATCATAGCCTGCGAGGTCATGAAGGAGGAACTGCTCGGAATCGCCGCCGACTGGCCGCTACAGTTTCGTTTTGTGTCCATGGGGCTTCACCGCTGGCCGGAGCGTCTGAAAGACGAACTGGCCCGCATCCTGTCCGTAGATATTCCCGACGGCACCACTGCCATTGTCTTCGCTTTCGGTCTCTGCGGAGGCGCCCTGACAGGTCTGCGCGCTCCCGCCGTACCGCTTGTTATCCCCTTGGTTCACGACTGTATCCCGCTCCTGATCGGCTCATATTCCGAATATCAGCGTGAGCTGGAACACGAGAAAGGCACCTTCTTCCTCTCCGGCGGCTGGATGGAAGGTGAACGCACCCTGTTGAGCGAATACCGCCGCGTCCGTGACCGGCATGGACAGAACAAGGCCCGCAAGGTGATGACCACCATGCTTGATTCCTACCGCCGCATCCTGTTCGTCACAACCGGTCACCCACGCGAGGAACAACTGCTGGCCGAAGCCCGCGAATTGTCCTCCCTTCTTTATCTGCCGCTTGAGGTTCGTAACGGCAGCGGCCTCTGGCTGGAACGACTCATCAACGGCCCTTGGAACAGTGACAGCTTCATTACTATCGAACCATCGGGCGAGATCAGGGAAGAGCATTTTTCCGGCACAGCTCTTCCCCCTACGGCTTGCCATTCAGACATAATTTGAACGGAGCTGGCGAGAAAGTGCTTGACAGAAAAAGAGTAGTAATGCTATTTAAAATATAAATTTTATAGACAAGCTAACAATACGTCATCTTTATAGCAGCTTGCCGACCAGAAATCTGGAGGCCAGGATACTTCATCCTGGCCTCTTTTTTTAATCCGAACTCACGGATAACACTTACTAATATCACCACCATCAGCGAAAAAAGGAGATTACCCATGTCAGCAGAAATTGAAAAAGCACTCGACAAAATTCGTCCGGCACTGCAAGCCGACGGCGGCAATGTGGAACTGGTGGAAGTCACCGGCGACGGCATTGTCAAGGTAAAACTCACCGGCGCCTGCGGCCACTGCCCCATGTCCACCCAGACCCTCAAATTCGGCATTGAGCGGACCCTCAAGCAACAGATACCTTCGGTCACCGCCGTCTTAGCGGTCTGATTCTCCGTGACCGCTGACAGAACGACAGGAGACTAACTGCCGATATGCCAGCTACCAGCGTACGACTCGGCCGAACCGGATACCAGGTGCCCCGCATCGGCTTTGGCGCCCTTCCAATCCAGAAATTGTCCCGTGATGATGCGGTAACGTTGCTGCGCCATGCCATCAACAGCGGCGTCACTTTCATCGACAGCGCCATCGGCTACAGCGACAGCGAAGAGAAAATCGGGCTGGCGCTCCGGGAAGGAGTCGACAGCGACGCCGTCATCCTGGCCACCAAGAGTATGGCCAGAGGCGCCGAAGAGATCCGGACCCATGTTGAGTTGAGCCTCAAGCGCACCGGGCTGGAGCGGATTCACATTTACCAGATGCATGCCATCAACAGCTTTGAGCTGCTGGAACAGGTCACCGCACCGGGCGGAGCGCTGGAAGGGCTCAAACGGGCCCGCGATGCCGGCAGGATCGAACATATTTCAATCACCGGTCATCGTATCGACGTTTTGATGGAGGCTCTCAAAAGCGGTGAATACGCCACGGTTCAGGCCCCCTACAATTTCATAGAGAACGAGGCCGAGCGGGAGTTGATCCCGCTAGCGCGTCAGATGGATGCCGGTTTTCTGGTCATGAAGCCGATGGGGGGCGGCATGCTGCAGTCGGCTCGCCTCTCGGTCGGCTACATCCTGCAGCAGACGCCGGATGCCGTTCTGATTCCCGGTTACGAAAGCATCGCCGAGCTGGACGAGATCCTGACTATTGATCGCGATTTTACACCGCTCGCGCACGCCGAGTTTAAGGAGCTCGAACGAATCCGGGATGAGTTAGGCAAGAACTTCTGCCGGCGTTGCAACTACTGTGCTCCCTGCCCCCAGGAGATCAGCATTCCGATGGGAATGATCATGCACACTCTGCTGAAGCGAGCCGGCAGCGAGTTCTTCCGCCGCGAGACCGGCAGCGAAGCAATGACCAAAGTCGAATCCTGTATCCGCTGCGGGGTCTGCGAACCGCGCTGCCCCTATAACCTGCCGATCCGCGAGATTCTGGCCCGCAATGTCAAAACAGTCAAAACCGCACTGTCGAAAGCACATTAGACTTTTCTGGAGGAATCAGTGAGCATCAGCACTCGGACGGCGACGTGAAATATTATCGCGACGCCAATGGCGTCCACTTCGTACCTAAACGGTCTCTGGACGACATCATTATCGGTTGATTCCGGTAATCAATACAAATTATCACGGGCATCATGCCTATACTAAGGAGGAATACATGTCTCAATACAATCTCGATTCGAAAGAACTGGCTGAAAAGTACGATGAACTGAGCGAGTCACAATTTGAAAATGGCAAGAAACTGATCGAACGACTTGGGGTTTCAAATGGGCAGAGCACTCTGGACATCGGTGCGGGAACAGGCCGGCTGGCCTTTCACGTACTGGATCAGATTGGTCCGCGCGGCAAGCTGTTCGGCATTGACCCGCTGCCGGAACGTATCGCCATCGCCGTCAAAAATAACCGTTTTCCCAATGCCCACTTCCAAGTGGCCTCGGCCGAGGATCTAAGCTTCATTCCCAGCGACAGCATCGACACTATATATCTGAACGCTGTCTTCCATTGGATACCGGACAAGAAAAAAGCTTTGGACGAAATCCGGCGTGTACTCAAACCAGGCGGAAAAGTAGGACTTACAACAGGAGCCCGTGAACTGGCGCACACAGCCTGCTTCCGGGTGGTAACCGACAGCGTCCTCAGCCGCAAGCCCTACAGCGCCGTTGTCAAACTGGAGGATTACGTTACTTCCCGTCTGGGAGTGACATCTACCCAGCTGGTTGAACTGTTGCTGGATGCCGGTCTGGATGTGTCCAACGTGGAGATCGCTTCGCGCCGCCGCCGCTTTTCCACCGGCGCTCAGATCGTGGATTTCCTCGAATCTAGCACTTTCGGCAACTACCTCAACCATGTGCCGCTGGAGCTGCGCGACCAGGCCCGTGAAGACATCGTGGCCGAGTTCGAAAACCGTCGCACAGAAGACGGTATCGACTTCCGTTGTTGCCATTGCCGAAAAAAAGAGTTCCACGGTATGAGGATGAATTCAGCCCCCGGAAAGGAGATCCTCGCGCTGGTGCGCAACGGCAACTATGCCCACCCGGGCGAGGAGATTGCTATTGATCTGACATTCGAATCCTTCCCGGCCGATCCGGCCCGGCACGTGCTTGATATCGGCTGCGGACGCGGCGGCACCGCCGATTACGTTCGTCGGCAAGGCTGGGGCTCGGTTACCGGCATCGACATCGACGCCGAAACACTTGCCTCGGCACAGAAACTTTACCCGAAAGTGGCATTTTCTGTCGCCGACGCAGGACGGATCAGCGAACTGTGGGATTCCAGCTTCGACCTGATCTATCTGTTCAATGCCTTTTATGCCTTCCCGGACCAGCCACGGGCGCTCAGGGAGATGCATGTCGCGGCAAAACCGGGCGCTACCCTGATGATCTTCGATTATACCGGCCGAGGCGGGTCTCCCCATGATTCAGGCAGTTGGCCGATATCGAACGGGAGTGAAGGCCGCACACCATTCAGTCACCAGAGCTGGACGCCGCTTCACCCTGATCGTTTTCCCGATGATCTGCGCCGTACCGGCTGGCAGCTGGAGCGAACCGTAGACTTTTCGGCCCACTACCTCCAGTGGTATCGGCAATTGTGCGATCGTATCCGGGCAAAAAGGGATCAAATCCTGTCCGGCTATGGTCAGGAGTGGTATGATTATGTGCTGACCACTTATCAGGAACTGCTAGATGCGGTAGAGAACGGAACCATTGGTGGTGCGGCCTACTGGGCGCAGCGGGTTTGACTATATCCATACTGACTAATTGTTCCCCAATTTCAAATCAAGGATGAAATCAAGGCGGCGAGAATTGAGGCGATGTAGACGTACAGGCGAGTACGTTTAGGGCCGAATATGAGCCAACGAAGATAGCGTCTTGATTTGGATTTTCATGAGGAGTAACCTCCAGTGACTTCAATTCCAGCCGAACGGCTGCCCATGCTGCGCTTCCTGGCGGTAATGACCGCCGCATCCATGGTCGGTCTTCAGGGCTATACCATCCTGTTCAACAATTACGCCGTGGAAGTCGTAGGTCTCGAAGGCAACGGGGTGGGCGTGATCCAGTCGGTCCGCGAGGTGCCGGGTTTACTGGCTCTGCTGGCGATTTATCTGATGCTGGTCATCAGGGAGCACCGCCTCTCGGCCATATCTATCGCTCTGCTCGGGATCGGCACCGCTGTTACCGGCCTGTTCCCCAGCTATTTCGGTTTGGCCATGACCACCCTGGTGATGAGCTTCGGCTTTCACTACTACGAAACCACCAATCAATCCCTGACCCTGCAGTATTTCTCCAAGGGGGTCTCACCGCTTGTTTTCGGACGGTTACGCAGTCTGGCGGCAGCCTCCAGCATCGCTTCGGGAATACTAATCTGGGTTCTCAGCCTGTTCCTGGACTTTCGAGGCATCTTTCTGGTGGTGGGAGGAGTGGTGTTTTTGGCCGGGATATGGGGTATGCTGCAAGAGCCGACCCATGAAGACGTGGCGCCCCAGCAGCAACGTATCATCTTCAAACGCGCCTATTGGCTCTATTATCTGCTTACTTTCCTGTCCGGGGCCCGCCGTCAGATTTTCATGGTCTTCTCGATTTTCCTGCTGGTGAAGTTCTTTCATTTCTCGGTGCGGGAGATGACCCTGCTGTTCATCATCAATAATACCGTTGCCTGGCTGCTCAACCCGCTGATCGGCAGGGCCATCATCCGTTTCGGCGAGCGGCGCATATCATCCATAGAGTATGCCGGCGTAGTGGTAATCTTCCTTGTCTACGCCTATACCGATTCAAGGCTGGTGGCGTCGTTGATGTACATTCTGGACAACATCCTCTTCAATTTCTCAGTGGCGATCCGCACCTATTTCCAGAAGATCGGCGAACCGGAAGATATCGCCTCCTCCATGGCGCTGGGCGTCACAATCAATCATGTCGCCGCAGTGTTTCTACCGGCTCTTGGTGGCTATCTTTGGATGATCAACTACCGCATCCCCTTCTTTGTGGGGGTGGGACTAGGAGCGGTGTCGTTCATTGCCGCCCAGTTCATGAAATCGGTACATGAGCCGTCGGAATCAGTAGACGATGTCCTGCCGCCATACACTGCGGCCGAGGCAGAGCAACTA
>Ga0137379_10003460_pt1 | contig 14751 bp, 8 predicted proteins | sample SagtaG_18_FD_104812 | JGI IMG/M metagenome (GOLD analysis project Ga0137379, IMG submission 104812) | Vadose zone soil microbial communities from Sagehorn Ranch, Mendocino, California, USA - Sage2_L_80_16 metaG | ecosystem: Environmental > Terrestrial > Soil > Vadose zone | place: USA...
CCGGCCCCCCCTGCACGCTCGCTCGCGGGGACCCCTTCGATCCCCGCTCCGCTCCCGTGCTCACTCGCTGACGCTCGTTCGGAACCGCGCGGCGTCGCCCCGTCCGCCTTCGCCCGCGCGCTCGTCGACGCGGGCTCCAGCGAGCCCCCCCCTCCACGCTCGCTCGCGGGGCTCATTCGCGACCTCCGACATTCGGAATCGGCGTCGCGCCATGCGTGCTCGACTCGTAGCACGCCTCGACGACCGCCATCGTCTTGATCGCGTCCTCGACCGACCCGACCAGGGTCGTGTCTTCGCCCGCTACGAATCGCTGCAGGTTCGACATCGGACCTTCGAAGGCCTCGATGAACCACGAGCCGCGCAGCGGCACGTCCGTCCAGCCGTCCCTCGACGGTGCTCGGGACGACCCTGAGCCTGTCGAAGGGCCGCCGCCCGTGTCAGTGCCGCTCGCGAGTTCCATCGTGTCGGCGGGCCCGGCGGGGTAGTCCAGGTTCACGCCCCACGTGAGACGGACGGCGCCGTCGAGGCCTTCGACCATCATTTCCGACGCGCGATAGCGCGGTCCCGCGCGGTGCGTGTGGTTCAGCACGAGCGAGCACCGCAGGCCATCGCCGTAATCCAGGATGATCGAGCTGCGCGTGTCGCGCAGCCGCGGCGTCGACGGGTGCCCCACGCCCTTGCAGTACACCGCCCGCGGCTCGCCGGCAATCCAGCGAATCGCGTCGAGGTAATGGATCGAGTGATACAGCACCTCGAGCCGCGGCGCCTGCGCGAGAAACGTCCACAGGTGCCACGGCTGGTCGATGACGACGCGGACGTCGATGTCGACGAGCGCGCCAAGCGCGCCGCGCTCGAGCAGATCGTGAAGCACGAGCATGCCGGGACTGAAGCGCAGCTGGAAATTCACCGCGGCGGTCAGATCCCGATCGAGACAGCAGCCAAGAATGCGCCGGGCCTCGGCGAGATCCCGTCCCATCGGCTTCTGCATCAGGACGGCGGACCCGCGCGGCAGGTGTTCGAGAATGCCGACGATTTGATCGCCCGGCACGGCCACGTCGAAGATTGCGCCGGCGGTGCGCGTTGCTTCGTCGAGGGTCTCGTAGGTCTCCGGGATGTCGAACACGCGTGCGGCCGTCCGTGCGTGTTCAGGATTGATATCGAAGACGCCCGCGACGGGAAAGGCCAGGCGACGGTAGACCGGCAGGTGCGCGGTGCGCACGATCGCGCCCGCGCCGATGACCACAATTGGCCGCGGACGGGCCGGCCGCGGCCAGGCCTGGGTCAACTCACGCATGTCAGACGCGGCGTGCGGATTCGGGGTGAGGCGTCTCGGTTTCGTCCAGCCGGAATACGGGCTGCATCTGCGCCCACCATTCGCCGGGCGCCGACCCGGGCGGGGGCTCCTGCAGGGATTTCATGAGGCGTTCCCATTCGGCGACACGCGGATGCGACGCGACGTGGTTGGCGAAGCAGTGCTGGAAGTCGAGCCCGTCGGTCGTCTCGACCAGCATCACCAGCCGCCGTCCCAGCATGTAGATCTCCATGTCGGCGATGCCCGCGCGGCGTAGGCTGCGCAGGACCTCGGGCCACACGCGCCGGTGGTGCTCCTTGTATGTCTCGATGATGCCGGAATCGTCCTTCAGATCCACCGCCAGGACGTGTCGACTCATGGATGCGTTACAACTTTCTGCCGCGAACGGCCCAACCCATCGATCCCGAGCTCGACGGCGTCCCCGGGCCGCAGATAGATCGGCGCCGGTTTCATTCCGAGCGCGACCCCCGCGGGTGTGCCCGTGCTGATGACGTCGCCCGGCAGCAGCGTCATGAACTGGCTGACGTAGCTGACGAGCACCGGCACGCCGAAGATCATATTCGCGGTCGTGCTCTGTTGCCGCATGGTCCCGTTGACGGTCAGCCACATGCCGAGGGTGTGGGGATCCGCGATCTCGTCGCGCGTCGCGACGAACGGGCCGATCGGCGCGAACGTATCCGCGCTCTTGCCCTTGACCCACTGGCCGCCGCGTTCGAGCTGAAAGCTCCGCTCCGAGTAATCGTTGTGCAGCGCGTAACCGGCGACGTGCTCCAGCGCGCGGGCCTCGTCCACATAGGACGCTGTGCGTCCGATCACCACGGCAAGCTCGACTTCCCAGTCCAGCTTCGCGCCGCCCCGTGGAATCGACACCGGATCGTTCGGGCCGGCGATCGCCGTCGTCGCCTTGAAGAAGATGACGGGTTCGCGTGGGATGTCGGCGCCCGTTTCGGCGGCGTGATCCCGGAAGTTCAGGCCGATGCAGACGATCTTGCTCGGACGGACGAACGGCGCGGCGATGCGGACCGACTCGGGGACGCGCGGCGCCGACGCGCTGTGCCGCGCGAGCCAGTCGCGCAGACCGCCGATGCCGTCGCCGCCGAAGAACGCCTCGCCGTAGTCACCCGCGCCGGTATACGGGGAGACGTCGATCCGCGTGCCGTCTTCGAGGATCACGCCCGGCCGTTCCGCGCCCGGGTCGCCGAATCGCGCCAGCTTCATACGGCCGTCACTCCGCCGTCGATGGGATACGCGGCGCCTGTCACGAACGCCGCCTCGTCGGAGCAGAGATACAGCGCGAGCTGCGCGACTTCACCGGGCGTGCCCATCCGGCCGATCGGTTGCGCGGCCGAGAGCGTGCGCATCATCTCGGCTTCGCGTCCGGGATAGTTCTTCTTCAGAAAGCCGTCGACGAACGGCGTGTGCACGCGCGCGGGACAGATGCAGTTGCACCGGATCCCGCGGGTGACGTAATCGACGGCGATCGAGCGTGTCATCGTGAGCACGGCGCCTTTGGTCATCGAATACGCGAACCGGTCGGGCAGGCCGATGAGCGATGCGATCGACGCCATATTGAGTATCACGCCGCCCCCCTGCCGCAGCATGACCGGGACTGCCACGCGGGCGCACAGGTAGACACCCAGGACGTTGACCCGGTAGAGCCGATCCATGTCTTCGGGCGTGGTCTGTTCGATCGTACCGACATGGGCGATGCCTGCGTTGTTGACAAGAATATCCAGCCGGGCGTTCGCCGCGATGAGCGCGCGAAAGAGCGCGTCGACCGAGGCGGGCTGCGAGACGTCGCACTGGTGGGCCGCCGCGGCGCCGCCGGCGCGCGCGATCTCGTTCGCGACGCCACGGGCCGCCTCCACATCGAGATCCACCGCCGCCACCGTCGCACCGCGGTTTGCGAAGAGCCGCGCGATAGCCGCCCCGATGCCCGAGCCAGCGCCCGTCACCACGGCGACCTTCCCCTGAAGATCGAACATTACCGGCGCGCGGAATATTTCATACTTTACCGCTAAAGTCAACGCATTCTGTTTACTTTAACGTTAAAGTATGGTCTCTTACGCGCGATTGGGAGGAGGGCATATGAAACGGCTGTGCATGACGATGCTTGCCTGCGTCTGGGCGGCGTCGCTGACTTTGTCGGCGCAGGATTTCCGCGGCGAGATCACAGGACGCGTGAGCGACAGTTCCGGTGGCCGGCTGCCCGGAGTCTCCGTCACCGTCACCAACGTTGCGACGAACGTCGCGACGACCACCACGACGAACAGCGAAGGCGACTTCTCCGTGCCGTTCCTCAATCCCGGCACCTACACGGTGACGGTGGAGCTCTCCGGCTTCAAGAAACTGGTTCGCCAGGGCATCGAGCTGCACATCTCCGACAAACTCTCGCTGCCGCTGACGCTCGAGGTCGGCAAGGTGGAAGAGGTGGTGTCGGTGACGGCCGAATCGCCGCTCTTGCAGACGATGTCGGGATCGGCGGGGCAGGTGATCGACGAGCAGCGGATCTCGATGCTGCCGCTGTCGGACGGCAATCCGTTCGTGCTCGCGCGGCTCGTGCCCGGCGCCGCCTTCACGGGCGACCTGAAGTTCTCGCGTCCCTTCGACAACGGCGGCACGTCGGGCATCACGGTCGACGGCTCGACGGGCGGCAACGAGTTCACGCTCGACGGATCGCCGAACATGGCGAACGGGCGCCGCGTGGCCTTCGTGCCACCCTCCGACGCCGTGCAGGAATTCAAGGTCGAGACCTCCAGCTTCGACGCATCGAGCGGACACACGACCGGCGCGAACGTGAACGTCACGCTCAAGAGCGGCACCAACAGGCTGTCGGGGTCCGGCTACGACTTCTACCGGTCCGACAAGCTGGCGTCCCCGGATTTCTTCGTCAAGAAGAACGGCACGTCCAAGCCGCAGGTGTCCTACAAGCGGCCCGGCGGCACCGTTGGCGGTCCGCTCAGCATTCCGGGTCTGTATGATGGCCACGATCGCACGTTCTTCTTCGGCGCGGTGGAATGGCTCTACGATACGTTCCCGGAACCGCTGCCGCAGACGGTGCCGACCGAGGCGATGCGCAACGGCGACTTTTCGGCGCTGCTCGCGCAGGGGATCGTCATTTACGATCCACTGACCGCGACGAGCTCAAACGGCCGCGTCGTCCGCACGCCGTTCACGAACAACATCATTCCATCGAACCGCATCAATCCAATCGCGCAGAAGATCCTGAGCTACTACCCGGGGCCCAATCAGCCGGCCGACGCGAGCGGGCAGAACAATTTCTTCTACAGCAATCCGCGCCACGATACGTTCAATTCAGAGTCGGTCCGCGTCGATCACGTGATCAGCGCGACGCAACGGCTCTTCGCGCGCTACACGCGCAACGATCGCCGCGAGGCGCGCAACGCGATCTACGGCGAGGTCAACGGCGTGATCCCGAGCGGCAACTATCTGTATCGCAAGAACGACGGGATCACGTACGACCACACCTACACGCAGAGCGCGAAAGCGCTGTGGGACGTCCGCGCCGGCTGGCAGCGGTTCCAGGAGCCCAACGTGCGGCAGCACGAGGGACTCTTCGATCCCGCGACGCTGGGCTTCTCGCCGGCGGTGACGGCGCTCTTCGGCGGTGCGCGGTACTTTCCGAGCGTCACGTTCGATACGTTGAGCAACCTCGGCGACAATCTCGCCGCCAACACCACGCACAGCATCTATTCGTTCCAGCCGACCTATACGCGCCTGATGGGCAAGCACTCGATGCGCGCCGGGTACGACCTGCGTCTCTATCACGAGTTCGGGTCCAATCGCGGACGGCAGGCCGGCGAATACACGAACGCTCGAGGCAGCGCGTTCACCCGTCAGCTCGACAATTCAACGGGTCAGAATTTTCAGGACGTCGCGGGCTTTCTGCTCGGCTATCCGACCGGCGGCTCAATCGAAATCAACGGCACGCGTCTGAACGACACCTGGTACAACGGGATGTTCGTCCAGGACGACTGGAAGGTCTCGAACCGCCTGACGGTCAATCTCGGCGTCCGCTACGAATACGAGGGCGCGACAACCGACTCGGAGAACCGTAACGTGCGGGGCTTCGATCCGAACGCGGCGCTCACGATTACCGGCACCGCGGAGGCCAACTACGCGGCGAATCCTATTCCCCAGGTTCCCGCGTCCGCGTTCAAGGTGCGCGGCGGGCTGATGTTCGCGTCGGCTCAGACGCCGGGCTTCTGGAATCCGGACAAGAACAACATCGAACCGCGGGTGGGCTTTGCGTACAAGCTGAGCGAGAAGACCGTCGCGCGCGGCGGCTGGGGGATCTACACGGTGCCCAACATCATCTTCGGCAACGTGCAGACCGGATTCTCACAGTCCACGCCACTGACGGCGAGCCAGGACAAGGGCCTCACGTTCCTGGGGACGTTGAGCAATCCGTGGCCGAGCGGCGTGCTGCAGCCCGTCGGCAACACGCTCGGGCCGAACACGTTCCTCGGCCAGGGTCTGAGCCGGTTCGCGCCGCTCAATCTGAAGAACGCGCAGAACATGCGCTATCTGATCGAGGTTCAGCGCGAGTTGCCAGGGCAGTGGCTCCTCGAAGCGGGGTACACGGGCAGCTACGGGTACGATCTGACCGCGGATGCGGAGCTCAATGCGATTCCAGCGCAGTACCTGTCGACGAGCCCGATCCGCGATCAGGCCAATATCGACTTCCTGGCGCAGCTCGTGACGAACCCGATGTTCAATCTGCTGCCGACGGGCTTCAATGCCGCGACGGTGGCCCGCTCGCAGCTGATCCGGCCGTTTCCGCAGTTCGGCAACGTGCCGACCTCCGCGAGCGACGGCACCAGCACCTACAACTCCGCGCAGATCAAGATCGAGAAACGCTTCACGAAGGGCTACTCGGTGCTCGCGTCCTACACCGCGTCGCGCTACATGGAGCGGGTGTTCAAGTTGAATCCGACGGATACCTCGTATGAACACCGGCTGTCGGGCAACGACGTGCCGAATCGCATCACGTTCAGCGGGCTGTATGAGCTCCCGTTCGGCAAGGGGAAGCCGTGGGCGAATGCGGGCGGCCTCACCGACGCGCTGATCGGCGGCTGGAGCGTGAACGCGATCGGCACGCTGCAGAACGGCCTGCCGCTCGATTTCTCCGGCCGCAACATCTACTTCAACGGCGACCTGAAGGCGCTGAAGACGCACTTCAGCAGCAACGCCGACGTGCCAGTATTCGATCTCAGCGGCTTCTATTTCCATGACGCCGCCGTCCAGACCAATGGCGTCGATGATTCCGTCAAGCAGCGTGCCGATACGCGCATCCGGCTCTCGAACAACCTCCGCTACTTCCCTTCGCGCGTGGGCGGGCTGCGCAGTCCGTTCCTGAACCTGTGGGACGTGTCGATCATCAAGCAGGTCCCGCTCGGCGGACGCGTACGAGCGCAGTTCCACGTCGAGATCCTGAACGCCACCAATCAGTCGGTGTTCAGCAACCCGAGCACCGATCCCACGAACGCGAGCTTCGGAAAGGTCACGAGCCAGACGAACCTGCCGCGCGAAGTGCAGCTCGCGGCGAAGATCGTGTTCTGACGTTTCGAAGGTTCGAAGGTTCGAAGGTTCGGAGGTTCGAAGGTTCGATGGTTCGAAGGTTCGGAGGTTCGGAGGTTCGGGTTCGGAGGTACGACCGTCTGGTGCGGAGGTTTCGAAGGTGCGAAGGTCCAGGGGTACTAGGTGGAAGATCGAACCCTAGAACCCGACCTCGAACCTCCGAACCACCGAACCCTCGAACCACCAAGTGTCAACGTTTCCCCTCCGCAATCGGCAACAGCCGATAGCGATAGCGGAGCGCCTGGTTGCCTGGAATCCGGTACGGTTCCATCGGCCAGGCGTTCCGGCTCCAGCTGTCGATGCCCCCCGCACCCATCTGCTTCAGATCGAGATTGAGATACGTCTCAGGCCGGACGGGCAATTGGAACGAGTACGCGGCGCGCTCCACGTCGTCCTTCGTCGCGTGCATCGCGTCGACGCTGAGCAGCGGATCGCCACTGGCCATGAGGCCGACGCCCTGGTCGTTCGTGAGCGCGACCCACCGGACGTCGGTCTTGTTGCCGTTCTCCTGCGGCCGCGAGTAGTCGACCCATTGCTGCCGGACCGTCGACGAGTAGACTCCCACGCGCTCGAACTGCCGATCGATGTAGGTCTCCGCCGGCCCGCGGCCCAGCCAGCGGACGTTGTCGAGGCCTGGACTGACGATCAGGTCCATGCCGAACCGCGGCATCATCGAGACCGGACCCGATCCCGGCGTGTACGCGCCTTCGACGTCCACATCGCCCGAACCCGCGATCGTGTAGGTCATCGTGTACTTGGCGCCGACGAGCGGGAGGTCGGCCTGCACGACGATCTTCGCCGTGCTGCCGTCGATGCGCGTGGCCTGGACGTCCTTCACGCTCCACGAGCGGCCCGCATTCCGCCACGCCGTGACGTCCAGCGCGGGATCCTTGCGCGCATTGGTGACCACGGCTTTCCAGGCGCCCAGATCGTTGTCGGTCATCGCGCGCCAGAAGTCCGGGATGGGACCACGATCCAGCATCTTCACGCCGTCATAGCTGTAGCTGCCGATCGTGCCCTGAAGCCGATCGAAGACAATCGCGAGTCGGTCGTTGGAGAAGCGGATCAGATGGCCGTCCTGCCGCATCGTCAGCGCGGCGACCGCTGGCCGTTCGGGCGCCGCGGGCGCGCCGGCCGGGACCGGCAGCTCCCACTGTTCCCATCCGAGCTCGTGGCCTTTCGTCGCCCACATCGTGTCGGTCCGCGTGACGAACCTGATGTTGAGCCAGTACTCCTTCTTGCGCGCCGCCGGTCTCGCGGCGGGAAGATGCGCCGGCAGCGGCAGCGTAAACGTCCGTTCCGCGCGCGGAGCGATATCCAGGTCCGGCAGCTCGCCCGACGCGACGATGATCCCGTCGTCGCCGGCGATTTGCCAGACGCCGGCAGCGGCGTCCTTCGCGTTGATGAAGTCGTACCAGTTCTTGACCTTGATCGTGCCGGCCCCGAGATCGACGGGCTCGGCATGGATGTAGCGGTAGACGTACTTCAGCGCTGAGAGCCCCGGATGCGGGACCCGCTCGGCGGAGATCAGCCCGTTCTGGCTGAAGTTGTTGTCGTTGCGGATCGCCCGGCGATCCTCCCACCAGCCGCCATAGGCGAGAAAGGTTCCGCTGCCGCCTGGAATCGGCTGGCGGATCCCCTGGTCGACCCAATCCCAGACGAACGCCCCCTGTGCGTTGGTGCCGGCATAGAAGATGTCCCAGTACTCCTTCAGTCCACCGTTGCTGTTGCCCATCGCGTGCGAGTATTCACAGAGGATGACGGGAATCGCGGGCCGCGCCTGCGCGCGCTGGACGATCATCGCGGGCGGCGGATACATGAACGAGTTGATGTCGCTGTTCGGGCCGTTGCGGCTCGCGGACCCTTCGTAGTGCACGGGTCGCGACGGATCGCGGTGCTTCACCCACTGGTACGCGGCGTTGAAATTCAACCCGTCGCCGCATTCGTTGCCGAGCGACCAGAAGACGACCGCCGGATGGTTCTTGTCGCGCTCGACCATACGTTCGACGCGGTCGATATACGCGGGCGTCCACGCGGGATCGTTGGTGAGGCGGTTCTGCGGGTTCGTCCCGAATCCATGGCACTCGATGTTGGCCTCGTCCATCAGGTAGAGACCGTAGCGCTCGGCCAACTCGTACCATTCGGGCGTGTTTGGATAGTGCGACGTGCGCACGGCGTTGATGTTGTGCTGCTTCATCAGCTCGATGTCGCGCACCATCGTTTCGCGCGGGACGTAGTGCCCCCACTGCGGGTCGTGCTCGTGGCGGTTGACGCCCTTGATCAGGATCGCCCGGCCGTTCACGAGGAAGCGACCGTTTCGGATCTCCGATGTCCGGAACCCGACCGTCGCCGGAATCGCCTCGATCACCTGATGTGCGCCGTTCTTCAGCGTGATGATCGCTCGATAGAGATACGGCATTTCCGCGGTCCATTTCATCGGGGCGCGGACCGGAATCGTGAAGTCGACGGGACTCTCGCCCGCGGCGGGCGTCCGGTGACCGCGCGTTTGGGATCCTGCCGCGCGGCCGTCGGCGTCGAACAGATCGAGCGTCACCTCGCCGGCCGCGCCGGCGCTGCCGGTGTTGTCGACGAGCGCTCTCACTCTCAGCGTCGCGTCGCGATAGGCCGCGTCGAGATCCGTGTGAATCTCGAAGTCCCGCACGTGCTCGTCCGCGGTACTCCAGAGATACACGTCGCGGAAGATGCCGCTCAGACGAAACATGTCCTGGTCTTCGAGAAACGAGCCGTCGCTGAATCGGTACACCTCGACGGCCAGAAGATTGTCGCCCGCCCGCAGGTACCGTGTGACATCGAATTCCGCCGGCGTGCGGCTGTCTTCGCTGTAGCCGACCTTCTGGCCGTTCACCCAGACGTAGAAGGCCGAGTCGACGCCGTCGAAGTGGAGCAGGACGCGGCGTCCGTTCCATCCCTCGGGAATGGTGAACGTCCGGCGGTAGGACGCCACGGGATTGTCGTCGTGAGGCGGATGCGGGTTCTGCCGGTCGTATTGGAAAGCGTACCCGATGTTGACGTAGATCGGCATGCCGTATCCCTGCACTTCGACGCTGCCCGGGACCGCGATGCTGCCCCACGACGCCGCGTCGAACTCCGTCCGGAAGAAGTTGGCGGGACGCGCGTCCGGGCGGGGCGACGGCTTGAACTTCCAGGTGCCGTTCAGCGACTCGAACCACGGCGACCGCGCGAGCGCGGCCTGGCGCGAGTCGAGCGCGGCGCCGGCCTTCGCGAGATCGGCCGACGGGTAGATCATCATCGTCGCGTGCGGCTTCTCGGTATTGACATGAAGCACCCGCACGTCGTCCCACTCCGCGGGAGGAGCGGACGGATTCTGCGCGGCTGTCGACAGCAGGAATGCGCCGACGAGTGCAAACGTTTTCATGACCGCTACGCTAGCACAGCGCGGCAGGTCGAGGAGCTTCAGGGACGAGGGCGCGGAGGACGCGGAGAATACGGAACGAGCTTCACAACGGAGAAACGGGGGAACTGAGACGAACGGACAAGATCAGCACAGAGCCACAGAGATCACAAAGACGCACGGAGCCTTTCATTTGCCACGGACTACGCAGACCGCACGGACACAACGGGACGCACCGGTCGTCGCGCCGGCCTCCGGCCTCGCGATTGATTACATCCCTTGGCGCGGATCGTACTTTGGCTCGATATTCGGCGAATCATGCACGCGCGCCTTCAGGCAGCCCCCGGCACCGGCCTCTGGCCGGTGTACCGGAGGACGGGGTACCTACAGACACAAGCGGCGCCGTGATAAGTCCTGTCGCTTGTGTCTGTAGGTACCCCGCCCTCCTGCCGCGCGAAGCGCGGAGCCGGTGGCTGCCGCTCTCGCGCGCAGGTCCGTGTTGTCCGTGTCGTCTGTGGCTGATCCGAATCGGATCGTCCGCCCTCGCCCCGCGCAGAGCGCGGCGCGACCGCTTCCGATCCCACAGGGTGAGCCTCTGTGCGTCTCTGTCTGCTCGACGGCTCTGTGTTGATCGTGTCTTCCCGTTGGCTCACTCAATGAATCTCCGGATCGGCAATCGGCGCCGTTCCCTCCAGAAAATCGAAGTCGCAGCCTCTGTTCGCCTGCGTCACGTGCCGCGCATAGAGGTGCCCGTAGCCGCGCGGATAGGCGACGTCGCGCGGCGTCCAGCTCGCACGCCGGCGCGCCAGCTCCTCGTCCGACACGCGCAGGGACAGCCGGCGGGCGGGGACGTCGAGCTCAATGATGTCTCCGTCGAGCACGAACGCCAGTGGTCCGCCGACGAACGACTCGGGAGCGACGTGCAGGACGCACGTGCCGTAGGCCGTCCCGCTCATCCGCGCGTCGGAGATACGCACCATGTCGCGCACGCCCTCCGCGAGCAGCTTCTTCGGGATTGGCAGCATGCCCCATTCCGGCATACCCGGCGCGCCAAGCGGACCCGCGTATTGCAGCACCAGCACCGAGGCCGCGGTTACGGGCAGCGCCGGATCGTCGATCCGGGCTTCCAGATCGTTGTAGTTGCGAAAGACGACGGCGGGTCCGGCGTGCCGGAGCAGCCGCGGCTCGGCGGCGGTGTGCTTGATAACGGCGCCGTCCGGCGCGAGATTGCCGCGCAGCACCGCGACGCCGCCCTCCGGTCCGAGCGGACGATCGCGCGGCGCAATCACGTCGTCGTTGTACACCTGCGCGCCTTCGAGCTCCTCTCCAAGCGTCCGGCCCGTCACCGTGACGCACTCGAGATCGAGCAGATCGCGAAGACGATCCAGCACGCCGCGCAGCCCGCCCGCGTAATACAGGTCTTCCATCAGATAGGCGCCAGAGGGACGGATGTTCGCGATGAACGGCGTGCGGCTCGAGAGCGCGTCGAAGCGATCGAGATCGAGCGTCGCGCCCGCGCGTCCGGCCATCGCCACCAGATGAATGATCGCATTGGTCGATCCGCCGATCGCCATCGCCGCCGTGACCGCGTTCTCGAAGGCCTCTGTCGTCATGATGTCGCGCGGCCGAAGATCTTCCCAGACCATCTCCACGATCCGCCGGCCCGCTGCGGACGCCATTCGCGGATGCGCCGAATCCGCCGCCGGAATCGACGAGGCGCCCGGCAGCGTCATGCCGAGCGCATCGACCGCTGACGCCATCGTCGACGCCGTGCCCATCGTCATGCAGGTGCCGAACGATCGTGCGATGCCGTCTTCCATCTCGCGCCACGAGCACTCGTCCAACGTTCCCGCGCGGCGCTCGGCCCAGTACTTCCAGACGTCGGTGCCCGAGCCGAGGATCTGTCCGCGCCAGTTGCCGCGCAGCATCGGACCGGCAGGGACGAAGATCGCGGGCAGGTTCGCGCTCGTGGCACCCATCAGCAGCGCGGGCACGGTTTTGTCGCATCCAGCGAGCAGGACGACGCCGTCGGCGGGGTAGGATCGGAGCGCCTCCTCGGCGTCCATAGCGAGCAGGTTTCGATAGAGCATCGTGCTCGGCTTCATGAACGTCTCGCCGAGGGTCAGCAGCGGAATCTCCATCGGGAATCCGCCTGCCTGCCACACGCCGCGTTTGACGTCTTCGGCGCGCAGACGGAAATGCGTGTGACACGGGTTCGCGTCGCTCCACGTGTTGAGGATGGCGATGACGGGCTTGCCCGCAATGTCGTCGGCGCTGAAGCCGGCCTGCTTCGCGCGCGAGCGATGCCCGGACGATCGCAAATCATCTTTGCCGAACCAGCGATGGCTGCGCAGATCCTGCGGCGTCTTGGGCCGCGCCGCAGCCTGGACGCCGGAGCCGTGGCGACGGCGGCTCATGCGTCGTGGTCCCGCAGCGCCAGCGCGACCGGCGCGAGTTGCCGCACCTGTTCGGCCGAGAGTGGAGACACATACGGGGGAATGGGACCGGTTGCCGCGATGCCGGCCACCTCCGTCGCGTGGTGCAGCACGCGCGCGGGGCCCCAGAGATCGCGCAGGTCTTCCAGCGGCATGAACGCGTCGCGCAGGGCGTCGGCGCGCGGCCAGTCGCCCTCACGGCAGGCGTCGAAGAATGCCTGGCACGTGCGAGGCGCGATGCATCCCGACCCTGTCGTCATGCCGCCGAGCTGATAGTCGCGCGAATGAACGATCGCCGGACGTTCTCCGATGCCGCTGACGACGAGCCGCCTGTCGACGCGGCTCAGGAGCCCTTCGAGATAGCGATCGCCGCGCGGATCGTTGAGCACGACGGCGTACTTGATCGCGACGGCTATCCCGTCGTCGATCAGGCGCGCCACGGCGTCGAGGCCAGCGTCCTTGTCGCTGCCGAAGGCGTTTTCCGACTTCAGGTACAGGATGAGCGGCATGTTCGCCGCGGACGCGATCTCGCGCAGGCCCGCCTCCAACCCTCGTGCGTCCCGCGGATCGTTGCACGGCAGCATCATGACGGAGCGAAAGGCGCGCGTGCGGAGCAGTCGCGCCTGTTCGAGCGCGCGGCCGAACGATGGCCCGATGCTTGGAATCGCCCACCGCCCCGGCGGAAAGCCGGACAGCCAGTCGATCAGCGTCTCGAATTCGTCGAGCGTCGCGTGATAGAGAAATGCATTGCCGCCGTACAGGAAGCGCGTGATGCCGCCGGCTTCGATGTGCTGCGCGACGCACTCGGCGGCCTCGAGATTCAGCGTACGCTGCGGATCGTTCCGCCGCGGAAGCGGTGGAACGGCAAAGACGCCGTTCAGATCTCCCGCCTGACCGTCTTCGCCAAGGCTACGACGGTCCGCCGAAGCTTCATGCGAAGGCGCACGGTGGAAGCCACGAGGGTCTGACCTGATCACGTGAGCCGCCAGATGTCAGACGCGTGAACCGGCCGGTCGGGTGTGCCGAGCGAAATCGACGGCCAGTCCGGCGTCGACGTCAGCATCTCGAGGCGGTCGTCGATCACGAGCGCCGTATCCTCGATCTTCGTCCCGGCAATCGTCGGATTCCATGCGAACGCCTGCCGCGCCTGCACGACTTCCTGCGCCCGCGGGTGCGCCACCCACTCGCGGGTACGATAGCCGATCGCGCCGCCCTGGTGGTGCTTCCTTTCCTCGCCTGGAAATCCCGCAGCCGCATAGGCATCGCCCGCGACGCCGTACAAGCTCGCGGCGCCGGCGCCGGGACGCGTGGCGTCGAGCAGCGCGCCGAACACCGCGGCCGTCGCGCGCGTCCGCTCGTCGAGATCGGACGGCCCGCCGGCCGAGACGATCCGCGACAGGGAGACGACAAGGCCGTCGCGCTCCGCGCACAACGCGACCATCACGACGTGCTTCCACGCGGTCGCGGTCGGAACGGGATGCCGGTAGCGCCGCAGTCGCTCGTCGGAGCCGACGAGACTGACGACGGGGCGCGCGCGAAGCGCCGTCGCGCCGTCCATCACGGCGCGTGAGATGTCGCGTTCGTCGTCGCCTGGCGTCAGCGCGCGGCACACGGCGCCGAGCATCCGGCCCGCATCCGCGCCGAGCGCGCGATACCGCTCGATCTCGCCGTCCGTCAATGGGGCGCGCGCCCGGGCGAGCGTGCTTTCGACGACGGCGACGTCGGGGAGCGGCCAGTCGGCGGCGAGGCGCGCGCCATTGCCGACGAGCGTCCGCGCCATCCTGACCGCGTGCGACGGATCCTGATCGTCGGTCCACGCGTATTCGATCGGCTGGTAGTCGAGGCCGGCCAGCGCCTCGTCCTGAAGGCGCGGCATCTCGATCGCGTTGGCGAGCACGAACCGTCGTCCGTCGGCGGCGATCAGCAGCCGCGCCGTCCCGGTCTCGCGGCTCGCGTCGATCCGGTTCGCACGGCCGCTCGTGAGCCATGCGATGTTGTGGTGCGCGGCGAGCAGCACGCCGTCGACGCCG
>Ga0137379_10003490_pt1 | contig 14717 bp, 12 predicted proteins | sample SagtaG_18_FD_104812 | JGI IMG/M metagenome (GOLD analysis project Ga0137379, IMG submission 104812) | Vadose zone soil microbial communities from Sagehorn Ranch, Mendocino, California, USA - Sage2_L_80_16 metaG | ecosystem: Environmental > Terrestrial > Soil > Vadose zone | place: USA...
GATGGGGAAGCCCTGGGCCTGCTTGGGGACCGGGAAGCGGATGGCGGCCATGAAAGCCAGGGGAAGGAGGACGGCGAGGCCGGTGGCGGCCACGAGAGCGGTGTAGGAGAAGCGGGCGAGGAGCAGCCCCAGCGCGAAGGGCACCCCCACCGCGCCCACCCCGAAGCAGGCCCCGAGGTAGCTGAGGCCCGCCGCGCGGCCGCCCTCGCTCACGTCGGACACGAGGGCGTTGGTCCCGCCGTTGATCACCCCCCCGCCGAGGCCTATGAGGAGCACCGCCAGCCGCAGCCACGAGAACGACGGGGCGAAGGCGATCCCCTCCAGGCCCAGGATCACGAGGCCGGTGCAGAGGAGCAGGAGGCTCTTGTAGCCGTAACGGTCCACGATCGGGCCGAACACGAGCGCGCCCGCCAGGATCCCGAGGCTCAGGGAAGGGAAGAGCGAGCCGGCGTGCGCCTTGTCGACGCCGAACCTCTCGATGACCGAGGGGAGGACGGCCCCCACGGTGGTGAGGACGATGCCGAAGACCGCCATCCCCGCGCAGGCGGCGGCGAACACGCGCTTCCGGTCGTGCATTGGGCGGGCATCCTACCCCAGTCCTTCGCCTCAGATCCCCTTCCTCCAGCGGGGGTCGGCAGCCTATCATCGCTCTGCTAGGCTAGGCGTAGCATGCTGCTGGGCGGCCTCGTCACCCGCGTCCGCCGACACCTGCCTCGTCCCGCGTCCCCGGTGGAAGGCCTCGCCCTTGCCGTCGCCCTCGCGGCGACCCTGCTCTCCCTCTACGGCCTCCTCTGGACCGGCAAGCACTACCTGGCGATCTACCGCCTGACCAGAGGTGTCGGCGACACCGTGTTCTACGGAGCCGACGGACAGCCCTGGTTCCCTTTGGACGAGCACCGCCGGGACGTGCGCCTGGACCAGATCTCCCCCTACCTGCGCGACGCCGTGATCGCCGCCGAGGACCATCGCTTCTACCGGCATCCGGGCATCGACCCGATCGCCGTCGGGCGGGCGACCCTTCACAACCTGCAACGAGGCCGCCTGTCGGAAGGGGGCAGCACGCTGACCCAGCAGCTCGCGCGCACCCTGTTCCTTTCCAATCGGCGCACTCTGGGGCGCAAGGCGAAGGAAGCGATCCTCGCCCGGATGCTGGAGCAAGTGCTCGACAAGAACCAGATCCTCGAGCTGTACCTGAATCGGGTCAGCCTGAGCGGCGGCCTCTTCGGGGTGGAGGCGATGTCGCGCAGCCTCTTCGAGAAGCGGGCGCTGGACCTGAACCTGGCCGAGAGCGTGCTCCTGGCGGGCCTGATCCGCTCGCCGTCCGCGCTCTCGCCCTGGAGCAATCTGGACGGGGCGGTGGCGCGCAGCCGCGTCGTGCTGGCGCGCATGCGCGCCGAGGGATACATCACGGCCCAGGACGAGCGGGCCGCGCGGCAGGCGCGGCTGCAGATCGCGCCGCGGCCGAACCCGACCGACCCACGCTCCGGCTACGCGAAAGAGTATCTGCGCCAGCTCTTTCGCGAGCGCGTCGGCGACGACAACCCGCCCGACTGGCAGGTGCACACCAGCTTCCGGTCGGACGTGCAGCAGGCGGCGGAGCAGGCTCTGGCCCAGGGCCTGCGCCGCCTCCGCATTCCGGGCCTGCAGGCCGCCCTGGTGGCGCTGGATCCGGAGACCGGAGACATCCTCGCCCTCGTGGGCGGGTCCGATTTCGCGAGCGCGCCGTTCAACCGCGCCGTGCGCAGCCGCCGCCAGCCGGGCTCCGCCTTCAAGCCGTTCGTCTACGCGGCGGCCCTGGAGCGGGGCCTCTCGCCGGTCTCGGTGCTGACCGACCTTCGCGGCGTGGTCGCGGAGGGGCGGCCGGAGTGGGCGCCCAGCAACGCCGAGGGAGAGGGCCCCGACGCCCTGACCCTGCGGGAGGCGCTCCTCGAGTCGAACAACCAGGCCGCCGCGGCCTTGCAGCAGAGGATCGGCAGCGGCGCGGTGCTGAGGTTCGCGAGCGAGGCGGGCCTCTTGGGCCTGCCGGATGTGCCATCCCTGGCGCTCGGAACTGGGCTCGTCTCGCCCCTGGAGCTGACCGCGGGCTTCGCGGTCTTCCCGAACGGGGGCTTCTCGGTGCGGCCGCGCGGCATCGTCGAGGCCATCGAGGGGGACGGTACCGTGGCCTTCCAGGACAAGATCCGCCGGCGACGCGTGCTCTCCGAGGAGGTCGCCTTCCAGGCCCTGTCCATGCTCCGGGATGTGATCGACCGCGGTACGGGCTCCCCCGCGCGATCCCTCGGCCTGGATTTTCCCGCCGCGGGCAAGACGGGCACGACCGACGACTTCCGGGATGCCTGGTTCGTGGGCTTCACCACCCGCGTGGTGGCCGGGGTGTGGGTCGGTTTCGACCAGCCGGCGCCCATCGGCGACGGTGCGTACGGTGCGCGGATCGCGCTTCCCATCTGGGTGGACTTCATGCGCCGCGCCCGGCACGTCCTCCCGCCCGAGGAGTTCTCTCCCCCGGCGGGGTTGCGGGAGGTCGAGCTGTGCCGGGTGTCCTACCTGCGTCCGATGGACGGCTGCCCGGTCTACGTGGAGTATTTCAAGGAAGGCGACGACGTGCCCGCCGGCTTGTGCCCACTGCATCGGGGCGGCGTGAAGCAACGCGTCGAGCGGGCCCTCGACCGAATGCTGGGCGCGATCGGGAGGCGGCTCAAGCGGCTCTTCGAGTAGGCGGGGTCTACTTCAGCAGTGCCGCCATTCCGGCCGCCGCTTTCGTCCTCCCCATCACGGTTGTGAGAGCAGGCTGGCCGAGGCCCGGTCGAGGTACAGGGTGGTCCGCGGATGGGTGCGCAGGATGGAAGCCGGCCGCAGGGGGCTCACCTCCTCCTCGAGGCAATCCCGCACCGCCGGGGCCTTGCGCGCGTCGGGAACGACGCAGACGATCCGCTGTGACTTCAGGATCTGCCGGACCGACATCGAGATCGCCCGCCGGGGCACGTCTTCGAGGCCCTTGAACCAGCCCTCGCCGAGCTGCTGGCGGCGGCAGGCCTCGTCCAGCGTGACCATCAGGTACGGCTCCTCGGTCTCGAAGTCGGCGGGGGGATCGTTGAACGCCAGGTGGCCGTTCTCGCCGATCCCCACGAAAGCCGCGTCGATCGGATGGGCGCGGATCAGCTCCCCCACCCGGCGGGCCTCGGCCGCGGGGTCGGCCGCGTCGCCCTCGATGAAGTGGAAGCCGCCCGGGCGGACGCGGGCCACGATCCGCTCCTTCAGGTAGCGCCGGAAGCTCGCGGGGTGGGACTCGGGGAGGCCCACGTACTCGTCGAGGTGGAAGAAGACGACCTTCGACCAGTCGATGCCGGGGGTGGCGGCGAGGGCGTCGAGGAACTCGAACTGAGAGGCGCCGGTGGCGGCGATGACGTGGGCACGGCCATTCGTGTCGATGGCCTCCTGCAGGGCCGCGGCCGCGTCCACCGCCGCGGCCCGGCCCAGCTCGGCCTTGGTCGCGAACACGCGCACGTCCATCAGGGCCTCCTGAGCGCGCCCAGGCGCGCCCCCACCAGGAGCTTCAGCCATTCCTTCGCCATCAGGTGGTACACGTCGCGCCCGCCTCACGGGGCGGCTTGAGCGGCCGGATCGCCGTCAGGGCGTGATGCTGATGTGACCTGGCTTCAGGGGAGCGGGACCGAACGTCAGCCCGAGCACTTGCAACAGGTGAATCGACTCCCCCGGGCCACCCGCCTCGTGGGTGGTGCTGTAGTCGGCGCCCGGGAACACCGTCGCGGAGACCCTTGAGGCGGGCACGATGCTCCTGGTCGGGGGTCGAAGTCAAGGATTCGTTTCCTCGCCCGCCCGGGGCTCGGTCTCGGTGGAGGTCAGGGGCCTGGCGTAGGCTCCGCCGGGCAGAAGGAGGTGGATCGGCCAGGTCTCGCGCGTCTCCTCGACCGCCTCGCGCCAGAAGGACAGGTCGCGACCCGAGAGCGGCTCGAGCTCGGGGAGGACCTCGGCGGCGAGGGCCGCCACCACGCGGGCGTCGCCGCGCCCCGACACGGCCAGCGCCCGCGCCCCCAGCTTCTCGCGGGCGAACCGGGCCGCGATTTCCACGTCCTCGACCATCTCCAGGACGTAGGGCCGCCCGGTGAGGAGCGCGTTGTACGCGTGGTTGGCGAGGACGCCCGAGATTGGGCTGGCGTAGGCCGCCTGCTCGCCGAGACGCGCCAGGTCGGGATCGTCGATGGAGACCGCCTGGTAGCCCATGCGGGTCTCGCCCAGACCGCGCGGGTCGAGGCTCAGCACCTCGCGGCCGTCCTTCAGGTCCCGCTCGATCTCGGGCCAGTCCTCCGGTCCCGCCTTCCCGCCCAATCCGAAATCGAGGACCACGCGGTCCTCGCGCGTTTCGCGCCGGCGGACGTGGAGGACGGGCAGGGCCAGGCCGCCGTGGCGCAGGAGGTAGCGGTCGATGACCGCGTCGCCGAAGGTCGCGCTCCCCGCCGCGGCCCACGCGATCGCGCCCTCGGGCGCGTGGTCGCGGTAGGGGACGACCGGCCACCGCCCCACCTCGGGGTGCGGCGGGGCGTGATAGAGCTCGGCCAGGCGCACCGTGGTCTTCGCCCTCCGCTCGCGGAACTCGTCGCGGATCACCTCCATCAGGGATCGCCCCCCGAGGTCCACGCGCACCTGGCCCGACGGCGTGCACTGGAGGGCCTCGGACCCCAGCGCCCGCACGGAAGGCAGGCCCGTTCGCTGCGGAAGACCATTGAACCGATCGAGGAACGCGAAGGCCGACTCCTGGTTCTCCGGCGAGTACCGGTGCTCGTGGAAGCCCTCCTTGAGCACGATGCGGTCGCCGCGGCCGGAAAGGCGGTAGAGGGCCGCCACCTCCCGCACGGTCTTGCGGGTCCCCTCGATGGGGAAAAAGTCTTTCACCGCCGCCGCCACGTGGACGGGGCGCGGCCAGGCGAGCAACAGAAGACCCGCGTGGTCGATCCCCGCGGAGACGAGCCCGTAGGGATCCTGCTCGGGGTCGGTGTCGGGGTCCTCGAAGATGCGGTTGGCCATGCGCATGGGCAGGGACGTGATGAAGCAGGACGGAGCGATCACCCGCACGCGCTGGTCGAGGGCGCCCACCCACGCGGCCTGGAAGCCCCCGCCGCTCGTGCCCGTGATGGAGACGCGATCGCCGTCCACCTCCGGCCGGCTCAGGAGGTAGTCGAGGGCGCGGATGCCGTCCCAGGTCATCCAACGGGCCAGGCTGAAGCCCGCGAGCACCGCGAGGTTGCCGAGGACGGCGTGCTCGCCGCAGACCAGGTTGTAGCGGCTGCGCCCCCGGGCCGCGTCCCAGAACTGGCTGCGCTCACCCTGGCCGACCGGGTCCCAGCAGAGGACGACGTAGCCGCGCCGGGCCAGGCGGGCCGCGATCTCCTGGTAGGCGGCGTACGCCTTGCCGAGCGGCGAGTGGCCGCAGGCGAGGAGGACCGCGGGCATCGCCCCCTTCGGCTCGTCGGGGAGGTAGAAGAGCGCGGTGACGAAGAGGCCGGGCAGGCTCTCGAACACGACCTTCTCGATGCGGTAACCCTCCATCGCGATCGTCCCCGTGATGCGCGCGTTCAGGGACGTCTTCTCCGCCGGCAGGCCGCCCAGGACCGCCAGCAGCTTCCGGCGGGTCTCCGCCTGGAGGCGGCGCAGGTCGGCTTCCGTCCGCACCGCCTCCCACGCGGCGCGGCGGGCGTCGTCCTGCGCCCAGGCCCGGTCGAGCTGGTGGCGCAGGAACGGAGTGACCCGAGGCCCGGGCTCGGGCCGGGGATCGAGGACCACGAACGCTTCCGCGGGGGGCCGGCCGGCGGCCGGCGCTTCTTGCGCGGCCAGTGGCGCGCCCGCCCCTGTCGCGGCCAGGAAGCAGGCGAGGAGGACGCGCGGCGGCATGCGGGGAGGAGTGTAGCGTCTCGAGCGTGGACACGCGAGGGTCGAGGTGGTATAGCCTCAGCCGCGATCATGGCGGGGATGGGGTTCCCGGTGCTGGGGATCGGGATCATGGCGGGTCTGGCGGCGGGCTCCGCCGCTCCATGGGCCGCGGCCCACGGTCCGGTGATCATCGCGTACCGCACGGGCGCCCTGCTTGACACCCTGTGCGCGGAGCTGCGCGGCGGGGTCGGGAGAAAGTAGAAAGGGAGGGCAAGATGAAGCGCTGGCTGGGCCGTTACTCGCAACCCGTCTACTCGATCATGCGGCTGGTGGTGGGGCTCGCCTTCGCGTGCCACGGCGCGCAGAAGCTCCTCGGGGCCTTCGGCGGGCAGTTCCCGTCCGGGAAGCCCCTGATGATCGGCGCGGGCGTGATCGAGCTCGTGGGCGGCGTCCTCGTCGCCGTGGGTCTCGCCACCAGCTACGCCGCGTTCGTGGCGAGCGGCGAGATGGCGGCCGCGTACTTCATGGTGCACGCCCCCCAGGGATTCTGGCCCCTCCAGAACAAGGGCGAGCTCGCGGTCGTGTACTGCTTCGTGTTCCTGTACGTGGCGACGCAGGGCTCGGGCTCCTGGAGCCTGGACCGGGTTCTCGGTCGCAAGTCGTAAGCGACCGCGACGAGCGCGAAGGTCGGCCATGAAACGATGGCCGGCAACCCGAAGAGCGCGTCTTCGGGTTGCCGGCCGGGGAACCCAGGGTCCGATCGCTACAGAACCGGGACGACCACTCGCTCGAAGCTGGTTGCGACCTTTCGGTCTTGCGCCGCCTTGGCGAGGGTTTGCTCCAGGCGAGACTCGGGAAGCTCACGCCCGCTGCCTCCGCCCATCCATGCCTGTCGAAGGATGTACTGGTCGCCGTACTTGTGGAACACGAGCTTCGCCTCGGTGTCCTTCCGGGACGCGATGGAATTCGTCAGAACCACCGCGCCCTGGCCGAAGCCACGAACGAGCAGCGCGCCCTGTACGGCCTCGCTCGAAACGCTGTAGGTCCCCGCGGGAAGCGTCTTCCCGTTGATCGTGAAGCTGAACGGGATGCGGCAGCGGATCTCGGCTGCCTCGGCGGGAACGGAAAGGACCGCGAGCACGGTCACGAGGCTCGCCGCCCAGAGACCCTTCAGAAGCTGCTTCGTCATTTCATCCTCCTTGGCCGCCGCTAGGGGCGACCTGCCATGAAGGACGAGAGCGGTCGGGGTTTGTTCGGCGGGGGAGCCAAGTCCTAGGAAAACCCTATGCGCGCCTGCGCCATAATCAGGACGAGTCGTGGCGCGGGAACGACGGCGAGCGAGCCGCGGTTCTCGGAGGCCCTTCTGGGGAGGGCGTGGCCTTGCGCCTGGTTTTCGGGGCGTGCGTTCTGGACACGGAGACGCGGCAGCTCCTGCGAGCGGGCGAGCCCGTCCACCTGACCCCCAAGGCTTTCGAGTTGCTCCAGGGGCTCCTGGAGCGCCGACCCCGGGTCCTGTCCAAGGCGGAGCTGCGAGAGCAGCTCTGGCCCCACACTCACGTGCACGAGGCCAACCTGCCCAACCTCGTGGCCGAGGTCCGGGCCGCGGTCGCGGACGATGCGCGAAGCCCGCGCTTCATACGCACCGTCCACGGGTTCGGCTACGCCTTCTGCGGCGAGGCGGCGGAGCCCGAACCGGCGGCCCTTCCCGAGGCCGAGCGTCCCTTCGTCTATCGCCTGGCGTGGCCGGGAGGGCTGGCGGCCCTGGCCGAGGGCGAGTACCTCCTGGGCCGGCACGCCAACTCGGCCGTGCCCATCGAGGCGGCGGCCGTCTCCCGCCGCCACGCCCGCCTGCGGATCTCCAGCGGGCAGGCGGTGCTCGAGGATCTGGGCAGCCGGAACGGCACCTTCGTGATGGGAGAGCGGCTCGCGGGCCCGGCCCACCTGGGAGACGGCGACGAGTTCCGGCTGGGCTCGACGCTCTTCACCTTCCGCGTCTTCCGGACCCCGCCCTTCCCCGAGACCCGCGACGCCTGAGCTCGAGGCCGCGCTATCTTCCCAGCGCCGACAGGCACCCCACGGCAAGCCCGCGGCGCACCAGGTCCTCTGCGTCAACGTGGAGATGGGCCACGTCCTCCAGATAGCTCTGCGCGCTCTTGTAGGACGGCGGGTCGCTCAGGACGCGGCGAACGAGCAGGGCCGCCCGCTCGAAGCCCAGCAGGTATTCCTTGATTCGCCGGTCCATCGCAGCCTCCCCGTCGGGGCCGTACCGAGGGCACCACGTCCGTGCCCGTCGGAGCTGGCCCCGCGATCCTGCTGATCCGGACGCAGCGAGCCCTGAATTCGTTCCGGGAAGCCGCGGCACCTAGGAAAAGCCTGATCTTCTCCGGGTCCACGTCCGCGCAAGCCACGAGCTCGAGGGCGCCCGGACGCGCAGCCGCGTACTTGGCCTGGGAGGGCCCGTGCGAGCCGACCGCGTGCTCGCCGCCGCCGATCTGGCAGAGCCTGATCAGGGGGCCTCCACCGACCGCGCCCCCGTTTCCACCACCTCGAAGTCCGAGCCCTTCAGACGGTGGAGTGTTTCCAGGCCCGAGAGCCTGCGATCGGGCGCGATCGACATGTACCAGTCGCTGCCGTTGTCGGCCACGAACATCCCGTACTTCTTCAGTCCCTTCAGGATCGCCTGGACGTGGGGAGGGAAGCCGGAGAGGTCGAAGTCCCGGCGCAGGCGGAAGCGCTCGCCCATCCGAGGCTGGCTCGGGTCCTTGCTCGGGCTGGCCCAGTGGGTGGCGGGAAGCACGTAGCCCCGCCGGGTCCTTCGGACCGTGAAGCGCATCGCGTGCTCCACCATCCCCCGCGCGCATTCGTCGTAGCGCACGACGGCGGGGAAGATGGGCAGGCCGGCGGCGTCGGACGAGGTCCAACCCTCGGGCCGCAGGGCGCCGCTCTTGAGGTCGAAGGTGGCCGCGTTGGCGGCCTCCCAGCCGGCGTCGGTCTTGCGCCCTTGCCAAAGCTCGTGGAGCCTGCCGTTCACGGGGTCCACCAGGATCACGTGGCGGTCGCCCGTCCCTTCCCGTTGGAGCTGCGCCAGGGTTTGCCCGGGCCGGGGCAGCGCGCCCTTGTCCTCGTTCTTCTGCAGGGGCCAGTTCTCGATGGGCGCGTTGTCGGGAACGGGGAATGGTCCGGGGTCCGACTCGGCGGGATAGAGCAGGATCTTCACCGGCACCGGGGGCTGGTCGGGGGGGACCAGGATGAAGCCCATGTCGAGGTTGTACTCGAGAGGCTTGTCCGGGCCGATGCTCGCGAGCATCTTCGCGGAATCGCCGTGGACGGGCATCTGCGAGACGTCCTGATTCCAGGGGTTGTCGGGCGGGAAGACCTGCAGTGCGACCAGGATCCGGTCGGCCTCCGGAGTGTCGAACATCACGGGCTTCGTGATCTTCGGCATCGGGGGCCGGGGCGCCGCCGCTCGCCCCTTCGACTCGATGGCTTCCGCCAGCTTCAACCGAGCGGCCTCGAAGGCCTCGCCCGACTCGGGGAAGCTCACCGACGGGCCCGCGTCCGAGAAGACGTGGGGAACGATCGCCTGGACCGCCGCCTGCACCTCGGCCTCGAGGCCCAGGCCACGGGCGAGGGTCAGGTACTGGTGGTCCTGCAGGCCCCGGCGCAGGTTGGCGAGCTGGACGGTCGAGATCGGCCCCGCGATGCCGCGGTCTTCCTCGGGGTGCAGCTTCTCCTCGCCCGGGTAGAGGAGCACGCCGTCGCCGTTGATGTACCCCTGGTCCGCGACCGGCTTCCCGGGCTGGCCGCGGTTGTCGAACGTGATCGGATTGCGCCAGACGTCCTGGTTGCGCTCGCCCTGCTTCTGCCGGTTGTGGCGCCAGTGCACGCCGTGCCAGAAGAAGTACAGGTCGAGACCGTGCTTGAACGCGGCCCAGGGCACGACCCGCGCCTCGGTGGCGGGGGCGTCGATCACGATCGAGGGGCCGTTCGGGCGCCCGCCGTTGTAGAAGCCGACGTGCCGGCCCTTGGCTTGCTCGTCCGCCGCCGCCTTCAGGTCCAGGGCCTGGGGCGGAACGGACCACAGATCGACCAGGCCCTGGAACTCGGGGATGATGCTCTTGGTCAGGAACAGCGGAAGCTTCTGGCCGGGGCCGGGGTTCGAGCGCACGTTCTCCGCGAACGCGTGCACGCGCGGATAGTCCTGCGGGTAGGGCTCGTCGGGGAGATAAAGGAAGGTGCGGGCCCCCGGCAGGGTCTTGCCGAGAAACGTCATCCACGCGTCCGCGGCCCGCCACGCGCTCTCACGCTGCGCGTACTCCGGGCCCGGGCCGTAGAAGGAGACGGGCACGATGCGGTTGCCGACGTTCGCGCCGGGGCCTTCGTAGCCGGCCTCCGGGCGGAAGTCGGCGCCGGTGAAGCGGCCGAGGCTGGCCCGCACCTTCGCCTCGTCGTAGGCGTGGACCAGCTCCACGCGGTGGCGGTGGGCAAGGCGATGATAGGCGGCGTCGAGCCTCCGGCCCTGGTAGAGCTCGGGCTGGTCGGGCTCGAAGAAAACCATCGCGTCGAGGCTGTTCCGGTCGGGCAGGTCGAAGTCGAAGAGGCGCAGCTCCATGGGGAGCGCGTGCTTCGAACCGTCCGCGGTGACGGCGATCGTTCCTTCATAGGTGCCGGCGGGCCGCCCGCGGCCCGTGTAGACCTCGATCCAGAAGGCCTGGCGCTCGCCTGCGGCCACCCGAACCGGGAAGCCGCCGCGGCCGGCCCGCGCGTTCTCGGGGACGAGCTGGACCGGCTTGAAGCCCAGCGTGCCCTTCGGGGCCGCTGGGCTGCCGGGCGTCCACACCCAGTCGGCATGGCTCTCCTGCGTGACCTTCATGTCGTTCACGGAGAAGAGCTGGATGGGCCGGCCCACCGAGCGCGTGGGGTCGGCCTCCGGCGCGGCGTAGGCGATGCGGGTCGCCCCACCCCGCAGGCGCAGCTCGGGAAGCGCGAGCGAAGCCGCCCCGATGCCGCGCTCGTCGGCCTCCACGATGACCTGGAAGGCCACGACCTCGTTCCGGGCGGCGAAGAGCCGGACCGTCCGCCCGTCCCAGGCGGCGTTGCGTGCGCGCAGGGGGTGATCGCGGGCGTCGTGAGCGACCTTCTCGCCGTCGGTCACCGCCCAGACCGCGCGGATGTCGGCCACGGCGGGGAAGGGCGAGCCCGCGAGAGCGACCGCCAGGAGGCAGGGCAGAGGCTTCATGTGCTCGACCTCGAGGCCTCGCGGCCCCGCACGCGCGAGAGAAACGCGGCCAGCAGCAGGGTCAGGGCGACGTAGCCGAGGACCGTGGGTCGCTCGTCGGGGGCGGCCTGGCCGATGAGCAGGAGGCTCAACCCTCCGACCACGGCCGTGGTCCGGCTGAGGAAGCGGAAGACCTCGGCCGTGTGGTCGGTGACGGCGCTCAGCTCGCGCGCCACGTCTACCGGCGTGGCGAGGCGGGCGAAGAGACCCTCCCGCCGAGCGGTGCGGGCGGGGTCCTCGCGCGGGAAGAGCGCGCTCAGGAAGAAGACGGCCACCGCCACGGGAATCACGAAGACCACGTTAGGGATCAGCTCCCAGCCTAGAACGAAGGTCCCGTAGGAGCCGAGGGCGAGGGCGGCCGCGAAGCTGGCGAGGCCGGACCAGTAGGGGGTGCGTTTCACAACCAGGCCCAGGAGGGCGGGCGGTCCGTAGGCCAGGGACATGATCGTGTTGAAGGTGAGCATGACCTTGAACACGCTCTGGCCTCGGGCCGCCATGGTCATGGCGAGGGCGATGATGATCGCGCCCACCGCGAAGGTGGCGATCCAGCCGACGAGAAGGCGCTCCCCGTCCCCGGCCCGGCGCGGGAAGAGGGTGGGGAAGATGTCGCGGGAGATGATCGAGGCGTGAAGGTTGAGCGTCCCCGAGATGCTCGACATGGTGGCGCTGAACATCGCGGCCATCATGATCCCGATGAGGCCGTTCGGGAGCACGGTGAGGGCGGCCAGGGCGTAGGAGGACTCCTGGGGATTGGCGAGGCCCGGCCAGACGTCCTTGAGGTCGGGGTGGAGGACGCGCATGGCGAGGGGAGGCAGGAACCAGATGAAGGCTCCCAGGAGGAACAGACCGAAGCAGAGCAGGGCGATCTTCCGGGCCGCCCGCTCGTCCTCCACGCAGAAGTAGCGCTGCGCCATGGTCGCGGTGTTGTAGCCGAAGCTGACCATGACCGTCCAGGTGGCGAGGTAGACCCATCCGAAATCGGGGGTCAGCGCGAGGGAGGTCATCTCGGGCGGCAGGGAAGCGAGCAACCCCGAGAGCCCGCCCACCCGGGCCAGGCTCGCGAAGACCATCACGATCGTGAAGGGGAGCAGGATGGCGGCCTGGAGGAAGTCGGTGATGACCACCGCCCACAGGCCGCCGATCACGCAGTAGGCCAGGATCACGGCTCCCGATCCCAGGATGGTCGTGCCCAGGGGCCAGCCGCAGGCCGGGCCCACGAAGAGGGCGAGGCCGTAGAGCTGGCTGGCCCCGATGAAGAACTGGAAGACGATCGTGGTCCAGGAGAAGGCCTGCCGGGTCCGCTCGTCGAAGCGGTCGACCAGGTACTCCATCACGGTGCCGATCCGGGCCCGCCGCCAGCGCGCCGCGAAGATCCAGTAGCCAAGCAGGAAGGTTAGGGCGTTGCCCAGGTACATGAGTATGGCCACCAGGCCGCGCTGGTACGCGACCCCCGCCTGGCCGGTGAACGTCCAGGCGGAGAAGCCGCTCATGAACGACGAGAGGCCGGCGGCCAGCCAGTGGATGCGGCTGCTCCCCTTGAAGTAGTCGGAGGCCCCCCGGTTGAAGCGCATTGAGAAGACGCCGATGCCCAGCATCAGGAGCATGTAGGCGGCGATGACGGTGTAGTCGACGGGGGCGATGGCCTTCATCGTCTTCAGAGCGTCAACGCCGCCTGCAGCATCGCCCTCGCGTAGCCCACGTTGTAGATCTCGCCCGCGAAGCCGCCGCCGCCCGGATACTGGTTCCGGATGCCGCCCCGCTCCCGGTCGACGTCGAGCAGGCGCGGGTGCTCGGGGTAGATCGCGCGCGGGTACTTCTGGCGCACGAGCTCCCGCATGACGCCGAACAGGTCCACCTGGCCGTCGTCGAGGAACACCTCCGTGTAGTCCACGTACGGCCGGCGGACGACGACGTTGCGGAAGTGGACGTGGTTGATGCGGTCGCGCTCGCCGAGCCAGCGGCACACCGCCACCGGATCCTCGCCCGTCTCCCGGGTGACGCCGCAGTCGAACGTCATGCCGTTGAACGGGCTCTCCACGAGGCCCAGGTACTCCTTCCAGTGCTCGAGCGTGGCCATCAGCTGCTCCGACCCGCGGCTCCGCGGCACCGGCGGATCGTTCGGATGGAGGGCCAAGCGGACGTTGGCCTTCTCCGCCTCCGGGACCACCGCCTTCAGGAAGCGCCGCGCCCGCTCGAGCTGCTGCGCGCGGGTGTGGGTGCCGACCCCCTCCCTGGGCGGCAGGCCCTTCGACAGCTCGTAATCGTAGGCCGTGTATCCCGCGCCCGCGCGTCCCGTCTCCTCCTTGTAGCCCTCCGTCAGACGGTGCGCGTAGAAGTTGTACTCGACCACGGGCAGTCCGGCTCTCCCGGCCGCGCGGATGGAGGTGATCACGTCCGCCATCTGCGCCTCCGCTCCGGGGCGGCCCCAGATGACGTCGTCGAATCCCGAGATCATCAGGTTCCACAGGGTCAGGCCGCCGGCCTTGAACTGCTCGATCCGCGCGCGGACGTCGGCCTCGCTCCACGGGATCCTCGGTCCGCCCGTGAGCACGTGGTCCACGCCGATCTGCTTCAGGCGCCGCATCCCCGGCTCGTCCACCGGGCCCCCGAAGCCGAGGCAGATCTTCGGCGTGTCCTTGCCTTCGGCGGGCATCCGGGAGAACTCAGGCGCGGCCTCGGCGTGGCGAGGCGGCAGCGATGCCGCGATCGCCGAGGTCCCGATCGCCTTGAGTACGCTTCGCCGACTCAACTCCGGGCGCATGTCGTTCCCTCCTTCATTCGCGGATCTCCAGCCCCGCTTCCTGCGCGTCTTCCTTGTGGGCGCGCTCGTCCGTGACCTCCAGCCGAAGCACGTAGCGGCCCGCACCGAAGCCGGCCAGGGGAACCGGGCCGATGGAGGCGACGCCCTGCGGCGTGTCGAGCCGCTGTTCGCTGTCCCGGGCGACGGGCCGGCCGTCCTTCAGGAGACGATAGCGCGTGAGCACCGACGCCTTGCCGGTGGCGGGGTCGGCCTGGGCGCCGTAGGCGACCACCACCGCCTGCAGGCTGTCGCGGGAGGTAAAGACGTTGCCGAAGCGCGGGACCATCCGCCGCCCGCCGACGACGAACGGGGCGAAGGGATCGTCGCCCCCAGCCGGTTTGCCGTCGCCTTCCGGGGTCAGGAAGAGCGGGCTGACCACGAGCCCGGCCCCGTCGAAGCGCGGCACCTCGAAGGGCAGGGTGCACGTGCCGGCCTGGCCGCCCTCCACCACCCGCAGACCCACCCGCAGCTCGTAGCGGCCGGGATCGAGGTTGAGTCCGTAGGCGGCGAGGAACGAGCCGTCCGCCTCGCGGATGGTGGTGACCTCGCGCTCGAAGGAGAAAGCCGTCCGGCCCTCCGGGGTGCGGGCCTGAGCGGCCACCAGGACGCGCAACGGGCCGGCCGTCCCCACCAGGGTTCCGCGCGCCAATCCCGCGGAGAATCCCTGGCCGGACTGGCTGCGCCGCAGAAGCTTGGGCTCGACCGCGATCGCGAAGTCCGTAAGCACCTCCGCCAGGAGGGCGCTGCCGGGGC
>Ga0137379_10003491_pt1 | contig 14715 bp, 15 predicted proteins | sample SagtaG_18_FD_104812 | JGI IMG/M metagenome (GOLD analysis project Ga0137379, IMG submission 104812) | Vadose zone soil microbial communities from Sagehorn Ranch, Mendocino, California, USA - Sage2_L_80_16 metaG | ecosystem: Environmental > Terrestrial > Soil > Vadose zone | place: USA...
CAACGGGCCAATCAGCCACACCGCAACAGCCAGTTTGACGGCGCCCCAATACAGAATGAAGACCCAGCCGGGCGGTCACATAGGCAAAGACCCCGCAGGTCAGAAATGGTAGCGGACTGGTCAGGGCAATCGCTCTACCTTCGGCACCTTGACGCCAGATTTCAGGGTAAGTGTAGCGCCGATGAATCCAATCGCCCGCGAAGAACCAGTCAGTAAGCGACGACACGACGCCGGCGCCAACAACGATCACAACGAGTCGCGCCCAGTTCATTCCATCTTCCTGCAAATACGCAGACATTGTACTCGTGCTAAGGGGCTTTCACACATGGTCATCGGTCCATGTTGAAAGGATAAGAGTCTGAATTCCTGCCGAAATAACTGAACGATCGAAAGGTCTTGTTCTTAGCCGCGGCGAAAGTCGAGAAGGGTCCGAAACTGTGCGAGTTTCGCCGCGCTCATGGAAGAGACGTTCTTTCGCTTCGCCATCGCTTTTCTCCTTGAGTCTTCAGACAAAATTTAGTGCCGTATGACGGCGAAACGTTTCACTTGATAATCGCGGACGAATCGTACGCCGCAACTTCGAATCGAGGGGGATTTCGTTCGACTGTCAATTTGCCGAGCACGATGATACCGTTGAGCTCTGATGAGAAGCAAAACAAACGGGGCCAGAATCGTCGTGACCGTTTTTACGATGGCCATGTTTTACGCTTCAGTGTGCACGACAACGTGTGCGATTGGAGTTTGCCCCGACGAAGTCCGGCAGACAGCCGGCCACGATTGCGACCAGGCGTCCTCGCATCATTCGGGTCAACCAGGGCATGAGTCGCCGGAGAGTCCGGATTGTTCTAAGCACGCACACCCCGGTGTATTTGTAGCGAAGTCCGGCGATGTTTCCCAATTCCAGTTGAGCATCGTAGGGCACCTGCAGCTTTCAGCCACGGCCCTCAGCGCTGGACACGACCTGAGGCTGAGCACCGCAACCCGGTCATCGGACCTCGCTCCGCCGTTTGCATCGAACCTTCCTCTGCATCAGATTTCTGTCCTTCGTATCTAGATCTTCCCTCGCCGACCATTTGTTTTCCAACCGTTAGGCACTGGTGCGGACGTCACAGGCGCTTGCGTTCGTTTAGCAGGCGCGAGCGCGATTTTCGCCAACTCGCCGATTTCTAACGAAAGATTTGACCGGGAAGTCTCGGACCGGCGTTCCTCATTGATGCGAAATGAGGGGAATTTGCTCTGACAGGATGAATCGAATCGCTAGCCAAGAAGGCCGGTCACGCAAGCCAAACCCTTTAGCTGTGAGAACAGGGAAGAAAAAAAGATTGTGACTCAGGAGAAATGGAAATGAACAAAGGAAGAAGATCGTTTATTCAAGGCGCAGCGGTTGTCGGCGCGGGGCTCGTGGCTGCGCGCGAAGCTTCGGCCTTGCCGCAGCAGGATGGGAAACATATGCAGGACATGCCCGGCATGCAACACGGGCAACATAAGGTCCCTCCCGCTAGAGCGCGAGCGGCGAATTCCCGCATCGTCGCGCCCATGCAAACTCCGGACGTGCCGGACCTGCCGTTCCAAATGGACGGCGACGTCAAAGTCTTCAAGCTGCGCGCCGAGCCGGTGACCCGGAAGCTGGTGCCGTTCAAGAGCATGACGGTGTGGGGTTACAACGGAAGCTGCCCCGGACCCACTATCCAGGTACAGCAGGGTGACCGTGTCCGTGTGGTCTTCGAAAACGGGCTGCCGGAATCCACAACCATCCATTGGCACGGCCTAGAAGTCCCGATCGAAATGGACGGCGTCCCGTACATCAGCCAGAAGCCCGTGCCTCCAGGAGGAACGTACACTTACGAATTCACAGTCCATCAAGAAGGCACGTTCTTTTATCACTCGCACGGCGCCATGCAGGAAATGATGGGCATGATCGGAATGTTTGTGAGCCATCCCGCAAAAGCCCACAAGCCGCAAGTGGATCATGACTTCGGAATTGTTTTGCAGGAGTGGGCCATCCTTCCCAACCGCGACGTTCCAAACACTGCCAACATGGAATTCAACTGGCTTACGTTTAACGGCGTCGCTGCTCCGGCGACCACGCCCATGATCGTGCGGCAGGGAAATCGCGTGCGCATGCGCATTGTGAACCTCGGAATGGACCACCACCCGATCCATCTTCACGGCAATCAGTTTGTCATTACCGGCACGGAAGGCGGACGTGCGCCGGAGAGCACCTGGTATCCGACGAACACCGTCCTCGTCGGCGTCGCGCAGGCGAAGGTTGTCGAGTTCGAGGCGAAGTATCCCGGCGCGTGGATGGTCCACTGCCATTTACCTCACCACATGATGAACAGCATGGGGGATCTTCTGCGCGATCGCGCGATTGTCACTGCTGATCAGACCGAAGAAAAGGCCATGAGCCAGATGGCGACTCTCGCGACGAGTGTTCCATTCCGTCACGCTCCTCATGCACCCATCGCACCTGACGCCAACAAGGTACCCGGCTTCCCGCAGGACGCCTTCATGGAAATGGGAATGGATGATGCCGTCGCGAAGCCGGAGACCTACGGCCTGCCGCCTGATTGGAGCGCCGGAATGATGGGAATGATGACCATGGTCCGCGTTCTCCCGGACAAGGACTACGACGACATCATGGGGCGCATTAAATCGGGAACGCCGAATCCGCCCATGCCGCCGATGAAGATGGACGATCACCCGCACTCCATGTAGCACCAGGGCAAACCGAACAAGCGTAGCCACAGATTAAGAGAAAGGGAATCACGCTCATGAAGAGTCTTTCTAGAAGTTTCGCAGCACTGTTTGCAGCATTGATGCTGATCGGTTACGCCGGAGCCCAGCAGCCGCCACCGCAGAGAGAACATCAGGTCCCGCCGCAGAAGCCAACGCAGCAAGACTCGATGCAGCAGATGCCCGGGATGCAGGAGCGCGCCGGTCATCAGATGAACATGGAGACGGTGAAGCCGCAATTCCCGCGCATGGGAAAAGCGCAAGAAGAAGCCAAAGGCCCGCTGTTGAGCTTGAGTTCCATCCAACAAATTGCGAGAGAGGGCAATCCAACCGTGCGCCAGGCAGAGGTGGAAATCCACGCGGCTAAAGCCCGCCAGCAGCAGTCCGGCCTCTATCCCAATCCCACCGTCGGCTACACCGGCGACGAAATCCGCGGAGGCTCGATTGGCGGCGGAAAGAACGGATTTTTTATTTCTCAACCGATCGTCACCGCCGGGAAGCTCGGCAAGAACCGCAAGATCTCTGGTGAGGAGGTGCGCCTCGCGGAAGTCGAGGCGGAAGAACAGAAGATGCGTGTCGAGAACGCCGTGCGCATCGCGTTCTATCGCGTGCTCGCGGCTCAGGAGATGCTCGAAGCCGAGCGCGACCTCGCGCACATCGCCCAGGACAACGCGGAGACGGAACGCCTCCTCGGCAATACCGGTCAGGCAGATGAGCCGGAAGTTCTACAAGCCGAAGTCGAAGCTCGACGCATGCAGATGGCGGTCCGCGTCCGGGAAAACACGCTGCGCCAGGAGTGGCGCGGGCTCACGGCTGTCGTGGGAAAGCCTGACTTGCCGCTGCAGACCGTCGAAGGCAACCTTGAGTCCGACCTCCCGCAAGTGAACGAAGTGCAGGTCGTCGAAACCATAGCCAAGGAGAGTCCGGCTGTTCGCATCGCGGCCATTTCCACGACTCGTGCGCAAGCCGTCCTCGAACGTGCGAAAGCCGAGCCCGTTCCCGATCTCCAGCTGCGAGCGGGCGCCGAGCACAGCGGGGAACAAATCGAAGGTATCAATCGGCCAGTCGGCTGGGAAGGAATTGCGGAAGTCGGTGTGACCATTCCCCTTTGGAACCGCAATCAGGGAAACATCGCTGCGGCCCGTCAGGACATTGACCGCGCGCAAGGAGAAGAAAAGCGCGTCGAGCTGACCCTGCGCGAACGTGCTGCTGGTGTGCTCGATCAGTATGCGAGCGCTCGCATCATGGCCGATGAATACCGGGACGGAATCCTGCCGCGCGCTAAAAAGGCGTATTCCCTACTCGTCGACAAGTACGGAAAGATGCTGGCTTCCCGCCCTGTAGTCCTCGATTCCCAGAAAACTCTGTACCAGCTACATCTGGAATACGTAGCCACGCTAGAGAACGTCTGGATCACCGGCATTGCCCTTGAGGGTTACTTGCTCACGGATGGTCTTGAAGGGCCCGCGCGGCCGGGCGAAGTGGATCGCCCAGTGCGTGAAACAAACGTGCCCATGAGCCGATCCACGAACCCGCAGCAATAGAAACAAACAGGAGAAGGAAAGCGATGAATCGCATACATCACTGGATCTGCTCCTCGAAACGCTGGAAACGGACTCTCGCGAACGAAGTATTTCCGCGCGTTCTCGATGGCGTCAATCTCGGGAAAAACGTCCTAGAAGTCGGACCTGGGCCAGGCTTGACGACGGAGCTGCTCCGCTTGCGTTGCGAGCGGCTTACCTGCTTGGAGGTCGACCCGGTCTTCGCAGCGCCGTTGCGCCAGCGCATGCAAAACACCAACGTCACGGTTATCGTTGGCGACGCCACAGATATGCCCTTCCGCGACGGGGATTTCACCGCCGCCGTGTCGTTGACGATGCTTCACCACGTTCCCACGCCGATGCTGCAGGACCAGCTCTTTCGAGAAGTTCATCGAGTTCTGCGGCCCAGCGGCGTCTTCGTCGGAATGGATGCAGTCGATACCTGGAGCTTGCGTCTGATGCACTGGGGCGACACGCTAGTTCCCATTGATCCGGCGCACCTTGAACCCAGGCTGAGAAGAGCAGGGTTCGAAGACGTCGTGATCGAAGCGGAGAAACGCGCCTTTCGTTTCTCCGCCAGGCGGTCCGCATGAGCAAGGACTTTGTAATTTCGAGGAGAGGAGAAAGACGCGTGAAGCACTTGTTTTTCGTTCTTGTTTTGGCTGCGGTACTGCCGCTTGTCGCATTGGCGAGCGGTGAAGAGGATTCCGTTCGAAAAGCACTCAGTGTCTACGACCAGGCGGTCGCGAAGAAAGACGTTGAAACCGTCAGAAAACTGCTGGCCTCGGAGATGCTTCTCTACGAACACAGCGTGCGAAACGACGGCGCCAGGGACGCATTCGAAAATCACCTGAAGCCCGAAATTCTCGAGGGCGAAGGACTTCAACTGTCGTTTTCTGACGTCCGCGTTACGGCAAGCTCCACTCTCGCCTTCGTCAGTCGACAGTACCAAGTAAGAGGAACATTTCAAGGCAAGGTCGTCGACTCGACCGGAAATGAGACCCAAGTGTGGAAGCAGACGGATGGCCAATGGAAGATCGTCCACCTCCACTATTCACATGCTTGTCCTCGAACGAAACCTGCTTCATGACTTATGTGACGTTCGTGGACAAGAGTGGCGGATAGATTCAGAGTATTAACCGAAGCATATGATTCCTGGCAAGACTACTGTCGCCTGACGAAAGGAAGTCTCGTCCACAAGGCTGTGCGCGGAAGGAGCTGTACAGCCGACGACGCCAATTACGAGCGGGTGTACTTCACCGCCGACGACTATACGAATCGCCGGTTCTCTTTCCCAGGCGACTGTGGATCTAAGACTCACAGACTCGGCTACACGATATTTTCCATAAGTCTTACACATCTACGCTCGCGAAGTTCTAGTGTCGCACGGGAGGGGAATCCACACTGTCCGTGGGTATTTCTTCAGTGTAGGACCGGATGGTCTGGTCCATGCCTTGACACTGGAAAACCTGAAACAAGCTTTTCCCGACAATCACAGATTTCACGATGCGCTCGACGCGACGTTTGCAGCAGGGCGGGTGCTCGCCGAATATGACGAATTTCACAAAATGTTCAAGGTCAATCGGCTGTTAATTGCCTCGCGTGAAGCAGAGCGCTGATATGGCTCAACATGGCGGGCGCCCGGGATAAGGAGGAGTCATGAGAGCGCGCAAAGTTGGTCGGCATGGGGTTTTCCCGTCTTGGATCTCGACAAATTGGGCAGCAACACTAGCTTTGCCGAGGTGAGCGTGACCGAAAGAGCGCATAGGAGCGCATGACGCCGACACTGCCCGCTTAGTTGAGACCCTATGCTGTTTATATATGGGCTACTTGACTCGAGCTCACCGAACCACTATTCTCCTCTTTGCTTCTCCCCCCATCTGGCCCCTACCAGGAGCGTCACTATGTCACCACGGCGCGGATATCTCGGGCTCGCCACAATGCTATTCACGGCAAGTCTCGTCTGTAGTGGCTGCGGCGACAAGGTGCACCTCACGAACGGAGGCGCGGGCGAGAATGGGATTCTTGTGGATGGGACGAAGGGCGGGTCCGCCCTCAACGATGCTCGGTTTACGGGGGCAGTAGGAAGCAACATCGGGATCGGAGACTTCACCAACTCTCCCGGAGAGATTATCGCTTACACAAACCACCGTCCGCCTACTCTGAAGCCCGGCCTGACCTGGACGAATAACGACGAGACGGTGAATCTGAACTTCGAAAATGAGTACTTCGTCCCCTTCTTTGTGTGGATCGTTAAAGGACCCTTTGCCAACCAGCAGATGGTTGCGATCAATGCCTGCGTAAAAACGTCTCAGATCTACGCCGACGAACGCCAGGGAATCCGATTCAGTCAGTTCCAGATCAACGACGCGACCACAAATGCAAATGCCGCTTCGTTCCACGCGTTCACGTGCGCCAAAGCGGGGAATATCAAGACCCAGATCGGCTTCAACGCCGGCGGGATCAACATCTACTACGTGGATACCGTGGACTTCGGGAATGGGGCAGCTACCACGAACGGGGTGTGGTGCGGGGGCAACGTGGTCGCGATGGGAAAAGACACCAGCGACCATCTCTTCTCTCACGAAGTCGGCCACGGTTTTTCTCTCGAGCATGCCAACGATATCCCCAATTTTGGCAATTTCTTTGATACGACCAACGTGATGCATAACGCGAGCAACAACCGGAACTTTCTGACCGAAGGGCAAACCTTTCGCGCCGTTGTCAACGCCAGCTCCTCCATCAACGGGGTGTACAACAAGCGCCCGGGTCTGGAAACGCGCACTTGTGGCAATTCCACCAGCACCACGGATCTCGGTTGCCCCGCGGTGCAAAAACGCATTTGGGCCGATGGGCCGAATTGGCCGCCCAACTAACCACCTAGAGACTGAGAGGAGGGCGAACATGAGACGCACTGCAAAAACATTCTTCTTTGCGAGCGTCCTCCTGGGGGTCGCGACGCTGGATCTCAGAGCGCAAGTGCGGACCGCAGCTATCTCCGCAGAAGGCCTGGCCGCCCTGCAGTATTTCCTGGACGTGGATTGTGAAATTGGTGGCCGCACCCAGGCGGTGGATCAGCTGTTGAAGTTCAAGATCGAGCTGGAGCCGCGGCTCATTACATTACTCAAGGAAGGGCCGGACCAGGAAGCGCTTGCAGAAATGCAGCGCGGGCTCGAGCAGCGCTGGTCCCAGCGCGAAGCTTTCTTGAGACAGGACCCCCAAATTGGTCTGACCGAAGAACAACTGCGCGTCGCCAAAAGCCTCACAAAGGAAGCCTATATTAACCAGGGCCGCGAACAGTTCATCCGGAAATACAGGCAAAAGGCTGCCATCGGGCTTGCGGCGATCGGCTCGCCAGAAGCCCTGAAGACGCTCCGCGAAGTCAGCGCGAAAGGCGATGAAGACCTGCGCGAAGTGATTCGGGCGGCGACCGCGCGTTTTCCCACGAAGTGAAAGCGTCCCTGTGCAATTCAGTGGCAGACGATTCGCGAATCCCGGGCCACTTCCCTTGACAAGGCGCGCCATTGCGCAATTACAGCATTAACTCTCAGTGGCACTCAGAAGACACTAATCTGCTTTCTATTTTTTAATTACGTCCGGCCCAGCGCCGTTACCAGCGCCTTGCCATCGGGACTTCCGAGTCCCGTGCATGCATCCCATCCCGGCCTAGCGGAGTAATTGCCATTGCTCCCCGATGTAATGTCGTGCATCGCTTGCTCAACGTTCACCGAATACAGCAGGGGATTCAAATAGCCCACATTCGTCCCCAGCAATTGATTCACCCGGGCCAGCAACCCCGCCCACAGCGGCGCAACGGCACTCGTCCCGCCGATCACCGATGACTGGCCGTCCACGAGCACGCTATACCCTGTTTCTGGGTCTGCATCCCCGGCCACATCCGGCACGCCGCGCCCCGCAAATCCGTTCGGAGCCTTCGGCACATTGGCGCTTTGTTGATAGCTCGGCAGCGCAAAAACTTGACTAACGCCGCCGCCAGTCGCACCTTCGTTCGCCGAGAGTTCGTTCCACGCCTGCTCGCTCGCGATTGTGTTGCCTGAAATCGTCAACTTGGTGCCGCCGCATCCGATTACATACGGGCTCGCGGCAGGAAAATCAACGGTTGGCTTGCCGTTCGGGTCGCCGTCGGAAGCGCCATCGTCGCCGGAGGCGGCTAGAACCGTCACGCCGATAGCAACTGCATCTTGGCAAGCCGAGTTGAGCGCGTCCCGCGCCTGCGCCGTCCAGGAATTCTCCGGCCCACCCCAACTGATCGAAATGATCGATGGCCGCAGGTTTGTGTCGTGAACTGCCGTTGTAATGGCATCGATAAAACCCTGGTCCGTATTCGGTGCAAAGTACACCGCGATCTGCGCGCCCGGCGCAATCGCGCCAGCCACTTCGATGTCGAGCTCGACTTCGCCGTCCGGACCGTTCGGGTCACCCGTTGGCGTGTTCTTGCCGCCATCAACGGAAATCGCCGTCACTTTCGGCATGGTAATCCCGAGGCTGCTGAAAAACGAGTTCAGACCTTCGGCGGTATACCCACCGCCAAGTTCTATGATTCCGATGCACTGCCCGCTGCCGTCGGCGCCGCTGGGGAAGTTGTAGGCCTGCGCGACTTGAAGGGGCGTATAGGGAACGGCGACAGCCCGCGGCCGCGCTTTACGCACCCGGAAGTGCGGTTTCGCTTGTGGCCGGTCGTCAAGCCCGAATACGCCTTCGATGATTCCGTCAAGGTCGCTTGGAATGGATATTGTTCCTATTCTCCCGCGATACGTTTCCGACGAATGTTCGCAGCGGCTGAGTTTCACTCCGAACGCATCCTTGAACGCTTGCACAGACCCGCGCAGCCTCAGGCTTCGCCGTGCGCGATCCTCACCTACAACGCGTAACCCGTAGCGCAGAGCAAATGCGCGAACTTTTTCGATATCCGCGGCTCTCGCGCCGTGCGCTGTGGCGAAAGCCTCACGCGAAAGGTGCCGCCTCTCGCGCGGAAGTTGGGATCCGATCTCCTCGACGGAAGGAAACTCGGACCGTTCCGATCCTCTCCGCACATAGACGCTCACCTCGATTTGCTCATCCGGGTCAGCCGGCCCGACTTCCCGCGCACCGCTCGGCAGCGCCCGCACGCTGCCTTTCAACTCGACGCGGTTCTCTTGTTTTGCCACGGTGTTCTCCTGACGTGTTCGATAAGGGAGTTGAGGGTGGACCGGAAAAGTATAGCCTGAGTGTCGGAGCGAACCACAGGCTGGACCGTTACGAATTGAAACGTAGTACCGGATAAGCCTTGGAATTCTGCCATTTAAGTTAAGATGACGGTCCGGGTGAGAAAATGAAGCGCACAGCACTTGCGGCGGGCGTGCTAGGGATGATCCTAGCGATGGGCACAACCATCGCAGTTTATTCAATGCACGCGAGTGCTCACGCCATTCCCAAAATCAATCTGTTGCGGACACCACATGACGGGATTCAACCGCAGACTGTGCTTGCCCGCAATGGTGTGCTGCACATGATTTATTTCAAGGGCGATGCCTCGGCGGGCGATATTGAATACGTAAGACGCGACCCCGCGGGGAAAGATTTTTCTCAACCGATTCGCGTGAACTCCGAGCCAGGAAGTGCCGTCGCCATAGGTGCGGTGCGGGGGCCTCAGATGGCTGTCGGACGAAACGGGCGAGCCTACGTCATCTGGTTTGGTCCACAGGCCCGATCCGGAGATTCCACTGCAACCATGCCAGTATTCTTTTCCAGACTAAACGATTCGGGTACCGCATTCGAGCCGCAGCGCAATCTGATGCAATACGCAAAAGGCGGTGACGGCGGAATTTCTGTGGCGGCCGACGTCCGCGGCAACGTTCATGCAGTCTGGCATGCCGCGGGTGAGGAGCCGGGCGATGAGCATCGCCGCGTTTATCTGGCGCGGTCCACAGATGAGGGAAAGAATTTTGCGCGCGAAGTGCCCATCTCCCCGGCTGTGCTTGGAGCCTGCGGATGTTGCGGCATGCGCGCGTTCGCGGACGAACGCGGCGCTCTTTACGTTCTCTATCGTTCTGCGGCACAAAGTATCCATCGAGACATCACGCTTCTTGTTTCGACGGACCACGGCAATATGTTTCGCACCGTGGCTGTTGCTTCATGGGAGCTGAACGCCTGTCCAATGAGTACAGATTATCTGAGCGAAGGTGGGCGGCGAGTGCTAGCCGCGTGGGAGAAGGCGGGCGAAGTCTATTTCGACACGGTCGATCCCCATTCCTTTGAGCTTTCTCCGGCTATCGCTGCGCCGGGGGATGGGAATAATCGGAAGCATCCTGCCGTGGCCGCAAGCGCGAATGGTCAAATGCTCCTGGTCTGGACGGAAGGCACCGGCTGGTCAAAGGGCGGCTCACTCGGCTGGCAACTTTTCGATAAATCAGGAATGCCCACCGGCGTAGAGGGTCATGCATCTGGAATTCCCGTTTGGGGACTGCCAAGCATCTTTGCAGATCGTCAGGGGAACTTTACGGTCGTGTACTGATTGGCTTCGGATAGTATATCGATTCGAGGGTTTCAACGGCTTATGCAATCCAAGCCGACGGAAAGAAACTGCTGGCGGGTATTATTGTGCCCGTGACAAGGATCATCCTGCGCTATTCGGAATTTCCCCACTGCGAATAATGTTTTCTCAACCTTGTCCAGTTGCGCCTCATCCTGACGATCGAACTTGGTTCTCTCGAGAGCGACATCTCTTTCCGATAAAGCTTCGCGAACTTTTCCGGAGTTTTCCGAACTTATGCACACCTACCGAGATTGACGTGCGCTTCTCCGACGCACACTGTCAGCGGGAGGAATCAAATGTCCCAGCCGAGTGAACGGCACGTCTTGCTGCCCATCATCTGCGAGCATTGTCAGCAGAAACAAATAGTTCAAATGCGGGCGAGGTCTGAGTTTCACGCGATGTATCCGCAATCGGTTAAGTGCGTAAAATGCGAGAATTCGTTTGATGTGACGATTCCCGATGAGATTTTAGGCGGTCCGTTTCTGCCATCTCAATAACATGTCTCAGCAGAGGGGCGAAGAGCAGCGAATAGACGCCGCTAGATATAGTAGTGCGAGTCGTCAGCAAAATGAGTAGTTTTTACGCTCGTCGGGTCTGGCGAAAAACAGATAACCCGGAACAAGGATCTCTTACCGATTGATGATGCAGGGCTTACCTTCGGGCCAGCGTTCGGCTTCTGGCTTGCATCTTAATGCTAACCAGTCTTCGTGTGTGCCTAAGCGCAGGGTTTGCAGGTGAAAGCAGGAAGCAGTACGGGTGTGGCCGACCCGTATGTCGAGAGCTTGCGCGGCTAGTTTTCGATTCGAGGAGACAGGCGATTGCGAGGAAAACTCTGGCTGAGTTTTGTCGTGTTGATGATGTTTCTCGAAGGCAAGAAGGCAGTGGCCCAGGTTCCTGCAGGGTCGGGACCTGCAGCGAAGGAAGAACGAACGTCGGGCATGACGCTGAATACCGCGTTCAACGGTAGCGTCGCGTCCGGCAGCGACGTCTACGATTGGACGACGACGACCGGGTATATCTTCAACAAACATTTTTCGGCAGATGTGGGAGTGCCGATTCTTTTTGTCCGCGGCACAACATCCACGGGAGCAACTACGAGCAACAGCGGACTTGCAAACGTTTTTGGCCAACTGCAATTCGTCGAGAAAAAGCCTGTGCTGAATTTTGGTTCTGTCGCAACGGTCGCACTTCCGACCGGCGATAGCTCGAAGGGCTTGAGCACAGGACGCGTTACGTTTGACTGGACGAACCAAGTAGCGAAAGAGCTTGGGCGATTTACTCCGTTCCTGAGCGCGGGCGTTGCGAACTCGATTCTTGATTCACGCTATTGGCGGAGGCCATACACGACGCTGGGAGCCCTCGCGCACTTCGAAGGGGGAACCGCTTTTGATTTGGGGCGTTCGCTGACGCTCAGCGTCTCGGCATACGACGTGGCACCGTGGGGCGCGCAGAAAGTGTACAGCCGAGTCGTCGGGAAAGGCGCCAGCGGCGGAGGAACCTCAAAGCACGGTCGCGTTTACCAGAACAACGCGCTGACGACGGGCGGCTCTTCAATCGACAGCGACAACGGTTTCAACGCGGACCTTGATTTCAGCCCATGGAAGTACGTTGATGTGGACTTCGGTTATACGCACAGTGTTCATTTCCAGTTGGATACGCTTTCGTTCAGTGTTGGCTTCAATCTTTCTCCGTTGCTGCGGCGGGGAGGGACTTCCAGGAACTAAGCAGTGCAATGGACTCATACTTCTGTTTCAGGAGGGAATGGCGATGATAGAAAAACGACGAATCCTGACGGCTGCGGCGGCGTTTTGCATTGCGGTCGCTCCAGCGTTTGCGCAACACCCGCATGGCGGTCCAGGAGGCGGGGCGGGTGGCTCTCACGGACCGGCAATGAACAATGGGGCGGCGGATCACGGCAGCATGAATGGATCAACGAAGGGGGCGGCGGCCAGTTCGCCGACCACGCTTCTGAGCAAGAACACGAAGCTCGACAGCAAGCTGACCTCGAAACTCCAGTCCAAGGGCCTTCTGCCCGCGGGCACGGACCTGAAGGATGCTTGTGGAGGTTTCAAAAACCTTGGCCAATGCGTGGCTGCGATCCATGTAAGCCATAACCTGGATGTTCCGTTTGCGTGCATGAAGGCGAATATGACCGGCTCAGCGCCAGCCTCGGGAACGACCTGCCCGACCGGGGCGGGCTCGAGCAAGTTGAGCTTGGGGAAATCCATCCAGGCGCTTGCACCGAAGGCGGACTCCAAGACCGCGAGCAAGGCGGGCACCTCACAGGCTGATGCGGACCTGAAGGAAGCGGAAACCGCTTCGTAATTACTGCTGTGCGCTTTGCAAGGCCGTGCGGATACATGACGAAGAGAATGCAAGGCCGAAATTGCGAAACTGAAGACAGCGAATTCGGAGGTTCCCGTTGATTTGTTTGCTCACTATCTCACCTCGGCTTTTCTTCGCTGTTCTGATCTGGTGGATGGACAGCCGCAGCCGCTTAACACCGTCAGAAATCGATGAGGTATTTCGTTCCTTGATGCTCCCGACGGTAGACGCGGTTCTTGGGTAGCGTTATCGTTCGGAGGGACCATGAATCGCCAATAGCCAACCGATGGGTAAAGCGAGGCGGCACACCATCCTATTTGCACATCAGACTCAATAAGGCTATGCGCCGTCAACTTCTCGAGTTGTTCCGAAATGGGCTCGCGATCCTGGTGCTTCTGGGCGTCCCCGCGATCTCGAATGCATCAGAATTGAAACAGGAAACGCTAAACGCGTGGGACGATTATCTTCGGACGGCCAACTTACGTATGCACCGCAATCTGGGTACGGGCGATCCATTCCTGTGGATCGAGGAAGAGCCCGGCCGGAACCAGCACGTCCGGCAAGGTGAAATTCTGATTTCACCCGCGCGAGAAGCTGGCCCGCAGAAGGTGCACGACGGGCTCATCCATGACTGGATTGGGGCCATTTTCATCCCCGGCGTCAGAATAAGTGATGTATTCGCCGTGGTTCACGACTACGACCGCTACAAAGATTTCTACAAGCCAACAGTCATCGAATCGAAACTCGTCGGCCGGACCGGCGAGGATTACGAGTTCTCTATGGTCGGGCTAAAGAGCGTGCTCTTTGAGAAGATCGTTTTGGAAGGCCAATTCGAGTCGCATTGCTCGCAGCTGGATGGGAGGCGCCGGTACTGCATCTCCTACAGTACTCGCGTTCAGGAGATCAAGGATTATGGTCAACCCGATCCGCACAAGCTCCCGACGGACGAGGGCCATGGTTATATTTGGCGGCTTTACAGTCTCACGAAATTTGAGGAGCGGGATGGCGGCGTGTACATTGAAGTGGAAGCAATTGCGTTGAGTCGGGATATTTCACCATCACTCCACTGGTTCACGAAGCTGGTTGTTGAGCACGTATCCAGAACTTCGATGTCTACAATCCTCCAACGCACTAGAGAGGCGGTGCGGTACAACATCGCGGCCCGTAACGGGAAAGATCTCAAGACCTGTAATTTTCTGCGAGTTAATAGCACGCGTTAGCGTGGCGTTCTTCCCAAAAATCTAAGCCCATCTCGGATTGACGGCCGATCCTTGCTCCCTCCGGCTGACCAGTAAATTGCCTTCTCCGTGCCTCAACAAAGCATGTTCTGCCACACATGCCGAGAATCGCATCAAAGCCTGTATGACTGTCCACAGGGTGAGTCGGCGAGAACTCTTGAAGCTAAGCGGCATCGCAGCCGCCGCAGAGCTCGCGTCGCTCGGGTTGTATGGCTGTGGAGGCGCTTCTGTCGGCACTTCAACAGGTTCACCCATCCCACCGGCCTGCGCAAAATTGAGCGATATCGATCACGTGGTCATCCTGATCCAGGAAAACCGTTCTTTCGATCACTACTTCGGA
>Ga0137379_10003493_pt1 | contig 14705 bp, 13 predicted proteins | sample SagtaG_18_FD_104812 | JGI IMG/M metagenome (GOLD analysis project Ga0137379, IMG submission 104812) | Vadose zone soil microbial communities from Sagehorn Ranch, Mendocino, California, USA - Sage2_L_80_16 metaG | ecosystem: Environmental > Terrestrial > Soil > Vadose zone | place: USA...
AAGGATTTCACAATCCATGAGGTTCGTAAATTCCGTAGGTGAGTTCGGTTTCAGGCGCACAGTAACCTTGCGGGCAATCATGTCAACCTCCCCGGCGGCTGGCCTGCTCGCTTCCGATGGAACCAACCCGCCCGACGCCGCACATTCGGTAGTGCGTTTCAGCGCCCAAACGTTACACTGAGGGGTAGCTCTTTTCTGGTCCTAGCCCTAAATATCGGCGCTCAGTTCGCGCAACCACCTTTCCCTCTGGTACCCTGCGAGCACCTATGCGCCTTCACCAGATCCTGATTTTCCTAGTCGCCATAACCGGTTCCGTTTTCGCCCAAAACCTCAAATCAGTTGCCGACCGCGTCGCCGCTCAGAACGCACTTTTCGAGGAGCAGTACGAGTCCGACCTGCGCAACTTTCCCGAGCGCGCCACTGCATTCGGCGACTACCGGTACAACGACAAGCTCGCCGAGCACTCACTCGACGCCATTGCCCAGCACCACAAGATCGACCTGGCTTTCTTTGCCCGACTTGAAGCCATCCCAACCGCCGCCTTCTCCGACCAGGACCAGCTCTCCCATGATCTCCTGGCTCGCGTCCTTCAACAGCGCATCGCCGACTTCGACCTCAAAGAATACGAGATGCCTATCAACCAGCAGAATGGCATCCATACCACTCTCGCGGACCTACCCCTTTCCGTGCCCTTCGATTCCGTAAAGCATTACGAGGACTACATCGCCCGACTTCACCAGATCCCTCGTGCCCTGAGTCAGACCACTGAAGTCCTGCGTGCTGGCATGAAGGACAAACTCATGCCCGTCAGATTTCTTCTGGAGAAGCTGCCCGTCCAATGCGAGGGCATCATCGAAACCGACTCCTTTCTCCTGCCAACAAAAAAGTATCCGGCCAGCATGACCGTCGAAGACCAGAAGCGCTTGACCCAGCAGATCACAGATGCCATCAACCTCGACGTCGTCCCTGCCTACAAGACATTCGCCGCCTTCCTACGTACGGAATACGCGCCCCAAGGCCGTACCACCCTCGCTGTCACCTCTCTGCCGGACGGGCAGAAGCGCTACGAAAACGACATTTACGCCCGGACCACCACTCACATGACACCGGACGAGATACACCAACTCGGTCTCGGCGAGATCGACCGCATCGAGGCCGAAATGCTTGCTATCGCCAAAAAGGAGGGTTTCGCTGACCTGGCTTCCTTCCGCGCCTCTCTGAAGACGAATCCCAAGTACATTCCGACCTCCTCGGAGCAGATTCTCGATGTCTTCCGCCACTACATCGCCCAGATGGAGCCTAAACTTCCGGAGCTTTTCACCCTCCTTCCCAAGTCGCCGGTCACCGTCGAAGCCATACCCACGTTTCAAGCCGCCGCCGCAACCCACTACGTCACCGGTACCCCGGACGGCAAGCGCCCCGGACGCGTCGTCGTCGCCACCTCCAACTTTGCAGAACGCTCGCTAATCGACGACGAAGCCATCGCATACCACGAAGGCATCCCCGGACATCACATGCAACTATCGGTGCAGCAACAGCTCACCGGATTGCCCAAGTTTCGCCTCCATAGTCTCGGCTTCAACGCGTACGTGGAAGGTTGGGCCCTGTACGCCGAGCAACTCGGCAAAGAGGTCGGCTTCTACCAAGACCCTGTTTCGGACTACGGCCGTCTCTCCTCGGAGCTCTTCCGCGCAGTGCGCCTAGTCGTTGACACCGGAATCCACTCGAAGGGGTGGACGCGTGATCAAGTCGTGGACTTCTTCCGTAAGTCCGGCGCTATCGACGAGCCCAGTATCCAGTCCGAGACCGACCGCTATATCGCTTGGCCGGCGCAAGCCCTCAGTTACAAGCTCGGTCAGCTCAAATTCCGCGAACTCCGCGAACGCGCCCAGAAAGAATTGGGCCCCAAGTTTGATATCCGCAAATTTCACGACGAGATGCTGGATGGCGGAACCCTCCCCCTCGATCTCCTCGAAGCCCGCACGCACAAATGGATCGCGCAACAAAGATCAAAGTGACAGCAAAACAACCGATTAATTAATTGTCGGTGTAAACAGGCACTCAGAACCTGGTCATGAGTGTATGGCGATCAGGCCCAGGGGAATGCCCGTCTCACGCAGAATTGTCAACGGCTACTTTCGTCAATGCTTCGCAGGCTACTGGAGCTTGGATAAGACTGGCTGTAATTCTGAAAAGTTGGCATCTCCCTTTCCAGCTCCGCTGTAAAGTCGAGGGTACGCTTGAACTCAATTGCAGTTTTCCATCCTTGCCGGTTCGCGTTATCTTATTCACATGCAACTTCGCGGATGTGGTACAGCCCTCGTCACCCCGTTCCATCAGGATGGGTTGCTCGACGAACCGGCGCTTAAAAACCTTGTCGCTTGGCAGGTTGAGTCTGGAATTGATTTCCTGGTTCCTTGTGGCACCACCGGCGAGACCCCGACACTTGACCACGATGAGTGGCTTCGGGTAATTGATCTCACCATCGAAGCCGCGGCTGGACGCGTTCCCATCGTCGCGGGAGCGAGTTCCAACTCCACGCGCGACGCCGCCGCCAAGGCTCAGGAAGTCGCCGCACGCCCCGGAGTGGACGCGATCCTTACCGCATCGCCGTACTACAACAAGCCCACCCAGGAGGGTCAGTACCAGCACTTCAAGGCCATCGCCGAGGCAGTCAACAAACCGGTCATCCTCTACAACGTGCCCAGCCGGACGGGAACAAATCTCGAACCGGTGACGGTGGCGCGTCTTGCCGAAGTTCCGAACATCGCCGGAATAAAAGAAGCCAGCGGCAATCTCTCGCAAATCGCGGAAATCTGCAATGCCGCGCCCGCACACTTCTCCGTTCTCTCCGGCGACGACGCCCTGACTCTGCCCGTAGTTGCGCTGGGAGGCGTCGGCCTGATTTCAGTCGCGTCGAACGAGATTCCGCGCGAGATGGCAGAGATGACCCGCGCCGCCCTCAACAACGACTGGACTGCCGCTCGCCAGTTCTTCCGCAAGTATCTGCCCCTGATGCAGGCCAACTTTATCGAGTCCAGCCCCATGCCGGTCAAGGCAGTTCTCGCCATGATGGGACGCATCGAGGAAAACTATCGCCTCCCGATGGTCCCTGTCCGCCGCGATACGCGCTCGAAGCTGCAGAAAATCGCCACAGAAGCCGGCCTGATTGCTAGACCCGTATCGGCGACTGCTGATGCACCTAGTTTTTATGTGTACGAGAATTGGTCGGCAGGGCCCCATAAGGCCGTCCTGCACCGCTCGAGTTGCGGCCAGTGCAGCAACGGCAAGGCCCGTCCCGCGGGACACTCCGCCAACCACGCCCGCTGGCATGGCCCTTACGCAACGCTCGCGGAAGCCCGCCAAGTCACGCAGACGCTACCCAGCGTTCTGATCCGCAGTGAGTGCAAGTGCATTTGAGCTGTCACCGCTGAAGGAGACGCTTCCTCAACCTGCGTCCCTACCGTCCGGAAACTCTTTGGTCGTAGCGCGACTACTGCCGAGGTTGTCGCGAAACCCCGCCGGAGCATGATCCTTTCTTGTCCATGGGGCGAACAGGTCTACCCACATGCATAGGCGGAGAAAACAACGACCGACAAAATCTGCGACTGGATAGCCGAGATCGCCGGGGGCGGCATGGGCAACGTTCACAGTTGAGGCCGCGTGGAGCTGTTCCGATGCCCTCGCTTGAATCAGTGTCACCGATTCTGGGTCGGCGGAGACTGGCACTTTGGTGGACATACTTCATGCCCTCCCAACACTTTCTAAGTCGCTACTTGGATGCTGTGTAGCTGCTGAGAGATGCCGAACAATGATGAAGGCGAGCAGAAAAGAAACAGTATAAGAGGTAAGCCACGGCTCTTTGTGTGCCGCTCAGAGCCATAATTCCCGTTCAGCTATACTCGTTTCTTCCAATGCAATCTCTCAAGTCTGAAGTCGAACGCCTGGCGTCCGGTGAACACCTCAGTAGTGGAGCGCGCGAGATTTTTCTAGAATTCCGTGCCGCGCTCACTCGCGGCGAAATCCGCGCTGCGGAGAAAGTCCATGGCGAGTGGAGAGTAAATGTTTGGGTGAAGCAGGGTATTCTGCTCGGCTTCCGTCTCGGCGAGCTCACCGAGATGGGGAGCAGCGAGTGCCTCTCCTTCGTTGATAAAGACACCTTCCCTGCCCGCAAGTTCACGGTCGCAGATCGCGTTCGTATCGTCCCTGGAGGCTCATCGATCAGGCTCGGGGCTTACGTCGCTCCGTCCGTTATTTGCATGCCGCCCATGTTCATCAACGCCGGCGCCTACATTGACGAAGGTACGTTGATCGATTCCCACGCGCTGGTCGGCTCCTGCGCGCAGATTGGCAAACGCGTACACCTGAGCGCTGCCGCACAGATCGGGGGCGTGCTCGAGCCGGTAAACGCGGCTCCAGTGATCATCGAAGATGACGTGCTCGTGGGTGGAAATTGCGGAGTCTATGAAGGCACGCTGGTCCGATCGAGCGCAGTGCTCGGTGCCGGAACCATCCTCACGCGGTCAACTCCGCTCTATGACTTGGTGCGTGGGAAGATTTATCGAGCAAGTGAAGACGAGCCGCTCGAAGTCCCCGAAGGCGCTGTAGTCGTCCCCGGGTCGCGCGCCGTGAACAAAGGCCAAGCAGCAGAATGGGGAATTTCGCTTTATACGCCCGTCATCGTGAAGTACCGGGATGACAAGACGGAGCGGGGAGTGGAGTTGGAGGACTGGCTAAGGTGAGAGGCCTGATGATGTAGGGGCGGGTGCCCTCACCGTCCCCACCTCGGACGAGGGCGTCCGGGGCTACATTCTAATACTTCACGATCGCCGCGAACGCCTTCGCATCCAAACTAGCTCCGCCGACCAGCGCACCATCTATCTCTTCTTCTGACATTAGCGCCTTCGCATTCTCCGGCTTCACTGAACCGCCATAAAGAATTCGAAGCCCATCCGCAAACTCCTGCCCGAAAGCTTTCGCTGCTTCACCGCGTATGAGTATGTGAGCATCGGAAGCCATCTGCGGAGTAGCCGTCTTCCCGGTCCCGATCGCCCACACTGGCTCGTATGCAATCACCAGTTTCGCGGCTTTCTTTGCTGAAATGGCATGGAACGCTCGTACGCATTGCCGCCTCAACACGTCTTCAGTCAACCCGGCCTCGCGCTCTTCCAGCACCTCGCCTACACAAACGATCGGCGTCAAACCATGCTCCAGCGCGGCTTTCAGCTTGAGGTTCACGGTGTCGTCGGTCTCCGCGAAATACTGCCGCCGCTCCGAGTGACCAATAATCACGTGCGTGCAACCAATGGCCACCAGCATCCCGGAAGAAATTTCCCCGGTGAACGCGCCTTCGTCTTTCCAGTAAACATCCTGCGCGCCAATGGCGATCTGAGATCCTTTCGCCGATTCCATTGCGGCGTGGAGATCAATATAAGGAGGACAGACGACAACCTCATCCCGATCACGCCCAGCAATCAACGGCAGAAAATCGCGAAAAAAGTCCTTCGTCTGGGACGGGTCCTTGTACATCTTCCAATTAGCGGAGATCAATTTCTTGCGGGCCATGCGGGTCCTTTCCAAGTCTTTTCACCACAGAGGACACAGAGGAAAAACGGGGGCATGGACCACAAAGGACACGAAGTTGCACGAAGGCAGAACCTCTCATTCCCTCCCCTTCGTGATACTTCGTGTCCTTCGTGGTTATTGCCTTTGCTCTCTTATATGGTTAGTTAGCTTCTGCGGTAAAGAATATCTTTAACGTTTATCGGTAAGCGCTTCTACTCCCGGCAATTGCCTTCCTTCGAGAAACTCTAGCGATGCGCCACCACCAGTCGATATGTGGGAAATCTTGTCTGCCACTCCGGCGGCATGTATCGCGGAAACCGAATCCCCGCCGCCAACGATGGAAGTTGCCGCCGCATTGTCTGCCACTGCATGTGCAACCTTGAATGTCCCTTTGGCGAACGGAGAAACTTCAAACACTCCCATCGGCCCATTCCATACAATGGTGGCCGCGCGGGAAATCTCTTCCGAAAAAAGCTCTACCGATTCCGGTCCAATATCCAGTCCCATCAGATTGTCCGGTATAGCCTTCACCGTCTGCACCCGCGCATTCAGGTCGATTCGATCCGCAACCACATGGTCGACGGGCAAAAGAAATTTCACCTTTCGCGCCTTTGCGTCCTGCAAAAGCTGCCGCGCCAAATCAACTTTATCTTCTTCCACGCGTGATTTCCCAACCGTCTGGCCTTGCGCCTTCAGAAATGTGTAGGCCATCGCGCCGCCTATGATGAGCGTGTCGACCTTGCTAATCAAGTTTTGAATGACGCCAATCTTGTCACTCACTTTGGCGCCCCCCAGGATCGCAATAAACGGTTTCTCCGGGTGCGACATGGCCCGGCCCAGGTATTCCAGCTCTTTTTCCATCAGCAGCCCGGCCGCCGATTTCTGCACGAACTTAGTGATTCCGACCGTCGAAGCGTGTGCGCGGTGTGCGGTGCCGAAAGCATCATTCACGTAATACTCAGCAAGTGCTGCCAGTTGCTTCGCGAACTTCTCGTCGTTGGCTTCTTCTTCGGCATGAAATCGCAGATTCTCCAGTAGCAGGCTTTGCCCTTTTTCCAGTTTGCCTGCCATTTCTTCTGCTTCCACGCCCACGCAGTCGGGACAGAAGCCCACGTTTTCTCCCCGTGCCAGTTCCTTATCCAACAGCATGCGCAACCGCTCCGCCACCGGCTTCAGGCTCATCTTGGGATTCGGCTTGCCCTTAGGACGCCCCAGGTGAGATGCCAGAATGAGCCGCGCCCCATGCCGCAAGGCGTACTCGATACTCGGCAATGTTTCGCGGATGCGCGTATCGTCCATCACCCGCCCATCTTCCAGCGGGACGTTGAAATCCACGCGCATGAAAATCCGGTGGTCACTCAGCGCCAAATCGCGAATGGAGAGCTTTGACATGTGATCATCTTCCCTTGTGTTTTTGGAACCATGCTGAAAGGCTACTAGCTCCCAACTACTAGCTGCTAGCAACCCGAGTTTGCGAGAAGCCAGTGGCTAGAAGCTAGTAGCTGCTTTTCACAGCCCCTTACTTCCGATAAAGTTGATCAGATCGCGCACCCGGCCTGAGTATCCCCACTCGTTGTCGTACCAGGAAACAACCTTCACCAGGTTGCCGACCACCAGAGTCGAAGGCGAATCAACGATGGAAGAGCGCGGGTCCCCTTTGAAGTCCGACGAGACCAGTTCATTCTCTTCGTATCCCAGATAACCCTTTAGCGGTCCGCTCTCCGAAGCTTTCTTCAGGGCAGCATTGACCTCTTCCTTGGTAGCCTTCTTCTCGACCAATGCGACCAAATCCACGACCGAAACATTTGGCGTAGGCACACGGATGGCAAAACCATCCAGCTTCCCGGACATGTCGGGGATTACCAGCTTCAAAGCCTTGGCAGCCCCGGTTGAGGTCGGGATCATTGACAAGGCCGCGGCACGCGCGCGACGCAGGTCCTTATGCGGGAAGTCCAGGATGACTTGGTCATTGGTGTAGGAGTGGATCGTCGTCATGGTGCCGCTGATGATCTTAAATGTGTCATTTATGACTTTAACGATTGGCGCCAGGCAGTTGGTCGTACAGGAGGCGTTCGAAATCACGTGGTGTTTGGTGGGATCGTACTTGTCATGATTCACCCCCAGCACCAGGGTCACGTCCTCATTCTTTGCAGGGGCGGAGATAATCACTTTCTTCACCGGCCCGCGCAGGTGCTTCTTGGCGTCTTCGGCGTTGGTAAACCGTCCGGTGGATTCGATCACAACCTGCGCTCCGACGCTTTCCCATGGCAGCGCGGCCGGGTCTTTTTCTTTGAAAACTTTGATTGTCTTTCCGTCAACGCTGATGCTGTCCGCGCCAGCCGTGACCTTATTCGGCAGATTGCCTAGCACCGAGTCATATTTCAACAGATGGGCCAGGGTCTTGGGATCGGTCAAATCGTTGACCGCTACAAATTCCAGGTTCGAATCCTGCAGGGATGCGCGAAGCACGTTCCTTCCAATTCGTCCAAACCCGTTAATGCCTACTTTTATGGCCATGTCGCCTCCGTATGAGAGATGAGCTGCTTACAGCAATTTAAGCTTTAGGGGAAACAGAAAATGGTAACAGGCGCGAACGAACAGCGGCAAATTAGGGCCTGATTAAAAATTCTGCACAGTCCAATCAGTTTTCAATACCTTTCAAGCCGCAATCTCAATTTCCAAGTACTCGTTGTGTTTGCTCCAAAACGGCAATCGCGCAAGCCAATACTTACGATGCAGCGCTTCCCTGGCCTGACCCCATTGTTCCGCCGAAAGCACCCGCGCGGTGCCGTCAAACTCCGGCCCGGTAATTTTGCCCCGCATCGTACAGGGCGCAACCTTGACCCGCGAACTATTACGGATGCGCTTGTACTTGCCAGAATCATTCCGCGTCATCACGCAGAGTTTCCCGTTCTGCTCTGCAAACCATATCGGCGTGTAAACGGCAGCGCCATTCTTGCGTAAAGTCGCCAGCGAGATGTATTTCTGACGGTGAATTTCCCTCGGAATCGCCATGAGCGTATTCTAATTGTTCACTGCCCGAGTACGCTGCTGCAATTGCCCGCGGGCGTCCCGGTGTGTTACAAGCCTGACATGCGTAAATGGATGAGCGAGAAACTGAAACGGCGCAAAAAACCGCCGCAAGACCCGGCCTCGGACAAACAACCCGCACCTCTTCAGCCTGCTTATTTCGAGTCCGCGCCGCAAGAGCCGCGGACGGAATCGCCAGCGTCTGAGCCGGCTCCTGAGCCCCAGGCAGCCCGTACCTCCGAACCTCTGAGTGCTGCGCCTGTGAATTCATCTGCCGAACCGGACAATCAATCTGCCATCAACGCGCGTCGCCCTCGTCGGCGCCGTGGCAGAGGCGGGCGCGGCAGAAGAGGCACTGGCCCAAGACCCGTCACCTCGGCCCCAGCTTCCGGAGATTCGTCGCTTGCAACCGCGCCTGTGGCTCAGCCTCCACGCTCGGAACCTCAGCGCGCATCCAAGGGCGTTGTGGTTCTCGCGGTCGGGCTGCCGGGCTCGGGCAAGAGCTCATGGTTCAAGCGTCACAGCATCACTCCCCTCTCCAGTGACATGGTGCGTGCTTTGCTCTTCGACGATCCCGCCGAGCAGCGTTTCCAGGACCTGGTCTTCTCCACTCTGCGTTCCATGCTGAAGGCGCGCTTAATTGCCCGCAGGCCGACCAATTATGTCGACGCCACTAACCTAACTCCGCATGAGCGGCAAAACTGGATCAAGCTGGCGAAAGACTATGGATACGAAGTGCACGGCGTGTTTTTCGATGTGCCCCTGGAAGTCTGCATCGAGCGCCACCAGCGCCGTGACCGGATCGTCCCGGAGGACGTGATGCGCAAGATGGCCGCAAAACTCAAGCCGCCGACGTTCGACGAGGGATTTGCGAAGATCACCGTGGTGAGAGTGAAGCAGAAAGAGGGATAGCAGGCTTCAGGCTCCAACGTTCTCTGTGCTGTTTTATCCGTTGGGTTCCTCTGTGTCCTCTGTGGTAAACGGTTTCGAAATCATTGACCTTTTACTTCAGGTGCTTCAGCATCTCCTTGAACGCCTCCGTCCCCGAAGATCGCAGCAGCTCGTAAATTATCATTTCGGTCGACGAGATCACTGCCCCCGCGTCTCGCATCCGCTGCAGCCCAATCTTCCAGTTCCATTCGGTTCGCGAGCTGATCGCGTCCGACGCCACATGCACCAGATATCCTTCTCGCAGCGCGCCCAATGCCGTCTGCATCACGCAGATGTGACTCTCCATCCCGCATAACACCACTGTGTTCCGCCGTCCTGGCAATCGTTTCAGCATCGAGCAAAAAACATCACTCCCGAAACACGAAAATACCTGCTTATCGATTCCCTGCTCCGGCAGCAAAGATTGAATGTCGGCCACGGTGTTGCCCAAACCTTTCGTATACTGCGTGGTCGCGATGGTTGGAATTTTCAGCACTCCTGCCAGCCGTATCAGCAACTGCGAATTCCTCACCAGTTGCTCTTTCTGAAAAATCGGCGGCAGCAGCTTCTCCTGAATATCAATGACGATCAACACACATCGCGATGCCTCCAACGGCCGGCGTACCGTCTCCACGATTTCAGTGCTGGGGGCAGAAACAAAATCAAGCTCGGTAGCCATGCGAAATGCTCCTACAGGAAACTTCATTGTAATCGCACCTGAATTGACCAGCAGGCATCGAGCCCATAGAATCAGGGAGGCGGACTGGCGATCACGCTCCGCTCCAACCGCTTGCTGCCCCCTCGTTCAACGGCAGGACAGCTGACTCTGGATCAGCATATCGGGGTTCGAATCCCTGGGGGGCAGCCAAATTAAAATCAATCACTTACCTCTAAAATAAGCCCGCACGGAAGCACTTTTGAGAACGTAAATCAGTTCAGTGGTCGGGCGGACTTCAAACTGAGCGAGAAGCAACTGCTGTTCGTGCGCTACTCGCACGAAGGCAGCTTCGCTTTTGCACCGGGGCCCTTTGCGGGTGGGTACCCTTCTACCTGGCCGAGGCAGACTGAATGGGCCGACCAGAGCATTTCAGGACTGACGTCGCAGTTAGGTCCTGGACTGGTGAATGATATGCGCTTCTCCTATTTGTTTATAAGTTTCGCCCAACACCCGCCGGAAGCCGGGGATTGTCCACGGTGCCTGGGGATGGGCGCGCCTTCGATGACGGTGGGAGACGACGTTTCAATTGGATCGCCAGCACCACTGCAGTTCTTGGCCGGCGCTATCACTTAAATGATCTTGTCAACTGGCAGAAGGGAGTGCATAACATCCGATTCGGCGGCGATTGGGAGACGACCAGAGGCGGGCGAACTGATGTTGGCGACGAACCTATTACCCTGAGTTTGTTCTCGCCCCAGAATGTCAGAGACTTTAATGCCTTGCAGCCCGCAGCTTCCCAGATTCCGCTGCCGGCAACATTCCTCACCTTGGTGGACATCTTGCAGTTGCCCTTTCAGAATTTCAGCGTCGGCATTGGGAACCCCTTCGTTCCGCAGTCAGGATTTGGAAAGGCCCGCGTTTCTCCGCTCGTTCATTTGTTCTAGCAGGATACGTGGCACGTGCAGCCACGATTCGTCGTCGATTACGGCCTCGGCTGGACGTATGACGCTCCTCTGAACTGCGACCTCCGCAAGCCGACCTACCTGACCTCTGTGCTTGGAGCCGCGGGTCTGCGTCCAACGCGGAAGAACTGGGAAAACTTTTCGCCGTCACTGGGTTTTGCCTGGAACGTGAGGGATGACGGAAAAACGGTGATTCGCGGCGGCGCAGGGATTTACTACGATTTTCAGACCTCTGTGGACATTGCAGATGACGAGCGCGTTTCGCTAGGCCCGCGCGGAGTGGGCCGCGGCTCATACTTCAGCGGAGGCATCGGCAATCCACTTACCAATATCCCAGGCGTCGCTCAAGGCCCGCAATCTGGCGCAACTTCGCGGGGACCCCAACAACCGAAACTTTTCCATTACCAACATCGAAAGTGATAAGCAGGGTTTCGTGGTTGCGACCGATCTACCCAGCCCCTCCGCGCTGCATATAAGTCTGGGAGTGCAGCGCGAGATCGCGCACGACCTGGTCATTAGCGCGGATTTCGTCGTCCGCAAATTCAGTCACATCGGGACGCCGCCCGGTCTGATCGATGCCAACGATTTCTCGAGCATCCGAGGCCCCCTACTCCCAATTTGTTCCGCGACGCAGAGCACCGATCCAGAAGCCATCTGCTCACTCGGCCCTATCGCGATGACGTCTGGAATCGGAAGTGCAACCTACCGGGGCCTGCCGATGCGAGCCGAAAAACGTTTTCCCACGGACTGCAGTTTTTGGCTTCTTACGCTTATTCGAGCAACGTGGGCGACAACTTCGCCAGTGGATTCAACAACGACAACCCGCTGGACAATTGGGGACCACTCGATCGCGACGTCAGCCACATCCTGAGTCTCTCAGGACTGGAGCAACTTCCTAAACGTTTCCGCGTGGGACTCTTCGTCAGCTATATCAGTAAGCCGCCCGTCTCCGCGTACCTCGGTGGCTTGGACATGAACGGCGATGGCACTACAGATGATTTGCTCCCGGGCACGAGAGTAAACCAGTTCAATCGTGGCTTGGGAAAAGCAGACCTACAACAGTTGGTAAACGAGTTTAACGGGACTTACGCAGGGAAACAAGACGCACAGGGCGCATTTATTCCGGCCATCACATTGCCGTCGAAATTCGAGTTCGGCGACTCGTTCCTGGCCCAGGATTTGCGTTTGAGCCGGGATTTCATTTGGCGCGATCGCTGGCGAATGACGCTGATAGGGGAGGTCGTCAATCTTTTCAATATCGGCAACCTCTCGGGTCGAAGCGGGGACCTACTAGCCGCCGGATTCGGAAGGCCAACGAGCCGAGTCACCCAGGTGTTTGGTTCGGGCGGCCCGCGTGCATTTCAGATAGCAGCGCGCATGAGTTTCTAATTTGGTTTTCGACAGACTACTCCATAGCGGACGAGCCGGCGAGGCCCATATCTTGGGAAGCGAGCGAGCCAAACAGGACTTCGGTGCCGAGAGACGCTCACCCTTAACCCGCGAGAGGCACACTCCTCGCACACTGAGTGGGCCCAAGGCAGGGATTCATCAATTCATTCGAAGTAAGGAAGTGTGATCGGCCGTCAGTACACGTAAAGGGTCTCTTCAAGTGCTGTAGGACAAAAACATCAATCACTTGCCATCCGGCCGGAGACGTAGAATCTGATCGGCTACTCGCTGCCTTCGGCAGCGGGAGGGTCGGTTGACACGCCACCCCTGGAAAGGTGCTGTACAGCAACTTAGGTTGCTGTAGGGCTCGAAAACAGGCGAGTCGTGGGATTCCGGTAGCTATACAGCTACTTTGGTTTCCGCGCGTTAATTAACTTGCTGGAAAATAAAGCAAGCAGTCAGCAGAGGGTGTGGCGGTGCTTCGTGGATGGTGTGTGTTCCAGGGTAACTGTCAGAGGAAGCACACGGTTGAAGTGTTGAGTCCGCAGCAAGCGTGACTTCGCCCACTTCCACAAGCAAATTCTCCGGGCAGCGGAACCCTGATTTCGCCAATTATCCCCATCCAGCCGTTTGTAAACTTGCTTTCGTCCCCGGGCGGATTACTTCCTGTTGGCCCCGTCAGCCGAAGAATCCGGACTTTGGCTGTGAGCGCTAGCGCCTGATTTCCTGATTTTCAGTAACTATCAGTTGAAAAGATGGTGGGTTCTAAGTCTATCGCCTTGCCGTTAGGTACGCGCGACACTCAATCCCCGGAGATCAGCGTCGGGCCGTTCTTGATTGACGGTCAAGTGCTTACAGCGTATGATCGCGCGGTTCCTGTCAGGCACTATTTCCCGCCTGCAGGACACTTTGACGGATGGTCCGACAGAGCATGGTAAGTCGTTTGAGGAGTACGCCGCTTACGCAGAACGGTGAGCCGACGAATGCTCGAACAGGAGACGGGGTTGTCTGAAAAGTGTGACTGAAAAGGAGTCATCAATGCACAGACTGCTGCGGGCAACCGCTCTTGTGATGATCGTTCTCGCGGTGGCAGCCGTAGAATTGGCCGCTCAAGGCGCCGACCCCCTTGTCGGCACGTGGGAACTCAACGTCGCCAAATCGAAATACACTCCTGGTCCAGCGCCTAAAAGTGAGACGCGCACATACGTGGTTGCGGGCCAAGATATCAAGGCCAGTTCGGAAGGGGTGGATGGTACCGGGAAGCCAACAGCCGCATCGTGGACTGTCAACTACGATGGCAAAGATCATCCAGAAACCGGGAATCCAAACGCGGATACGCTCTCGCTGAAACGTGTCAATGCCTTCAGTGCGAAGTTCACACAGAAGAGGGCCGGCAAGGTCGTCATTACCGGCACGCGAACGATCTCCCCCGATGGCAAAGTGATGACCATCACGTCCGAGGGCACGAACGCGCTCGGCCAGACTATCAAAGACGTCGAAGTCTTTGAGAAGCGCTAATGGCGGGTGCTGCCGAGCGATTTGGGACGGATGGTCAGCGACTCTGAAGGTGAGTCCTCCTATCGTCAGAGGTCTCAAATGATGGTTTTCCGTGATCCGGGCGCAATCCAAATGCCGGGCGACGAGTCGCTTCTTTGTCATTTTTGGCCATATGAAACCCCGCGAATTTCGGTTACTTTTCGCGCTTGGGCTCGCTGGGGCATGCCGCACCGTTTCATTCTGCGTCATTGCATATCTGAATATTCAGTATTTCCTGTATTTCGGCGGGAATGAGCAAGTGCTAGGTTGGTATGAGCTTCGGGGCTACGAATGGTCTCGACGACATGGCGGAGTTAGGACATTTCCGGTTTCGCATAATGGCTGCTCTGCTGGTCTGCGCCGCGCCGTTCCAGATAATCTCGTTGCCTGCTGAACAGGTACCCGTGCGTCACATGGAAGGCCTGATGCACGGCTTTCTTGCACTGCGCTCGCTGGATGGCAAGCGCCTTGCCGACGGCGAGATGACCCAAATCGCGGAGGGTGACCGGGTCACCAGCCGCCTGATTTTTCGCTTTAAAGATGGTTCGGTCTATGACGACACGACCGTATTCTCGCAGCGAGGCGCCTTCCGGGTTTTGAGCGATCATCTTGTGCAGCGTGGCCCATCCTTCAAA
>Ga0137379_10003496_pt1 | contig 14701 bp, 8 predicted proteins | sample SagtaG_18_FD_104812 | JGI IMG/M metagenome (GOLD analysis project Ga0137379, IMG submission 104812) | Vadose zone soil microbial communities from Sagehorn Ranch, Mendocino, California, USA - Sage2_L_80_16 metaG | ecosystem: Environmental > Terrestrial > Soil > Vadose zone | place: USA...
ACAGATACGCTCGTGGCTCATCAAGTTTGGATTCATTGCGGGGGCCGGCGCCGCTTTAGGCGCCGTGGCAGCCCTTTCCGCTGCCAGTCCGGGGCACGTGCCCAACAGCCCCGGACATTGAATTGCACAGACTTTGTATTTGAAGTGGGGTTACGACGGGAGACTCTTTGAAATCAGTGTTGATAACCTTCTCTGGAATTGACGGCGCGGGCAAGACCACACAAATTGAATTGCTGCACACGTATTTGACGCGGGCGGGAATTCCCTTTCAACAACTGACTTTTTGGGACGATGTTGTTTTGCTCCGCGGCCCACGCACCGCTTTCAGCCGCACGGTCTTGCAGAGTGACGGCGCCGTCGGGTCGCCCGAGCATCCAGCTCATCGTCACGACAAGAACGCTCAATCCTGGGCCCTGCAACTTGGCCGGTCCATCCTTCATCTCCTCGACGTGTGGAATTTGCGGCGCGTGGTTCGCCAGGCGCGAACCAGAGGTGAAGGCGTAATCATTTTTGATCGTTACATCTACGATCAATTGGCGGCTTTGCCCATGGATCAATGGTTGGTGCGCGCCTATGCGCGGGCGCTGCTGGGCCTCGCACCGAAACCGGACCTTTGCTATTTGCTTGATGCCGTCCCGGAAATGGCGCGAGCGCGCAAACCGGAATACCCTCTTGACTTCATGCAGAAGTATCGCAACTCATATCTCGAACTGCGCAAGATTGCGGAACTCCAGTTGATAGCGGCATCCGACATTGAAGACGTACACCTTGCAATTGTGGATCGTTTCACTAAGGCTTTTGCAAATGTCTCGCAGGAGGCGCGAATAGACTCCGCCGTGGTGGCGTAGATGTCTTGATCCGCGCTGTCACCGACGGTCTCAAACTGAGCTGCCCTACTGTGTTTGCATCATCTCAGCTACAGCAGTTTTGATTCTGCCGACCGACCAACGCCCTTCTGCTCACGAACATCCAAGACTTTGCGCGCCAGTTCAGGGATCCCAGTATGAGTGATCGTCAAACCCAGAAGTTAGCACTAGTGATTCCGACTTTGAATGAAGCGGGAAATATTGCCCCGCTTCTCAACCGTGTTCGCGGAGCCATGACCCACGTCCCTCTCGATTACGAACTCATCGTGGTTGATGACGATAGTAGCGATGGGACCGCAGACGTAGCGAAGGAGTACAGCAAACGTCATCCGCAGGTCCGAGTGTTCGTCCGAAAAGGAAAGCGGGGTCTGGCGGGAGCGGTGATCCACGGCTGGGCACAGACGGATGCCGATCTCCTCGGAGTGATAGACGCCGACTTGCAGCATCCCCCGGAAGTGCTGCCGCAATTGCTGGAACCGGTCATGAACGGAAATGACATCGCAATTGCAAGCCGCTATGCCTCAGGCAATGGCAATAGTGTCGGCGAATGGAGCAAGCTTCGGCTCTTGATTTCGCGTTGCGGCATTCTAGTCACTGCACCCCTGCAAAGGCGGGATTTTCACATCAAAGATCCACTTTCCGGATTCTTCATCGTGCACCGTGAGTGCATTGAAGGTTTGAAGTTGCAGCCCGAGGGTTTCAAGATCCTGCTGGAAATTCTGGTGAAGGGGCGGATCCGCCATCCCGCGGAAGTTCCCTTCCACTTTGCCACGCGTCACTACGGCAAGAGCAAAGCAGACTTCAAAGTCGGGCTTCAATATTTCAGCTTGCTTGGAAAGCTATCTCGCTATTCGCTCTTTGGCCCGGACCAGCAATGAATATCTGTCTGGTCACCGCATTTCCCCCGAGCCGGGACGCATTGAATGAATATGGATTCCACCTGGCCGGAGAACTGAGACGATTGCCCGGCGTTTCACTGACCATCTTGGGCGATGACCATACGCCCGAGCAACCTGAACTGGAAGGCTTTCGAGTAATCCGTTGCTGGAAATTCAACAGTCTGCGCAACCCTTGGCGAGTGCTGCGTGCCATCTGGCGCGAGCGTCCAGATGTAGTGTGGTTTAATCTGGGGTTCGCGAGCTTCGGCGGCAGGGCCGCGGCGGCCTTCCTGGGGATCGCAATTCCCTGCCTCGCCCGGCTGACCGGATCGTACACGCACGTCACTCTCCACCAATTAATGGAAACCGTGGACCTCAAGGATGCCGGCGTGCGCTTTCCCTTGGTATATCGCGCTGGAGGATTCATTGCGACGCAAATTGTTCTCTTCGCGAATTCTGTCTCCGTCATGTTGCCCGCCTATCGCAGCGTGCTGCTGGAGAAGTACGGGCGCGGAGCAGTCTATGTGCGAAGACACGGCATTTTTTCAGCGCGGCCCGAATATCCCGATTTCACCAAGCGCGGTAACCCAGAGCATCGAATCCTTGCATTCGGGAAGTGGGGCACTTACAAACGGCTCGAACCCATGCTCGAGGCCTTCGATGCGGTCCTGCAAGCAGTTCCCGAGGCGAGGCTCGTCATTGCCGGAACCGACCACCCGAAGACTCCCGGGTATTTGCAGTCGGTCCGTGAGAAATGCCGCGAACGCCCAGAAATTACTTTCGCAGGATACATCGCGGAAGAAGATATCCCACAGCTCTTCCAGAGCTCGACGGTTGCGGTGCTGCCTTATACATCTTCGGCAGGTTCGAGCGGAATCGCGCATCTGGCATGCACTTATGGTGTTCCGCTGATCGCCTCGGACATCCCTGATTTCCGCCGGCTGGCAGAAGAAGAAGGGCTGGCCATAGACCTGTACCCGGCCGGAAACGTCTCAGAACTTGCCCGCCACTTGGTGCACTTCTTGCAACACCGCGACCGGCAGATCGAGATGGCATTACAAAATGTTTCTGCTGCGCTGCGCATGAGCATGCCGGAAATCATTCGACAGTACTTGCGGACTTTCGAGCTGCGCCGGGAACTCGACGACATGCGGTCGCTCTCGTCGATGCGCAAGCTGCCACACTGGCTCCCTCTGCGCGACATGCTGGTGCGGCGCAGAGCGCGCAAAATGCTTCGCCACTCGGCGCTGACGAAGAGTTCCGGTCCAAGCAATGGGGAATCAGCCGAGGTCATGTATCTGGTCGATTCTGCGCCGAAGGACGACGAAGCACGCGAGACTGGCACCGACTGAACCAGCCGACACCCCTGTTTACATTCCCAACGAAACTCAGTGAGGTGGACGGGGGACCGTGTTCTCAACTGGGACATTATCCACTGGAGGTCGAGGAACCGCAGGCTTGGGGTGCTCTGGAGCAGAACTTTCTGGACTGGGAGTCACAGGGCTGTTGTCGCGGCGCCGCAGAACAATCGGCGTGTGCCGGCTACGCTTGATTTCCGCCTCAGCCTGCAAGTTTGCCTCGGTTGCCTGAGCGTTGCTGCCGGCGACTCGACCCACTGCCTCTCCTACCATTTCATGATGACTGGCAGCACTGACTGGTGCACCGGCTTGTTCGCCGCGCTGCGCCAGGTCGTAGAACTCGTTGGCCGTTTCCTGGTCGCCTCTGGCCTCTGAGAGATACCCCATGTTGTTCAATGAAAACGAATTTCGCGGATCAAGCCTGTAGGCTTGCTCAAAGTAACTGAGCGCTTTATCGGATTGGTTGTGGTTGAGGGCGGACACCCCCTCAACATTCAGTCGGGCCGCATGGTCCTGAGCCCCCTGTTCCGAAGCGAGGCGCGCACGGACAGCCTGCTCGTTGCTGAACGCCACGTCGCTGATGGCCTTGCCGCGCCAGCGAGGATCAAGAGCCACCACGATGGGTTCCGTGGAATGCGTGAGCGAAGCGTCATTGTAGTAGCGAAGGGCGGATTCCAGATCGCCCTGGCCTTCCATGGTAAAACCGAGATTGTTCAGGGTGAAAGGATTTCTTGGGTCCAGCTTCAGTGCATCCCGTAACACGTCTTCGGCTTCCTGGTTGCGGCCCTGCTCGAGAAGTCCCATGGCCAGGATGTTACCGCGATTGATCCTGAGCTCAAGACTGCCGTAGGAATTCGTCACCTCGCTCAGTTTACGTCCTTGAAACTTCCGCGAACTAGCCTCGGCGATCACCGTTTCTGAGTTGTTCTCTTTAGCCGCGAGTTCGTAATAACGCTGTGCTCGTTCAATCTTCCCTTGCAGTTCCGAAATATATCCAAGGTTGTTGAGGGTGAACGGATCGTCGGGATCAATCAAATATGCCTTATAGAACAGGCGCTGCGCTTTCTCCAGATGATGCTTCTGTATCTCCTTTACTCCGTCGCGGTTCAGTTTCTGCACCGGCGTGGCATCAGTGCGCTTGGGGATAGTGATCCTGAGATCCTGGCCCAAAAGCGGTTGGGCCAGCCAGCTAGCGGCAATCAGCGCGACCACCGGCAATATGAGCGTGCGATGCATTCCTTGAAGTCCTGAGATTCGAATGTCTTAGATGCCGTTCCAGCAGCTGCGTTTGCTTCTCTGGACCATCAGCTCTGGCTACCCCGGAGACCGTGTACGCATCCAATTTGCGGTCAAAACTATGCGAACCGCGTTGAAAATCCTAGGGCTCACGGTCCTTTTCCTAAGCCTGGTTGCAACGAGCCAGGCGCAGAATCAGTCCGGCTCTCCGCCGCAACCGTCAACTTCTGCTTCCAACGCAACGCCGGCGGCGCATCGGGAGAACTACGACCCTCTACTGGACTTGCCGCCGTTACCGCGGCGTCAGGTGACTCTTATCGGAGGAACCGTTGTCAATCTGGACGGGGTGATGAACCGCATGGTAGTGCAGCCTTTTGGCGGTAAGCACAAAATGAAAGTCCGTTTCGACACGCGCACTCACTTTTATCGCGATGGAAAACCCATTCAGCAGCGCGAAATCCAACAGGGCCAGCGCGTCTATCTGGACACCATGCTGAATGGCGACAAGGTTTTTGCGAAGTCAATCTGGATCCAGACAGCGGCGGAAGGCGGAATTGGCCGCGGACAGATCGTTGACTTCGATGTTGAACGCAAACTTCTGACTGTGCGTGACGAGCTCTCCGATCAGCCGGTCAAGCTGCAGCTCACAGCCGCGACAGTCGTACACAAGGGTGACCAACCGGCTTCGCTGAATGACCTTACTCAAGGGGCGCTGGTGACTCTCGGCTTCGGCACCCAAAGAGAACTACGCGAAATAACCATCGTAGCGACGCCCGGAACGGTCTTCTCTTTCGCGGGACGCGTGACATATCTCGACTTATCTCGCAAACTGATCGCGCTTCACAACGACAGTGACGGGAAAAGTTACGATATATTTTTGGACGCCGTCGCGACCAACATTCTGCGCCAGCTTCGCGAGGGCCAAAACGTCACCTTATCGGCGGTCTTTGACGGGACGCGGTATTCGGCCCGACAAATTGATCTGCCGGGTGCCAAGTCGGCCCAACAGAACCAGTAAACTCCGACAATATAGGTTGCGGAAGAAGTCGCGAAAGCATGCGCGACTGTGGAAGAGCGGCGCTTCAGCGCGCGTCAGGATTTGAAATCAAGAGAGCGCTTTAGCTCCTGTGTTGGCGAACTCGATGGATATCGAGTTTTTCCGCAGCCTCCTGGAGCTAGCTAAGAAAAGGATCAAGCAGCGTTCGACCCCGACTGATTTCCAGCATCCGCGTTCTTTTCCGCTTCGAGGATTTCAGCGAGCAGCTTGCGCCGGTCGCGCAAATAGTAGGAGGCGGTGTTCTTGGCATAGCGCCACAGGCTGGAGAAATCGGTTTGGTACCAGCAGCACTCCGCCATGCGCGGTGAAAAACCACACAGGAATCGGAAGCGTTGATGCAAGGTTTGGGGAGATGTGAGCGCAGCCGCGGTGACCCGATGGTTGCCCTCGATCACGGTGAGGGGAGTTTTCTCATCGATGCTGATAAGAATCACCGAACTGTATTCAAGGTGCTGCGCCATCTCAATGCTGAGCGATCGCAACTTCAAAACAAATGGGTCTTGGGATTGAGAAAGAATGCGGGCACGGATACGCTCGGCTGTTTCCAGCAGGAGGAAAGAAGGGGCGCCATAGCGCAGCCACTGGTTGCGGGGAAAGACGCGGGTCCGCAGCAGATCCGCCGGGGTCAGTTCTACTTCCCACCATTCGGTATCACGTGGAAGCTCGCGCCACATCCGGCCTCGGCGGCGAAACAGCAGCGCCCGCCGGAGGGAGTTATCCCGCTCATCGGTCAAATCCGGGTGATTCACCAAGTCAGCGAAGGGCTCGCGATAACGTTTGAATTCCGACTGGTAGAACTCGCCTCGAAGAAACTCGGCAATAGTTTCGTTCTCATCAACCCGCCTGATTTTCTTCAGCCCGCCTGACAGTGAAGGCACGGTCAAACCGCCGGCCGGAAACGCCGACGTCCGCAAGAAAGGCAATGACACTACCAGCAACAGGGTCATCATGAGCACAAGCTGGACGGTGATCACCTGATGCAGGGTTGCATGGAAGAGGTAGATACCCGCGATGATAGCGGCGCTGAATCCCAGTTGCAGCCAACTGACGTTGCCTATCTTGCGGGAAATCTCAAACGTCATGAGTACGACTCCCAGGGAATAAATCCCTGTGGTCAATGCGTAGAGGATCAACAGCGATGCGTAAAACCGGTGTGATCCCGCGGGAAAGCCCGGCCCTAATAGAATGTGCCACAACTCAGGCGGCGTGAGCCATGCCCCTAGAGTAAACACTGTCGCAATCAATGCTACCAAGAGGAGAGCGACACTCAACACCGCCCTGCCGTCGTTCTCCTGGGACTTAGCTCCGGCGGAGAGCGGGAACATACTGAGGACCACCGACCAGGAAAGCATGTAAACAATCCTTCCCACAAGTGCGACAGCCGCATAGATTCCTGCCTGGGTAGCGTCAAAGAAGTGTTTGACCAGAACGATATCGAGATTGTTGATGATTACTTGACCGACAAAGAATGTGATCGCCTGAACGCCCTCGCCGACTCCTGCGTGCAGAGTAGCTTGCTGGACTTCGGGTGCATGACCCTTGCGCGGTATAGCGACGAAGTACGCGACCACCACCGAAGCGCTGACAGCCCCGACCACGCCCTCGACTCCGTATCCTGCAGAGATCAGCACGCTCGCGCCGACCAGTTTAACGATCACCTCCAAGGCAAAATTCAGCGCCAGCGGCCGGAAGTCGTAGGTCCCTTGCAGAAAACCGCGCCGGGTTCCGAGTGGAACATAAAAAACGGTCCCCACGGCCAGTAGAGTAATCAGGTTCTTGGAGGGCAAGTTCAGGTAGCGGGTCACGAATTCGCTGCCCAGGGCCAGCCCCGCGCCCACCACGAATCCCCCAACCCACGCCCAGCGGTGCAGCAAGTGATAGATGGCGGCCCGTTCAGTGCTCGACTCGCTGCGGGCCACGAATTTCGAACATAGCAACTGAAACGTCAGCGTCACTGACGAAAGCAGCATGAGAGTTGTGTACACCACGCTGGCGTGACCGAACTTGTCTGCGCCCAACCTGTGTGCGACGGTAAAGTTATAGACAAGGTTCATCCCGCCGACAAAGACGGAACTGAGCAGCATGATTGCGCTTCCACTCAGAACGCGGACGCGCAGGTCACGGATACGGTGCCGATGGTGGAGAGGGGGCGGAGTAGGTGGAAAGAACGTGGTCGCCGCTTCGGCCGTGTCATCGGACATAAAGCAAAACCCCGGGAATCGGAAAAGCCCTGACACCGGCTCTCATCAGAAGAGATTGAAACGTATGACCGGCAGAAACGTGTTTCGGTTCTTGCCGTTAAAGTTGTAAAACGTCTGCTGCTGAATCCCCACCGAAATGCGCATTGGATAGTTCACGGGAACTTCGCCAAGGCCATCCGCCAGTGGCCGCTGCAAGCTCTTCGTATAAGACACGAAGACTTGGTTGCTGGTATTGTCATACGCGTTGTAACCTTCCCCACGTGACCACGTGCCCGCGGCATGTACGGCCCAGTGCGAAGCCATAGGCCGATATTCCACCCGGAACCCTGGGCGTAATGCCTGGGCAATCGCAAAAGACGCGTCCTGCACTCTCCACGCGCGGAGATATTCGCCCAGCGCCGCCGCCGTCCAGGAGGAGCCGAACTTTCGCTGAATTCCGACATACATGTCCGTCTCGTAGTATTCGCGAATGAGGGGACGAAACAGAACGTCGCGGCCCTTGTAGCCAGTGAGCAATGACGTCTTGCCCCAGGGACGGCCAACTTGGAAGTCCAAGGTGGCTGCGGCGTCGCGCGAGTGCAAGTGTTGCTCTGTGAACGGGCCGGCTTCGCGAATCAGACTTCCCGAAACTGCGACCCAGTTTCCGAAAGAAGAAGTGTAAAGGTACAGATATTGCCGGAAAAGATTCTGGTTCATCTGCGCCGGAGCGCTGGAGTCGCGACGAATCGTAAACTGTATCCCCGGATTAAGGCTGATATTCGCACCCAGGAAATGGAAAACGGGATTCACGCCGCCGTTGAAAATGGTGTCGTAGGTATTACGATATTGGATCAAGGTTGAGGCGGCCGGCGTACCCGTTACGCCGGTTGGGCCTTGGGGAAACGAGATGGTTCCGCGGGCGTTGCGCTCCTGAAACAAACCGCTAACCGTAGGCCAACCTTTGAAATGCAAGTGATAATGTGCACTCCCAATCGTTTCCATTGAGGAGCGCGGCGGTGGAAGGAGCGCCGAGTTGGACGTCAGGCCCCGCAGTTTAGCGTCGAGCTGATAAATGTTGATGTCCTCGAAAATCGGCGAAAGCGAGAACTCCGGTTCGACGCTTACTTGTTCGGTAACCTGACGCCCCTCGTGTTCGGCCAGTCGAATTTCCGTTTCGCGGGCGTAATCGTTGCCCGCCATGACCTGGTTGGCGCGGGCAAACATACCTAGCGCCTGCGAAGTTTCGTGCTCCTGCTGATAGGCATTTCCCATGGCGAGCAAATAGTCGTAATCCTGTGCGGAATCAGGATTGTTGCCGATGACTTTCAGCAGAGCGAGTGCGCTTCGGGTGTGGCCCAGCGCCAGATCGGCATTCGCCAGGCCCAAGTTGACGGCTTCCTGGTCAGCACCCTCCGACTGCGCCCGCGTGAAGTATTTCTTGGCGAGCTCAAACTGATCAATGGAGACAAGAACGCGTCCCGCATCAATTAAGTTCTCCGGAGTAACCGCATTCGCTTCCCCGACCCGAGCCTCAGCCAGCGCGAATGCAACCTGGTCCTGGGCGTCGGCTCGGTGACCGGACTGCACGAATAATCGCGCCAGCGCGAGACGAACTTCGACCCGATCGGAACCAGGAGCGTCCAAGGCCCGCGCATAACGCTGCATGGCAGCCTTGTCATCGCCAAGGATGAGAAGAGCCTCGCCGGTAGCCATCAGGACTTTGCTATCATTGCCATTGGCTTCGGCGCTGGTGATTGCCTTGTAAGCATTGTCCTTCTGGCGCAGTTGGGCGTAGTTGCGGGCCATTTCAGCGTACAGAACGGAATCATTCGGAGCGAGGCCCAGCGCACTACGCAGGGCGTCGAGAGAGTCGTTATATCGGCGCAGTCTGTACAATGCCTCGGCGAGTGCGAGGTGGACGTGCACATCATTTGGCGCCAGTTTCAGGGCCGCCCGGTACTCGCCCTCAGCCTGACGGAAAAGCATTTGCTGCCGGAAGGCTTCTGCGCGGGCCAGATGGATGGCCGCAGAGTCCGGCATCAATCCTGCTGCCAGATCGGCTTCGCGGAGTGCCGGCTTTGAGCGGTGCAATTGGAGATCGGCAAAAGCCAAACCCAAATGTGCCTGGCCATAATTAGGGCGCAACTTCAGCGCGGCTTCGAAATCCTGCACCGCCTTGCTCGCCTCGCGCAGATCATTACGCACATAACCGCGGTTCATGTACGCGGTCGCGTCGTTGGGCTCACGATCGAGAGACCGCGTAAAATCCGCTTCTGCCTCGCGGGGGTGTCCCTGATGGGCATGCACGTACCCCGCGATCATAGGCAGGTCTTTGTCCTTCGGCATGAGCGGCTCGAATCGCTGCACGATCTTATAGGCGTCGTCAAAGCGATCCAGGAATAAGAGATCGTAGCCAAGATAGACCGGGGCCTCTGGATCACTGGGCAGTTTTTCAATCACCTTGTAACCCAGGTCTGCCGCTTCCTGGTAGTTTCCGGTGAAAGTCAGATAGCGCTGGCGTTCGCGCATGACTTGCGGAACATCATTGATTGCCGGATTTGAAGCCGCCCGCGTGACCCAATTCTTGGCGACGGGGAGCTGATGTCCCGGAGTCTCCAGGGCAGAATTGATTCCTGCGGCAACGATGAGCGGATTGCCTGGGGCCAGTTCGTGCGCCTTCTCGTAACTCGCCTGGGCCCGGTCGAACTGCCTGTTGGAAGTGTAAAGATCGCCCAGCGCAAAATACGGCACATAGTCGCGCGGGTACAATTCCTCCAGCTTGAGGAAATATCTTTCAGCCGAAGCCGGATCTTGCAAGTCGCGCGACAGATATCCCATCGCAGTCAGCGCGGAATGATTTGAGGGGTCACTCTGTAATGACCTTTTGTACTGTTCGAGGGCTTCGCGCGGGCGATTCGTCTTCCACAGCAGGTTGGCATAGTTCAGCGCGATGTTGATGTTGTTTGGCGCCAGTGACATCGCTTCCTTCAAATCGCGCTCGGCGGAAGCCGTGTCGTTGAAACCCGCTTCAATCAGGGCACGAAGCCGCAAATATTCCGGGCGTTCCGTCTTGGCGACTCCGGGAACTTTGTCGAGGGCTGCGCGAGCTGCGGTGAGCTCCGACTCAGCCGGAGCGCTTTGTTGCATCCGGCGGTAAATCTCAGACAGGCTGAGGTGTAGCGAGACCGGATAGAGCGGCCCCTCTTGCACCGCGTTAGGCAAGTTCTGAATTGCGATCTGATATTCGCGGACCGCATCTTCGTTGTGCTCCTGCAGGCTAGCCATCTGGCCACGAATCGCATGCAGCCGGTAACCGTTAGGATTGGTAGCTTCCGCGCGTCGCAAGAAATTGGAGGCTTGCTCGAACCCACTTACGTTTACTAACGCCTGCGCTGCGCTCAACTGCAGTCCGGGATCTTTTGGAAGGCGGTTCGCGGCCTGGGTATAGGTTTCTGCGGCTTCTTTTTTCTTCCCTGCCAGCCCGTAAGTATAGGCCAGCTCCGGCAAGGCTTCGGGAGTCTTACGAACGGCTTTCTGCAGCGTCGCGATCGAGTCGTCGAACTTTCCCGCGTCACGATAGAACGCAGCCACCGCGCGCAATACGCTCGGATCGTTGGGCGCGCGGCTCTGTGCTTTATCCAGATACTGTTTCGATGCTTCCGGCTGGTTTAGTTTCTGGTACGCACGCGCAATCAGCAGATCGGTGCGCGCATTCGCCTGAATCGAATTGGCACGCTTCAAAAGGTCGAGAGCGGTATTGGGATCGGAGTTCAATGCCAGTTCGCCGGAAAGCTGCAGATCGATAACACTCTTCGGATTGGCGGCAAGCACTTTTTTCAGCAGGTCCTGAGCTTCGCTGTCACGCCCCATCTTCGCGTAAGTCTGTGCTTCTCCGGAAAGTCCCTGGATGGACGAAGGCTTTCGTTCAAGTCCGCGCTGGTAGCCCTGCAGCGAAAGGTTGTAATCGCCCCCCAACCGCGCCGCGTATCCCAGTAAAAACCACAACTCGGCATTTTGCGGGGCGGCGTTTGCGGCGCGGTTGGCGGACGTAATGGCTGCACGGTAGTCCCCTTTCGCCAATGCCTGCTGTACTGCGCGGGCCTCGCGCGCCGTCTCAATTCCTGACCCCCAGCCGATTCCGTTTCCTTCTTTGGCTTTTTGTGGAGGACTGGCCTTCGCCTTCCCTTTCGGCGCCTTTTTTGAGCTGGCAGATGGATTCACTTCGAACGTCTGCGCCCGCAGCAGTGACGCTGCCGTCAGAGAAAACAGCAACGCAATAGAAATAAAAAGCTGGCGCATAGGTGCAGTGTCCAGCGGCGACGTTTTTTGTCCAATTGCTCCCGAATGTTGTCGCCGCGCCTTCAACGCTCAGATGCGTTGCGAGTTGTTCCGGTTGGATTCAGAGCCGCACCTTGGGGCCGCAAATCCGCAGCCCACAGCAAGTTGGCGAATTTCATCTGCGGGGACTTGCAACCGCGGTAGCAAACCTTAACTCGCATACATGAATCCAAGCGGGTGCTCACATTGGCTCGGGGAAGGACAAACACCACCGTGGAAACGAGTTACTTTTCTCGACCCATTCCATTGCGACTGATTCTTCTGCTGACGCTAGCCATTCATGGTCCGCTGCTAGCGATGCAGTTGCCGCTGACCAATTCCTACGACGCGAACTTCCACGTGTTTTTTGCGTCGCACTATGCCCACCACTGGTTTGATCCCTGGAACCCCAAGTGGTTCGCCGGATTCTCGCAAACGACTTATCCGCCGCTGGCGCACCAGTGGATCGCACTGCTCTCGTATGTCTTCGGATTGCACATGGCTTATTTGTTGGTGCAGCTCGTCGGCGTCCTGCTCACTCCCATCGGCGTGTACAGATTCGCGCGGCTCTGGGTGAGCGAGCGCGCCAGCAGCTATGCGGCGCTGTTCAGCGTTTTTGTTGGTGCCGTCATCTTCCTGGTCTATTTTGCGGGACAGTTGCCGACCACCCTTTCCGCCCCGCTGTACTTGCTGGCACTCCCGTACTTTTATGACTGGTCACGTTCCGCGGATGGCCGCGGGCTCATAAAAGGAGTTGTTCTCACCCTCGCGGCGGGCGCAGTTCACCACGTTACCCTGCTGTTCGGGTCAGTTCTGTTCGCACTCCCGGTGCTCTGGCTGGCGGTGATTGATCGCGGCAAAGATCGAAACGCCGCAGCCGTTCTGATTCGAGCAGGAATCTTTGCTGTGCTCGCTGGCGCGGGTCTGGGAATCGTCCTGCTGCCATACTGGATCTCCATCATTCGGCACCCCATCGAGCAGATGCCTATTCCTCACGCCAGTCGTTCGAATCTGTTGCTGAATCTGACCTATCTCACGAACTATTTCTTCGTGCCCTATGGAATGCTGATCGTCGCATTTCCGTTCGTGGCGGTATATGGCGCCTTGGTCCGCCGGCTGCGGCCATTGCTGCTTGGCTTTTGGGTAACTTTCATTTTTGCTCTGGGCGGCACCACTCCGATTCCGAAGTGGGTCTTTGGCCGTGCCTTTGAGATTCTCACTTTTGAGCGTTTTACGCTGTGGGCGGCTCTCATGGTACTGCCAATCGTCGGCTTCATCGCAGAGCGCATGATAGATCGCTATCACACGAAAGCTGTGGCGGGATTCGCATTATCAGCACTCGCGACCTTGTTGCTGCCGATGGCATGGATGGCGGTGACTCCGTTCTCGCCTAACGCCAACACCAACGTGGACGCGGTGGATAGCTTCCTCAATCGCGATGGACATGACCGTTACCGCTATCTCACCCTGGGATTCGGCAATGCTTTGCCGAAGGTCTCGACTTACACCGGCGCGAACAGCGTGGACGGCGAATACAATTCCGCGCGCCTGCTGCCGGAGTTCACGCACTATGGCACCGCCCAGCTCACCAGCGCGAAGTATTTCGGCAACGCGGGCATGGAAGCGTTGCGCATGATGCTTCGCCACGCGAACCATTACGGACTCAAGTACATCTTTGTCCGCGATCCTTATTACGAGCCGCTGGTCAATTTCGCGGGCTGGCGGAAAGTAGAGAGCTACGACTCCGGCACCATCACCGTGTGGTCAAAGGAAGATGTACCTCCGGCGCGTCCGATTCCATCTGACGCGATGCCGACCGCTCTTGAGGGATTGCTCTGGGGAACGCTGCCGCTGGCGAGCAGCATTCTCGCGATCTTGTTCGCGTTGATGATCCCCGATCGCTCACGTGCCCGACCTGAGTTCGTGCTTGCGTTTCCAGCGCACGAAGAAGAAGAAACGCTCATCCGGGAGGCGCAGTGATGAAACGCGGACTTCCAGTATTGCTGGCGATAGTTACAGCCTTCCTGATCGTGATTGCCTGGTTTCAGTCCGGTGGAATCGCACGCCACGAAATGCGCTCCGCCAACACACCCGAGCAAGCCGTGCGGCTGATGCTCTCGCAAATCCAGGCGCATAACTTCGATGCTGCTTACGCCCGGCTTGCAAACCGCAGCGATGTGGACAAGAGCTCGTTCACTCGCGAATTCAATGGAAGCTATGGCAGCTTGCTGACCATTGCTTCTCTGGAGAGCTTCGACGTCACTGGGCTCCATGCCTCGGACCAGGAGGCCACCATTCGCGCGCGCTTGCACTATGCAACTGGCGTAGGGCCGCTCGACGATACCCGTGACTTGAAAGTGGAGAGAGCTGGCGATACCTGGAAGGTAGTTTGGCCGGTGAATACAGGTCCCAAGCTTCCTCCGCAAGTGATTCCGGTGAACTATCTCCGCTGGGACGTGATCAGTCGCGGTTCCGGGGATGACTGGGGCGTGCAGAATGTGGATTCACCCCAGGTACGCATTCTCTCGATGAACGCCATCCAGCGGCCGGACAGCGTTGTGCTGGTCGGTGAAGTAGTCAATGAGGACTCTGTTCCTGCCTACGTAAATGTCGGCGCAACCCTGCTTGGGCCAAACGATAGCGAGATCGCCCAGGAGAGCAGCTTCGACAAGATTGCGCACACGCTATTGCCGCGGCAAGTGTCGCCCTATCGGATTGATTTCCCTGGCATGCGGCTCGAGAAAATCAAGAATGTGCGCATGGATGCCAAAGCCCTGTTGATCGCGGCCAGCGCCGATCCCGTGATCGA
>Ga0137379_10003500_pt1 | contig 14685 bp, 10 predicted proteins | sample SagtaG_18_FD_104812 | JGI IMG/M metagenome (GOLD analysis project Ga0137379, IMG submission 104812) | Vadose zone soil microbial communities from Sagehorn Ranch, Mendocino, California, USA - Sage2_L_80_16 metaG | ecosystem: Environmental > Terrestrial > Soil > Vadose zone | place: USA...
GCCGGCAGAACGCGCCAGTTGACGGTACCGTTGCCGGATTCGTACTGGGTCGCGACATCTTCGCGAAAGACGTCACGCACGGTTCCAGTCCCGGCATCGGCGACGCGAAACACCTCGTGCTTGTGATCGCGAGAGGTCGAGACGAAAGCAACGTGCGAAGCATCGGGATACCACTCGACGTCGGCCCATTCCGTACCGCGACAGATTACGTGATCGCAGAGCGTGGAGCGATGTGCGTCGGGTGGCATCTGAAATCGTATCACGCGCGGGGTATCGACGTTGATCACTACGCGCTGGATCGTCGCGATGACGCTGTCGCCCGGGAGCGGATACTTCCACGCCTGTAACTGCGGGTGACCGACCTTGATGTTGACGAGATACATCTCGCCGACGGCGCGCTCGTCCTGCTGGAAGGTTGCGATTTTCCGTGAATCAGGCGACCAGACCACAACCGGCCGGTCGCTTTTTATCCAACCGGCGTTGTCCGTCGCGTACCCGAAGTCCTTTTGTCCATCGGTGGTGAGCTGAGTCTCGCGACCCGTCGACACATCGCGCACCCAGAGATTGTAGTTTCGGATGAACGCCGCCCGCTTCCCATCCGGCGCTAGAGATTCGGCGCGCGCTCCAGGACCGCGTTGTGCCTGCGGCTGCAGACGCGATACCTCGCGTGGATCGAGCGCGCCGCCGCAGCGGTCGGTCTCCGGACTGCACTGGATTCTCGTCGCGCGGGCGGGATCGACCAGAATGAACTGGCTCCGACCGCCCACGGTAGTGCGATACCCGAAGCGGTCGCCCGAGAGCCAGGTCGGCTGCACGCCCATTCCACTGACGAGGGGCAACACATTGTCTCTCAGAAATCTTTCGGCGCGTGCGTAATCCGCCGCTGTGACGACCGGCGCCTGCTGGCCATTAGCCAGACTCGATGCCAGCGCGATACCAAGTATTCCGACAAGAGTGCGGGCGCGCATCGCTTACCTCCCGGTGGTTGGCCTGGCGGCCGGCTGGCTGCGCGGCCACACGTTGTCACTCGCATCGCGGTCTGGAAATCTTCCGTTTGGATCCAGCGTGACTCGGGTGATCGCCCGTCCGCCGAAATCCAGAGTCGCGATGAACGTTCGATTTCCCGTGAACCAGACATCGACGGGATAGGTGACGAGCGCTGTGTTCGCATCCAACATCCTGCTGTTCGTCATCGGCCTGATCGTAGCACCGCTCGGCGCGAATTCGACTTTCAGGATCACGGGTGACGGCATCTGACCATTCTGACGGATCGTCACCGCCGTGCGCCTCCCCGATGTCTTCACATCCTGAATCGATTCGTCGACAGATTCCGTCGTGAACAGCCAGTAGTTCCAGAACCAGCCGAGGTCCTGATGAAGAGCGTTGCTCATGAAGTTCGCGTAGTCCCAGGGTGAAGGATGCTTGAACCGCCAAGCCTTGGCGTAATCACTCATTGCCCGCCAAACGGCGCTGTCGCCGACAACGCCGCCGAGGGCCGAAAGCATTAGAGGTGCTTTCCCGTACGCCTGAAAACCATAGAAGGGGCCGGCGTAGTTCCCATCCCACATCAGTGGTGGCTCGAGCTCGTTACCACTGGTGTGACCGTACGAGATGCCCAGACTATCCAGCTTGTACTGTCTATTCTCGCGATCGGCGTTGGACAGAATGTTCATGTACTGATTGAATCCCTCGTCCATCCAGCCGTACCATGTCTCGTTGACGCCGACCATCATCGGCCACCATTGGTGACCAGTCTCGTGATCGGCCGCGAACACGGCTGACATGATGAACATCGGGTACTCCATTCCCAGCTCTGGGCCGTCGACCACCGTGAGCTGCGGGAACGCGTACGGCATCCAGAGCTTCGAGTAGAACTCGAGCGCGTGGCGAACTACGCGTGGTCCATCAGCATAGCCCTGGGCGTGACCGGGCAGATAGAGAATGTTGAACGGTACTGGTCCTCTTCCCGATATCGTGGCGCGGGACGCGTCCCAGACAAACTGGTTCGAGGTTGCCCAAGCAAAATCTCCGACGGTGTCGGCGGCAAAATGCCAGACAAGCCGGCCATTCGCGCCGATCGCCGTCGACTTTCCCGGACCGCGCTCGGCCGCCGTGACAATCCTGCGGGTGGAATCCGATTCGAGGACGTGCGATAAACGGTCGCTCGCAGTCGGCGTTAGAACTTCCGCGGGATTCTGGAGCACGCCCGTCGCGCCGACGAGCCAGCCAGCCGGCACATCGATGTTGACATCGAAATGACCAAAGTTGTTGTAGAACTCTGCGTTTCCGAGATAGGGATCGGTGTCCCATCCGCCCTCCCGCAGGTCGTCGAACACCGTGACTCGCGGATACCATTGCGCCACCTGATAGAGCGTGTCTGCCCAGCGACCCATGCGGAATCCGCGCTGACCTTCGATGCGCGGCACCTCGAAACTCCAATCCGCTTCGACGGTCGCGCTCGAGTGTGAAGCGATTGGCGAGGGTACGGGGATGCGCACGACGGTCTGCCTGAGGATTCGGGAGAGAGGAGCCGTTCGGCGTGGCGTACCCGGAATCGGAGTGCCCAGCGTATCCGTTACCGGCAAGCTCTGCCCGTTCACGACGAGCCTCGTGATTTTCATTCCGCTGGTGACGACGTCCATCAAGTCGGTACGAGCCGCGTCCGGCCTGAAGATGTTCTGATCGAGCCTCAGTACTACCGACCTCATCGTCGAATCGCTGTTGTTGCGAAAGGTGATGACCTCGTGGCCCGAGACGACTGACGATGCCGTGTCGAGGCGAGCATTGATCCGGTAGTCGGTCCACAACTGCCAATAGTTCCGTCCGGGGCGGCCGGTCGAGTCTCTTGTGCCTGCTGCGAATGCCCGCCTGATCCCGTTCCTCATCGGGATGTCGCGGCGAATCGCGCGCTCTGGACCCTGGGGTATCGCGCTCGATTGGGACTCTGTTGTGCTCGGCGAAGGAGCAGTTGCAGTTGCCTGAGCGGTGGCTAGTGCGGAAGAAATTGCGAGAAGCGCGGGGACGGCGAGAACGGTCAACGCTCGTGCGTTCATTCTGGCTCCGAAGAGAGAGAAGGCCGCCTCGTCAGCGGCCGAGCGATCCGGCGAAACATTCAGCCCAGAGAAAAGTAGTCCGAAAAGTAGTCCATGAACGGTCTAGAGCGTATCATTCGACTGCTGCGTGCTCGGGTCGCGCGTCACGAATGACGCCATCGTCCGAGCTGGAGGATGGGTGGACTTCAATCTCGATGAAGCGATTCCGATTCTGGAGCGGACGCCGGCAACTCTCTCCACGTTGCTCGACGACCTGCCGGAGGATTGGACCAGAGTTGATGAGGGCCCGGATACCTGGAGTCCGAGAGAGATCGTCGGGCACCTGATCCACGGCGAGCGAACCGACTGGATCCCGCGCGCGCGGATCATCCTGAAGCAAGGGACCTATCGCCGATTCGATCCATTCGATCGTTTCGCCGAACTGAAATCCGAGCGACCGCTGACAGACCTGCTGGAGGAATTTGATCGCCTCCGATCTGGAAACGTGGCAACGCTGCGGGGCTGGAATCTGAAGGAGAACGATCTCGAGCTGACTGGCGAGCATCCGGAGCTCGGCATGGTGACGATGCGTCAGCTGCTTGCCACCTGGGTGGTACACGACCTCTCGCACATAGCTCAAATCACGCGGACGATGGCGCGCGCGTACACTCGAGCCGTCGGTCCGTGGACCGCGTACTTCCGGGTGCTTCAGCGCGACGTTCGGCAGTAAGCGCGGAATCGACGTGGCTCCCGATTATCCGTACGCGACCCACCTTGACATCAAGTATCCGGTACTCGAGGTGGTCGATGTGCCCGCGCTCATCGAGTCAGTGCGGGACCAGTGGTACAACCAGACGCTGTGCAAAGTGAACGATTCAGTCGTGCGGCTCGGCGTGATCCAGGGAGAGTACCACTGGCATAAGCACGATGATCTCGACGAGTTCTTTTATGTCGTCGAAGGAAAGTTTCTGATCGACCTGGAGGGCCGCACGGTGGAGCTCATTGAGCGCCAGGGATTCGTCGTACCGAAGGGCGTTCTGCACCGCACGCGCGCCCCAAAGCGCGCCGTCATACTGATGGTAGAGGGCGCAGGGATAGTTCCTACTGGCGACTAGAGCGTGTTATGCACGTTCGGCTAGACAACGCAGATACGGGACAGATCGGGTATGCGGGGCAAAGGCATCACCTACGACACCGGCTTTCTCAGCGCCGGCACGAGCACACGCGAGCCGTTCGACCCTGAGGTGGTGCGGCGAGAGATGCGCGTCATCCACGACGACCTGCACTGCAACGCGGTTCGCGTCACCGGCGGCTACGCTGACCGACTGAAGCTTGCGGCCACGTACGCCGCCGACGCCGGGCTCGACGTCTGGCTCTGCCCGTTCACCAACGGACTCACGCAGGGCGAGTTGCTCGATCTGCTCGCCGACTGCGCCGAGCACGCCGAGCAACTGCGCCGGAACGGAGCGGAAGTCGTGATGCTCACCGGCTCCGAGCTGAGCCTGTTCACCACCGGCTTCCTGCCCGGCGAGACACTCGCAGAGCGGCTAGCGCTGGTGGCCGATCCGCTTCGCGTGCGCCCGATGATCAAGGAGGTCCGCGCGCGCATCAACGACTTCCTGCGCCGAGCGGTCGACGTCGTCCGCGCGCGCTTCGGCGGGAAGGTGAGCTACGCCTCGCTTCCGCTCGAGGGCGTCGACTGGGCACCGTTCGACATCATTTCCACCGACGCCGCCTATCGCACGGCGGCGACGGCCGCGCACTTCCGCGAGAACATCCGCGCCTTTGTAGCGCAGGGTCGCGCACAGGGGAAGCCTGTCGCGATCACGGAGTTCGGATGCACGACGCATCGCGGCGCGGCCGACGGCGGCGGCGACCTCGATCTCGTCGTGTGGGGCGACGACGGCCGCCCCGCGCGGCTGAACGGCGAGTACATTCGCGACGAGGACGAGCAGGCGACGTATCTGCGTGAGGTGCTGGATGTCTTCGAGGCCGAGGGCATCGACAGCGCGTTCGTCAACACCTTCGCGCGCTACGACCTGCCGCACCGGAGGGACCCGCGCGCGGACTTCGACCTGGCGAGCTTCGGCGTGGTCAAGGTGCTCGACGGCCAGGGCGATGCTCGCGGCCGGCGGTACCCCGACATGCCATGGGAGCCAAAGACCGCATTCACCACCCTGGCGGACTGCTACGGCCGCTGAGCGCGTCGGCGCTCGGAGGGAAGGCCCACCGCCCCAGGCAGGTGGTCTTCAGCTGCAGTTTAGTCTTATCGCGCCCCGAACTGGAAGTCGTGCTCGAGAACCATATTGGCCGGAAGCACCAGTCTCTCCTGCAGGGTATTCTTTCCCGCGATTCCGACCTTAGCGGTGATCTGCGCACCGCGAGTGAATCCGCATAGCACGTAGGATCCATCGCTGTTGCTATCGGTCTCCGTCGTGCGCTGTTGGTTGGTCGATATCAGTCGGCCATTCTGCTCGACCCAGAGCATTTGCCAAGTCGCCCAGACGTGTGCCCTTGGCAACGCTTTTCCCGTGGCGTCTCTGACGTATCCCGCCATCATTCCTTGCGCTTCGGTAGCCGTTTCATTTTGACCGCAAAGATTTTTGCGCAACGTTCCGTACGATGGAACGATCACCGACGCTTGACCGCGTGACCCGGCGGGCAACGAGATTGATTGGACGCGCTCAGCAACATGGAATAACCGCAGCCGAGGATGCTCAAATACGATCGTATCGTTGAGGGCGCCGTCAATGGCGAGCTCATAAGCTCCGCCGGCATTGGTCAGAGTCTTGAACCGCCCACCACCCGTCGAAACCCGAACGCCGCTCAGCGCCCTGCCACTCGAGCTGTCATAGACGATTCCCACGAGCACCGATTGACTTGCTGGCTGCGGTGCATCGCCCGCTTGAGCAGTTCCCGCTCGCGACGCTGAAGCAAATGCTGGCCCGACGCGAGCGGTGCCCGTCGGTCGCGCTTCACCGCCGACTTCCTGGTATCCGACAAGACTGTCTCGCGAGACGGCCGGTGATCTGACATCGGTCGATGCCGCCCGCGCGACGCGCGGCATCCTGATGTACCAACGCGGCACGATCCATTGCCCACCCGGCAGCTGCTGAAACTCGAGGCGTCCGGTCGTTCTCGCGATCCGCAAGGGAATCGGAAGGTTTACGTAATCGAAGTTCAGAGAGCGGAGCGAATTGCCTTTGGGATCCAGCCACAGAACTCCGCTTAGCTCGGGCTGTGCGCTGACTCTGGAGGGCCTGAATTCCAGGCCGACCAAACCCGTTTCGGCGCCGTAACCGTGAATCGCGTTGAAGCAGTGTGATTTTACGAACTGGTCAGAGAGAATCGTCGCGGCATCGGGTGCGCGGTAGACGTCGCTGTTCGAAGCTTCGCCGCGACGCGTGGAGTCGATCTGATCCCACGAGATGCCAGTCACGGGTCGACGGGATAGTCGCGCCCGCTGCTCGGCGCGCTCGGAAACTATAGACAGGTTACGATCTAGCACGCGTTCGTACAGATCGACATCGAGTGGGACGAGGCCCTGGGTCTCAGTGAGTGCCGTAGCGGCCAGTGCCTTCTTCAACTCCACCCAGATGTCGCCGGCCGCAGTGCCGGGTCCGGTGAGCGGCTGACAAGCCATGTCGCTCCGCAACACGACCGGCGGCGGAGTTCTGGTTGGCGCCATTCCCACGCGAACGTAGATTGGCCGATCTGCGAGATGCAGCTGGACCGACATCCATGTGTCGAAGCCGACCTTTTCGGCGCGTATGCGATAGGGTCCGCGCGAAGGAGCGCGCAAATACGTGCGTCCGCCCTGATCGCTGAACTCCCCGCCGAGCGGGATAGCTCCGGCAGAATCGAGCAGTGCGACGTTGGCACCGACGATCGGCTTTCCGGTCGATGCCTCAACGACTTCGACGCGAAATTCCTGTGCGCCGGCATGAACGGCGGCGGACAGAATCGCCGCTGCCAGAGTGATTGGAAGTAGGACTGACCTGAGTTGCATGAATCCAGCGCCTAAAGACGGTGATAAGATGACCGGCCAGGGCCGGGCATGGTCTATTTAAAGGACGCTCGATCCTTAATAGGGTTTTGGATTGGGTGGGCTCCCTGCTGTTAACCGGCTCAAATTCGCGGCGGAGCTGGACGCCCGGCTCTTCAAATGACTGCGTCCCCGCCTAGCGTCTCATTACGCCGCGCCGTTTTCCCCTTCGTATCCTTGGCCGCTGCCGCTTGCTGGCGTTTCCTTTCCGCCACGAGGGCCTTCACCCATTCCTCCACGCGCTCGGCCTGTGCTTCGTCGAGATGCTCTTCCTCGTGCTGAATCGGTGAGACTGACGTCGCTCCGCTCTCATGCGCTATCTCCTGCAGCAAGCTTTCCCACGATCTCGCCTGTACACCCTCGCCGACGGTCCGCATCACCAGCCAATCAGCGAGATTCGCCGGACGATCATAGACCTGAATCTGAAAGCGAATCACATCGGCGATCTGTTCTGACAGAAATCGGATCGCTCCGCTCAGAGGATGACCCGCAACGGTGACGAGAGTCGCCTGATTCGGAGCGAGCTCTTCGACGCGCACCTGCACGTTTCCACGGACAGGCAGCGCCATCGTGATCGTCGTTCCTTTATCCAACACGGTGGGAGCGCCCGGCTCGGCGTGAAGATCCATGAGCCACGGTGTCAGCTCACCGAAACGCAAACGGAATCGCGCGAAGAGCTCTTCCGCGGTGAGTGTGCTTCCGCCGAGATTAATCCAAAACCGCTTCCTTTTCAGGGCGCCGACGCCTTTGTCCGGGGTCTGCTCTGGAAGCGCATCGGCGAGCTTCCTCAGCCCACTCTCGAGAGGCGTAGGCTTGATCTTGAAGACGCCGATCAGCGCGTTCGTGCCGGGAGTTCTGATGACGCTGCCCTCGGTCAGCATGGTCAGCTGGCTCTCCGTTACCGGGAGTTTGACTCCGAGGATGTTGGCCATGGTGATCCCGGCGCTGGCGAGAAATGGCGGAATGGGCACGCGAACAGGGGAGCGGCCCGTGATCTCGCACAGCTTGTCGAGCATCTCGTTGAGAGTAGTCTGGTCCTCGCCCGCGAGCTCGAGGACGCGGCCATGGAGATCGGTGCGGCGCACGGACTCAGACAGCGCAGTGGCCAAATCCTCGACCCAAATTGGTTGGAATTTGTCATCGCCGGTTCCGATGACGGGAATCACGGGTAGTGTTCTCACGATCGTGAGGAGCAGAGAAACTACTTCGTCGCCCGGGCCATACACGTTGCCGGGACGGAGAATGACCCAGCCGCCGGCGAAGCCACGCACGATCTCTTCGGCGTGGCGCTTGGAGCGGTGATAGGGTGACGTTCCGGCTTCCGCCCCCAGAGAAGATATGTAAATGAACCGGCCGATTTTGCACCGCTCGGCCTCGCGCACAATGTTTCGAGTGCCCTCGACGTTGACCGTCTCATACGTAAGCGCCGGCGGTGATTCGTCCATGATCCCCGCGACATGAAGGACGAGATCGCATCCTTCAGCGCACCCGCGCAGGTCGCTTTGATCCGAGATGCTTGCCGGCCAGTACTCGACACCTGAAGGCCACTGAAGCGCGTCTTCGCCGGCGTTTCGGCTCAGGACGCGCACGCTGTGTCCCTGCCCCACCAGCTCTGGGACCACTGCCTGACCGATAACCCCCGTACCGCCGGTCACCAACACTTTCATCGCCGATCATCCTCTGCTCCGATCGCGATAGGGGCAGATTGGGTGCCAGCGACTGTGACGGCAGGAATTCAACAAAATGAGTGACCGGCCGAGCTTCGGCCTCGTCAATTCGGGGGACATGAACGTCCCCGAATCGAGGGGAGGGGGAAGGTGTTGTCTAAAGTCGTCTCGTCACTCGCGCTTCTCGCGCTCGCGGCATGTGCTGTAAACAAGCCGCCCTACATAGTTGGAGCGGTCGGGCCCTGGAAGCAGGGTTACGGCCTTCAGAATCTCCAGGGCGTCGAGCTCGCCGTCGAAGAGATCAACAAAGCCGGCGGCATCAACGGACACCCGCTGAGGGTCATTAGTCGCGACGACGAGGGCGACGGAACGAAGGCTGCGAAGATTGCCCAGGACTTCGTGGCTACCCAGTCCATCTCGGCCGTCATTGGGCACGTCAATTCTTCGGGAATGCTCTCCGCCGCCCCGGTTTACGATGGACAGCTGGCCGCAGTCGCGACGAGCGCCACCTCCCCAGACCTCACCGGTATTTCGAGCTGGGTGTTCCGTATCATCTCCAGCGATTCGCTCAATGGAATAGCGCTGGCGAACTTCGCGTCCAAGTTCGGTCTGCGTGCCCCGGCGAGCGTAGCGGTTCTTTACGAAAACAACACCTACGGCAGGGGCTTGGCTGATTCGTTTCGCCGCTCCTTTCACGGCGACATTCTGAGTCTCGATCCCATCAACGCGGACCTGCCGACCGCGGAGCCGTACATATCATATCTCAAGAGCCGAAAACCCCGCATCGTTTTCGTTGCCGGTCGTGTCGCGTCGGGTCTCAAGATTCTGCAGGAAGCGAAGCGACAGGGATTCAATCCGATCTTCGTCGGTGGCGATGGCTGGCAGGGAATTCTCGCGGATACCGCGACTTCCGAAGGCGCCTACATCGGGATGTCCTTTACGCCGGAAGATCCTTCGCCGGCTGCACGCGCTTTCGTTGCCTCGTTCAGGAAGAAATACAATACCGTTCCTGATGCGCACGCCGCGCTCGCGTATGACGCTACGAAGCTCGTCGCACAGGCGCTCAAGGAGAAAGGTCCAGATCGGAGAGCAATTCGGGACTATCTGCATTCTTTGAATCGCGAAACGGCTTATCCCGGCCTGACTGGTCCTGCGTACTTCGAGGACAACGGCGATCCGGTCGGGATGCGCTTCCGCGTGCTCCGCGCGCACGACGGTCAGCTTACGGTGGCGGAGGCCAGATGAAGCTCCCGTTCAAGTTCCGGACGATTCGTCAGGTGCTGACGGTCGGCTTCGCGTTTCTGATTGTGCTGTTGCTCGGGGCAGGAGCAGTTGGCTGGCTCTCGATGACCAAGATGGCGGATAGAGTATCCGACACCTTGGCCGACGCGCAGCAGGAAGCAAAGGAGGCGTCGGAGTTCTCCAATGTGGTTACTCAGGAAATCCAGGCGGCAAACACCTACCTCAGTGATCAGGACGCCAAGTCCGACGCCGAGTTCCGCCGACTTGGCTGGGAAGCACACCGCCTGCACCGCAATTTCAACACGCGTCGAGACATGCTCGCCGAACAGATCGTTCGCACCGTTGCGATAGACACCACGCTGGCACGGGTGGAAGCATCCTTCGCGCTGTCCCATAGATTGACCGACTTGGGCAGGCTCGATGAGGCGCACGCCGAAGCACAGACAGCGCGAAAGATGGTGCCGGGCCTGCTGGAGCAGCTCACCGGCCTCGAGCATTCACGGGCGCAGCAGCTGGCCGCGATGTCTGCCGACCTGCGCGCTCAGGCGACCGCCCGCTCGCGCATCCTCGTGTCCGTGATCGCCGTCGCCACGCTCCTCGCGATGATGATCGTCATCAGAACCGGCCGCGCAGTCGGACGCCCATTGCGGCTGCTGGTCAGGCACGCCGTTCAACTGAGTCACGGAGATCTGCAACAGCGCACGGAAGGCGAGATGCCGGGCGAGTTTCGCACTCTTGCCGACGCAATGAACCACGCGACGATAGCGCTGTCACGAATCGCGTCCGGGGCGGCGAAAACCGCCGACGAAGTCGCGCAGTCTGCGAGCGACCTGGCATCGGCCTCGAAGCAGATATCCGCTTCGGCTGGTGAGGTTGCGGACGCGGTGGAAGAGGTATCTCACGGCGCCGAATCGCAGGTAGCGCAGCTGCGGCAGGTAAATGAAGCGCTAGATGGAATTCGCACCCGCGGTGACAACCTCGTTGGTGGCGCTCAGGAAGTGCACGGGCTGGCCAGCGCCATCGAAGCGGAAGCCGAAGCCAAGCGTATCGAGATTGACCGCGCGCTAAAGATTCTGTTCGATGTGCGGACGATCGTAGAGCAAGCGGCGGCCCAGGTTCGCGAGCTCAACACCAGCACCAGCGAGATCAACAAGTTCGTGGTCTCGGTAAGCCGCATCGCCGAGCAGACAAATCTTCTCTCGCTCAACGCTGCGATCGAAGCAGCGCGCGCGGGCGAAGCCGGACGGGGATTCGCGGTCGTCGCGGGTGAAGTGAGAAAGCTGGCCGATCAAACGCAGGCCGCCGCGGACGACGTGGTGAAGATGACCGACGGCGTGACGACGCGCGTCCTCGCCACTTCGAAGGCGATGGAGCAGGGCGTGACGCAGGTGGGCGAGATCGAGAGAGTGAGCCGCGACCTCGATAGCGCGCTGTCGACAATTCTTGCCGCCGCGGAGAGAACGAGGGCGGCCGCGGCGACAGTGACGACCGCCGCGACCGAGAATGCGCGCGCGGTCGATTCAGCCGCCGCGAATCTTGGACTGGTTGCCCGCACCGCCGAGAGTCACGCAACGGCGGCAATGCAGGTGAGCGCGTCGACGGAGGAACAGAGCGCGGCGTGCGAGCAAATGAGCATGGCATCCACGCAGCTATTCCACGGCAGTCACGCACTGAGGGATCTTGTTGGCGAGCTCAAAACCGACACGCCGATCACGCCGCTGGCAACGGAATCGACCGGAGAACATTCAACACATCCCAGGCTCACGCCGCCGCAACCGCGGCCGCCGCTGAAAAAAAAGGTCGCGTAAGCGACCTTTTGTTTAGCCACCAGCGGGCGTCGGTCTAGAGTTCGTTTCGCGGTCGGTCGGCGCAGGGGTCCTCTCCGGACCCTGCCCGCTATCGCGGGCGCCCGCGCTCGCTTGGTCGAAGCCCCTAACTACGCTCCTTCGCTCTGCTCAGTCGCGGGTCTTCTCCTCGCGCTCGCTTTGCAAAGCGCCTACGAGGACCCCTGCGCCTTCCTCCCAGGCACACCGCCTCCGCCCGTGCCGGTGCAGCCACAAAAGGCGCCCACTGCGGCATCGCTGAATCATCCGACCGTCCGGTTTCGTGAAGGGTCGTCGCTTAACTTTCAGTTGTGACTTTAGAATCGCGAACCATCGAACATGGCCTCCCACCCACCGCGGTCGTTCTCCTGAGCGGCGGGCTCGATTCTACTACCGTTCTCGCGATTGCGCAGAGGGAGGGGTTCGCCCTGCACGCTCTTACTTTCCACTACGGCCAGCGCCACTCGCTGGAGATCGACGCCGCAACACGAATCGCACGTAGTGCCGGAGTGCGTCAGCACCACGTAATCAATATCGATCTCACTCAATTCGGCGGATCGGCGCTGACGACGGATATCCCGGTACCCAAGGATCGAGATCTCGCTCCATACTCGGCCGCCGCGAAGGAGATTCCCGTGACCTATGTGCCGGCGCGCAACACAATATTTCTTTCCTACGCCGTCGCACTCGCAGAAGTTAGCGGTTCGTCGAACATCTTCATTGGCGTGAACGCGCTCGACTATAGCGGTTACCCGGATTGCAGGCCGGAGTACATCAAGGCTTTCGAGAAAATGGCGAATCTCGCCACACGCGCCGGCGTCGAAGGGAAGACGCGGCTCGTGATCCGCACACCTCTCATATCACTTTCCAAGGCCGCCATCATCAAGCTCGGCACGTCGCTCGGCGTGGATTACTCGCAGACGACCAGTTGCTACGACCCCGCTCCAACTGGCGAAGCGTGCGGACGATGCGACGCGTGCCAGCTGCGCCTGAAAGGGTTCAGCGAGGCCGGGCTAGACGATCCGATTCGCTACGCGACAGCCCAGAGCGCCAGTAGATGACATACACGGTCAAGGAGATTTTTTACACGCTCCAGGGCGAGGGCGCTCAGACAGGACGCGCCGCGGTGTTCTGCCGCTTTTCCGGCTGCAACCTCTGGTCGGGGCGAGAGGAAGATAGGTCGCGTGCGGTTTGCCAGTTCTGCGACACCGATTTTGTCGGGACGGGACCAGAGGGCGGCAGATTCACGAGCGCCAAAGAGCTTGCGGACGTAGTGGACGGATGTTGGATGGGCGGTGTCTCCCGTACAGACTCTGAGGCGGGGGAGGGGGCCGGAACTCTCGTCGATTCCGCGCCACAGCGCGGTCGCAAATACGTCGTATGTACCGGCGGCGAGCCGTTACTCCAGGTCGACGAATCCCTGATTTCCGCGCTCCACCAGCGCGGCTTTGAGGTCGCCGTCGAAACCAACGGCACCAGGCCCGCGCCCCGGTCGCTGGACTGGATCTGCGTGAGTCCCAAAGCCGGCGCCACGTTGGTACAAACGACCGGGAACGAGCTAAAGCTGGTGTACCCTCAGGAAAATGCGCCGCCGGAAAAATTCGCGCAGCTCGACTTCCGCCACTTTTTTCTGCAGCCGATGGATGGTCCTCACACAGCGCGAAACACAGCACTGGCCATCGAGTATTGCCTGCGGCATCCGCGCTGGCGCTTGAGTATCCAGACCCACAAACTCGTCGGGCTGCGCTAAGTCCGCAGCGCCGGACCCAGAGCACTTTTGCGCTGGCTTCGCGGCGTCCGCTCCTTGAGCTCGCTATCGAAGACATCGAGATACTTGATGCCCGAGCCAGTGTTGAAGAGAACTACTCGCTCTCCGAGTTTGATCTTTCCGCGCTCGATGAGCTTGCGCAGGGCCGGCACGCATGCACCTCCTTCCGGTGCTGCGAAAATTCCTTCTCTGCGCGCGAGCTCACGCGCGCCGGCGACCAGCTCTTCGTCAGTGACTGCAACGGCGATCCCTTCCGATTCACGGATCGCATCGAGAATGAGAAAGTCACCGATCGCCTTCGGGACACGTAATCCGGAGGCAACCGTCGCAGCATTGGGAAATTCCTCAGCGAACCGTTCGCCTTTCTCGAACGCGCGGACGATCGGCGCGCATCCCTCAGCTTGCACTGACACCATCCGCGGTCGCTTCTCGCTGATCCATCCCAGTTCCTGCATCTCGTCGAACGCTTTCCACATACCAACGAGCCCTGTGCCTCCTCCGGTCGGATAAATGATCACGTCCGGTAGGGTCCACGCCGATTGCTCCGCTATCTCGTAGCCAAGGGTCTTCTTTCCCTCGACTCGGTACGGCTCTTTGAGTGTCGAGACGTCGAACCACCCTTCCGCTTCCTTGCGCCTGGCCACTTCCGCGCCACAATCAGTGATCAACCCGTCGATAAGCGTCACGTGTGCGCCCGTTACCTCGCACTCGATCACGTTCGCGCGCGGCGTGTCGCGCGGCATGAAGAGAAATGCCTCGAGTCCTCCGTGCGCGCAGTAGGCGGCAAGGGCTGCAGCGGCGTTGCCGGCCGATGGAGCTGCGAGTTTCTTCAATCCCAGCTCCTTTGCCATCGACACTGCCACTGACATTCCGCGCGCCTTGAAGCTTTGAGTGGGATTGAGCGATTCGTCCTTCACGTACAGCTCGCTCATGCCGAGCGCAGCACCGAGGTGTCTGGCATGATGAAGAGGAGTCCAGCCTTCCCCGAGCGACACGATGTTGTCCTCGCGGCGGACGGGCAGCATCTCGCGGTAGCGCAAGAGATCAGCTCGCCGCGCGTAAAGCGCCTGTGGCGTGAGAAACTGGGCGATGCGCTTCAGATCGTAGC
>Ga0137379_10003510_pt1 | contig 14670 bp, 12 predicted proteins | sample SagtaG_18_FD_104812 | JGI IMG/M metagenome (GOLD analysis project Ga0137379, IMG submission 104812) | Vadose zone soil microbial communities from Sagehorn Ranch, Mendocino, California, USA - Sage2_L_80_16 metaG | ecosystem: Environmental > Terrestrial > Soil > Vadose zone | place: USA...
CCGGACCTTCGCGCGAATTCGTGCGCCTGATACAGAGTTTCGTCGTCTTGCTTCAACACCCTCGACCTCCTGACTGAGTCATCCTAAACTCTGACGTTACGTCAGACGCAAGTACTTTTGTCGATGCTGAACTGAAAAATGAAGGCTTTGGACTTGACTCGCGGGCTCAGTTTGGTGTACAGAGTACTTTGCAGTGCAGAGCTGAGCGCGGTTCGTCATCCTTTTGAGTTACGAAAATTTGTGAGAATGTCGTGAGGTAGCAAATCGACTACTGTCGCGTTACAATAACGGCCGCAAGCAATTTCCTACAGATACCGACCAAATGAATCTTCTGCAAAATATTAACTCGCCCGCGGATTTGCGACATCTGCGGCCCGATCAATTGCAAACAGTCGCTGATGAGATCCGCCAACACATTCTGGAAACAATGTCACGCGTGGGCGGCCACACGGGCGCTTCGCTGGGCGCGGTTGAATTGGCGGTCGCGCTGCATTACGCCTTCGACACGCCTCGGGATCGCCTCGTCTGGGACGTTGGCCATCAGGCTTACGCGCACAAGATTCTGACCGGACGCCGCGATTTGCTGCCGACGATTAAACAGTATGGAGGCCTCAGCGGTTTCTTGCGCCGCGATGAGTCGGAGTTCGACACCTTCGGCGCTGGGCACGCCTCAACATCCATTTCCGCTGCGCTCGGTATGGCGATCGCGCGCGATCGCAAAGGCGAGGACCATCACGTGGTCGCCCTGATCGGTGATGCATCCTTAGCGGGCGGCATGGCCATGGAAGCGATCAATCAAGCCGGGCATTTGAAAACGCGGCTCATTGTCCTGCTCAACGACAACGAGATGTCAATCGCTCCGGCGGTTGGCGCACTGACTGGTTATCTCAACCGCATTCGCGAATCGCAGGGTTATCATCGCTTCAAGGAGGAAGTCGAAGAGACCCTGCTGGCGATTCCGTCGGTTGGCGGGCGCCTGCATCACGCCGCCAAGACGATGAAAGACGCGATTGCTGCCGCAGTTTTGCCGGGCGCGCTCGTCAGTGAACTTGGCTTCAAGTACATCGGCTATGTCGACGGTCACAATCCGCGCGCGCTGGTGGCCGCGCTGCGCGAAGCGCAACAGGTTAAGGACGGGCCGGTAATCGTTCACGCGCTGACCACAAAAGGAAAAGGGCACCCCACCGCCGAAAGCGACTATTACAAATGGCATGCTACCGGACCATTCGATCTGGCGACGGGCAAACCCATCAAGTCGGTTGCGAAAGCGCCGACGTACACCGCAGTTTTCGGCAAAACGCTCTGCGAATTGATGGAGAAAGATAAACGAGTCGTGGCCCTGACGGCGGCGATGCCTGATGGTACTGGCGTTTGCGACGCGCTCGAGAGGTTTCCCACTCGCGCTTTCGACGTCGGGATCGCAGAACAACATTGCGTCACGTTTGCCGCCGGCTTGTCGTGTGAAGGATTGAAACCTGTCTGCGCGATCTATTCAACTTTCTTGCAGCGCGCGTACGATCAACTCGTTCACGACGTTTGTATTCAAAACCTAAACGTCAAGTTCTGCCTGGATCGGGGTGGCATCGCTGGTGGCGATGGACCAACTCACCATGGGCTGCTCGATACTGCTTACTTGAGAGCTGTCCCCAACATCATCCTGATGGCGCCTAAAGACGAAGGCGAAATGCGCGACATGCTATTAACGATGATCGAGCACGTTGGTCCGGCGGCGATGCGTTATCCGCGCGGCAACGGTGTTGGCGCGGCGATAGATCGCGAGCCTCAACTCCTGGAGATCGGTAAGGGCGAGATCCTACGCGACGGGGGCGAAGTCGCAATCGTCGCTTATGGCTCGATGGTCCATCCATCGTTGCAGGCGGCCGAGAATCTGGCCAAGGATGGGATGGAAACCACCGTAGTGAACGCCCGCTTCGTCAAACCTCTCGACGCGGAGTTGCTGCTGGCCTTAGCCCGCACCAAGCGCCTGATTGTCACTGTTGAAGAAGCCTATCTTGCGGCTGGTTTTGGCTCAGGCGTGCTCGAGTTGCTTGAAGAGAATGGTCTACAAGACAGAGTACGACTGGTGCGCATGGGCATTCCCGACCGGCTGGTTACGCATGGCGATCCGAAATTGCTCCTCGCCAAATACGGTCTCGACGCCGATGGGATCTACACCAGAGTAAGAGAGAGCATAGACGTTCTCGAGGACCGGCGCGCGAAGCGACAGAAGGTCTGAGCGTGCCTCCGGAAGCTCGCAATTTCTTGATAGCCCAGATTTTCCTGCCATAAAGAGCGCCTGACAAATCTGAAGAGTAAAACATTCTACAAATTTGTACAGAGATGTTGACTCTTTTTGGAACGAGTGGCATCATCTGTCGAACGGTGACCTAAGGATTTCCATCAGCGGGCCACCGCTTTGCCCGATTGAACTCTCACGTAACGAGCGAGTCCCGACATTTTCTTTGGCGGTTCAGTGTTTCGCGTGCGGTGAAGGAAATGGTGAATCTCTATGAATAAGCAAGTCTTTCGGGAGCGCGAATGTGTCCATCGCGATCAAGGCGCAGAGGGCGAATTCTACAACGGCGTTTTTTATGTGCAAGCCCTGGCACAACTGCAGGTTGATGCGGCAATGGAAATAGCCAGCCAGGTGAGTGCTTTTTTCTGGGCCGATGCGCCACACATTTTGGTATGGCTCTGCCATGATTGTGCCGGTGCACTTCGTCTCACCGACACGCCCCGCTCCCTTATGCAAGGTGCGAGAAGGCAGGCCTGAAAGTAATCTTGTTTGCTCGCGCGGCCGATTAGGCAACCATGGTAGATTCTGCGGTAGAGTGTCTCAAATGAGGCGCGAGCGGATAGACAAACTGCTGGTGGAACTCGGGCTGGCGACGTCGCGCACAAAAGCTCAAGCATTAGTCATGGCCGGCGCGGTGCTGGTTGATGAGCAGCGAGTGGACAAACCGTCGGACTTGTTTGCTCGCGATGCGCCCATTCGCGTCAAACGAGCCGATGATCCGTCATCGCGTTACGTCGGTCGTGGCGGAGTAAAATTGGAGGGCGCTCTGCGCGAGTTTCAGATCGACGTTGACGGTAAGTTGTGTCTTGATATTGGCGCTTCGACGGGCGGTTTCACTGATTGCTTACTACAACATGGCGCGCGTCGAGTTGTTGCCGTCGATGTTGGCCACAACCAGATCGACTGGCGGCTGCGCAACGACGACCGTGTCGAAGTCAGAGAAGGAATCAACGCGCGCTACTTGCGGCCGCAAGACTTTGACGAACAGTTCGATTTAGCCGTGATGGATGTCTCATTTATCTCTGCCATCAAAGTGCTGCCCGCGATCGTCCCACTGTTGCGCGAATCAGCCTGCTTGATAACACTGATCAAGCCGCAATTCGAAGTCGAGCGCGGGCAGGTTGGTAAGGGCGGCATTGTTCGCGACCCCGAACAACATGCTCGTGTGATTGAAGAGGTGAATCAGGCAGCTCGTGAACTCGGCCTGGCAGTTCGCAGCGTAATCGAGTCTCCGCTTCGTGGCGCCGACGGTAATTTGGAGTTTCTCGCTTTGTACACACCTCAGGACGTTTCACCACAAAGGCAAAAAGACACAAAGCGGGAATAGGCCCAGCGGCAATCCTTGCGCGGTCGCTAAATTCTCCCGCTTGAAAGACAACCTCGCTTCCTGCTGATTTGTTCCAACCGCTTGCATCGTCGTTTTATCCTTTGTGGTCTTTGTGTCTTTGTGGTTAATTAATACCACCGAACATCTATGGCTTCGATCAAACGCATCGGCATTGTCGTCAAGCCGCATCAGCCGGATGCCTTAAACACGCTTTGCGGGCTGGTGGAATGGCTTAGCAAGCGCGGCATCATTCTGGTCGGCGGTCCTGAGATCGAGCGCGAGCGGATCGAGCATGAAACGGGCTGCGCGGTGGATACTCGAGAGCGTGACACGCTGGCTGCGAACGTCGATCTGATGCTTGTGCTCGGAGGCGACGGAACAATGATCTCAACGGCGAGAATGGTGGGCGATGCCGAGGTCCCGGTGCTTGGCGTCAACTACGGTGGTCTGGGCTATCTCGCCGAGTTTCGGATCGAGGAGTTGCACTCAGCGCTCGAATCGATCCTTGCCGGACACTACCGCATCGAAAAACGGCTTATGCTCGCCGTGGAACTGTTGCGCGGTGACGAGCACGTTACTCGCAGTCGCATTTTGAACGACGTGGTAATCAACAAGTCGGCGCTGGCCCGCATCATCGAGATCGAAGCTTATCTGAACCAACAGTTCGTCAATTCATTTCGCGCCGACGGCCTTATCGTTTCCACCCCGACGGGCTCGACGGCTTACAACCTTTCGGCCGGCGGTCCCGTGATCTATCCTTCGATGAACGCAGTCGTCATCACGCCTATCTGCCCGTTCACGCTTTCGAACCGACCGATCGTCGTGCCTGACGAATCGGTGATCCAGTTGGGTCTGAAGACCAGGAACGAAGAAGTGGCTTTGACGCTTGACGGACAGGTAGGTCTTCCCTTGAAAGCGGAAGACTGCGTCGTGATCAGGAAAAGCAAAACAACCTTCAATCTCGTGCAGCCGATGAACCGAAACTATTTTGACGTGCTGCGCGATAAGCTGCGCTGGGGGAGATAAGGGGCAGTTTTCAGGCGCGCCAGAATCGAATGGAACTCAAAACTCAAAACTCAAAACTGAAAACTGCCCGTGCCTGGTACCGGCCGTCGCTGACCACGCAGATTCTGATTGGTCTCGTCTTAGGAGGCGTGCTTGGATACGTGAGCCCAAATTGGGGTAACAACGTCTATTTCCTGCGCGACATCTTTCTCAACCTCATTAAGTCGATCATCGCGCCGCTGATTTTTTCGACATTGGTCGTAGGCATCGCCGGCGGTGGCGACTTGAAAAAGGTCGGGCGCATGGGATTGAAGGCGCTTGTTTACTTCGAAATCGTCACGACGATTGCACTGTTCATCGGCCTCGGCATCGTCAATCTGACTAAGCCCGGCGCCGGTGTTGCCCTTACCGGGGGCGGAGACATCCGTCAACTGACCACGATCCAGCCCCAGGGCTTTCGCGATCTATTGGTGCACATTTTTCCTTCGAGTGTTATTGACTCGATGGTGCGCGGTGATGTCCTGCAGATTGTGGCCTTCTCAGTTCTGTTCGCGATGGCCGTTTCCGCGATGGGCGAGCGCGCCGGCCCAATCCTGCGTGGCTGCGACGCTCTGTCGCAGGTGATGTTCAAGTTCACCAACTACGTGATGATGTTTGCGCCCATCGGCGTCGGCGCGGCGATGGCGCACACGATTGCGACGAACGGGCTCACGGTCTTGAAAAATCTCGGATTGCTGATTGGCTCCCTTTATCTCGCGCTGGTCATTTTTGTGCTGCTTGTGTTCGGCGCAGTCGCGATCATCGCGCGCGTGCCAATCAAACAATTTCTGAAAGCCGTGCGCGAGCCATTCACGATCGCCTTTGCGACTACGAGCAGCGAATCGGCTTTGCCTAAGGCGATGGAGAACATGGAAAGGCTCGGCGTCCCGCGGCGCATCGTCGGCTTTGTGATGCCCACTGGCTACAGTTTCAATCTGGATGGCACGACGCTCTATCTCGCGATGGCCTCAGTATTCGTCGCGCAGGCCGCCGAGCCGACGATCGGGCACATGAGTTTCGGCCGACAGATAGTGATGATGCTCACGCTGATGATCACGTCCAAAGGCGTCGCCGGCGTGCCCCGGGCGGCGCTGGTAATCTTGTTGGCAACTCTGAACAGTTTTATGCCTGGCGGGCTTGGTCCGATTGGCGTGGCAGTAATATTCGGCGTAGATGAACTGATGGACATGGGTCGCACGTCAGTCAATGTGCTGGGCAACTGTTTGGCCACGGTGGTTGTGGCCCGCTGGGAGGGCGAGTTTGATGACGAAAAGGCGCACGTGTTCGGTACGCCGGAAGAAGCGCGGCAGGAGTTTGCAGCCGGCGAAGTGGCTTTCGCAGAAGCAGCCGCGGAAGGTGATTGAACGTCCTGGTCAGACCTGACGTATTATCGAAAATACAAATTCTCTACCGGCTTAACATGAAATGGTTTTTCCGCTCTACGATGACAACTCGGATCGCCTGACGACACCGTGGGTCAACTACCTGCTGATTGCGGTCAACCTCCTTGTCTTTGTTTTTCTGCAAGGACTGGGGACAGATGAGAAGTTTACTTACGCTTACTCAACGGTTCCGGCTGAGATAGCGACGGGGAAAGACATTGTCACGCCAAACCGTGTCGTGGAGCAGCCTCTTACCGGGCAAAGGTATTTGGTGCCGGGCCTGCAGCGAACGCCTATTCCGGTCTACCTCACAATAATCACTTCGATGTTCATGCACGGCGGGATCGCTCACATCCTCGGCAATATGCTTTTTCTTTGGATCTTTGGTGACAACGTCGAAGACCGCATGGGCCATGCGAGGTACTTGATCTTTTATCTCGTGTGCGGAGTGCTGGCGTCTCTCTCTCACATTTACGCGACTGTTGCGTTCAGCAATGATCCGGCGAGCTTGTTGATTCCAAGCCTCGGCGCTTCAGGAGCGATCTCGGGAGTCCTGGGCGCATATCTCCTAATGTTTCCTTCTCGCCGCGTCACGGTGATCCTGTTTCGCTTTCTCACAGTCGTGCCGGCTTACGTGGCCATCGGCATCTGGTTCGCGTTTCAGTTGATCAACGGTCTTTTGCTTAGCAGCGGCGCGCAAACGGGCGGTGTTGCTTACGCAGCGCACATTGGCGGCTTTGCGGCGGGCCTGGTGCTGGTCAAGATCTTCACGCTCGGGCGTGGTCGTCGGCCTTTTGCGTAAGGAACGTCGTCGGGTAAGATCGGCGTTCATTCATTGGAGTAGCAGGAGATGCCAACAGAGACCACGCCGCCCGTGAACCAGCAGGGCCTGGACATTCGCTCGACGCCGCGCGCAGAGATGAACCTTTGCCCGCTCGATACTTTTCCGTACGAGTTTCCCGGACGCGAGATCAAAATCAACTTCGAGATTCCCGAGTTCACGGCGATCTGCCCGTTCTCCGACTTTCCTGACTTTGCGACTATAAGGATCGACTATGTTCCGAATGAGCACTGTGTCGAGCTGAAGAGTTTGAAATCCTATATCAACTCGTTTCGCAATGTGAAAATCTTTCACGAGCACGTGATCAACGTCATTCTTGAAGATTTTGTGGGCGCTTGCGACCCGCTGAGCGTCGAGATCGAAGGCGATTTCAACGTGCGTGGAAATATTAAAACGGTAGTGCGAGCGAGCTATAGAAAACAGTAAACAGTAGGCAGTAAGCAGTGGGCAGCGAATTCATACCAACTGTCAGAATGGAAGAGTTCGGGCGGCGCAACTGCACACTGCCCGCTGCTCAACGCCCACTGAATTGAATCTTATGGAATTCAATATCACGTTCGCGATCATCACCGTTGTTGCAGTCGTCTTGCTTTTCTTCATTGCGAAGTTCGTGATACGGCTTTTTGTTCGTCTCCTGCTGGCCGGAGTGGTTATCACAGCGTTGATGCTCGTGGCGGTAGTTGGCTGGTGGAACGGATGGTTCGCTTCGTCCTCCTCGCAAAAGGCGCCACGACCTGCCGCAACCCGGCGTCCAACCCCCCGCTAATCGGCGAATATCATGGTCACATCCGATTCTGACAACGCCGATCGCCTTGCACCAGACGCGCCGCTCAAATCAGAAGAAAGTTACCCGGGACTCTGGCGACGTTATCGCGGTCTGCCTCGCAATGTATTCGCCATCGGTCTGGTAAGTCTGCTGAACGATGCTTCGAGCGAGATCATCTATCCCCTGCTGCCCGTATTTCTTTCCATCACGCTCGGCGCTTCACCGGCCGTGATCGGTCTGATCGAGGGCGCCGCGGAATCGGTTTCGAGCCTGCTAAAACTCTTCGCCGGCCATTTCAGCGACCGCCTGGGCAAGCGCAAAGTGATAGTTGTCGTCGGTTATGCGTTGGCAAACCTCATGCGTCCGCTGCTGGCACTTGCTACAAGCTGGCGGCAGGTGTTGACGATTCGCTTCGCCGACCGATTGGGCAAAGGAATACGCACGGCGCCGCGCGACGCAATGATTGCCGACACGGTAGCGGCCGACCGACGCGGGCTCGCCTTCGGGTTTCAGCGCGCGATGGATCACGCAGGCGCGGTAATTGGACCGCTAATCGGCTATCTGCTGGTCTCGCTGATCGCTGCTGATCGCAACTCACCTACGGGCCACGACTACACCAGGATTTTTCTCTTAGCTTCTATACCTGGGCTGGCGGCAGTGATGGTCGCCGTTTTCTTCATGCGCGAGTCGCCGCACAAAGAAGGCATTGGCGAGTTGCAACCGCTGCGCTTCTCTCTGCGCGGCTTTGACGGCAACTTCAAACGTTTCCTTTTTCTCGTGGCCCTCTTCACGCTGTCTAATTCTTCGGACGCGTTTCTGCTGTTGCGTGCGCAAACGGCGGGTGTTTCAGTCGTGACTCTTCCACTCTTGTGGGCGGCGTTGCATGCCAGCAAAGTTCTAAGCTCGTTACTGGGCGGCGATCTTTCGGATCGACTCGGTCGACGCCGTTTGATCGTTTCCGGTTGGACTCTTTACGCGGCGGTCTACGCCGGCTTCGCGTTTGTGAGCACGGGGATTTCCGTCTGGATATTGTTTTTGATCTACGGCATCTATTTTGGACTGGCCGAAGGAACGGAGAAAGCGCTCGTTGCGGACCTCGTGCGTCCTGAAGAGCGCGGCACTGCTTACGGGTTGTATAATCTCGCTTTCAGCATCACGGTGTTTCCGGCATCACTTTTGATGGGCGCGGTTTGGTACTGGCGGGGACCAGCTACGGCGTTTCTGATGAGCGCGGCACTGGGCGCAACGGCGGCAGGGTTAATGCTGATACTGGTGAAGACAGTGAAGGAAGAGAAGGAGGCCGGTGTATGAAGATTCTCCCAGCGTTGATTGCGTTCAGCTTTTTTGCCGGCGGTCCGATTGGAGCCATTCCGGCTCAGACTAAACCGTCGTCGATCAGGATTGTCCCTGCGAACCTTACCGACGAACTGCAGAAAAAGCTGGTGGCTGAGCCAAAGATCAAACCGGCTGAGTTCGCGAGATACGCGAACGACCTGCTGGCAAAGAAGGGTCTCGATTTCCAGTTTGATCTGTGCGAGTTTGTCCAACGGAATAACCCGACTCCTCGAGGCCGCACGGCGCGAGCAAACGCGCGCACCTACAAGCTGCCAATGAAGCAGACCGACGGCCGTCAAGTCACTTTTGAGACGCGCGTCAGCGAGGAAGAAGGGAACGGAATGTGCGGCGAATGCTTCTTCAGTCTTCCTGTTACCAAAGTAACAAAGCGGGAAATCGAGCTGATTACCGGCGGAAAGAAATATCTTCTCGTAAGACCTCCCTCATTCCATCTCGACGAGATGGACCTGGTGGATCAATCAATGAGAAAAGTGTTGCGTACCTGGCAGGTGCCCGATCAGGGAGAGCCGCTCGGCGTTTCAAGCGACGGCACCAAGCTTTATCTTGAGACTGCGATTGAGAGCCTGATTCTGGAGATATCCGAATCTTCTTCTATGCGAATCCTGGCCCGCGAGGAAGTAAAGCTGCCAAAAGGAGAAACGGTGCAAAAGCATCCCACGGACCCGAAGAACGCTTATCTGTCCTTCATGCGGTTCCGCTTCGGCGGCAGAAGCCTCGTGATTCGCTACAGCGAACCTTGTACGTAGTGGATTTCGAAAAGAGTCAATATCTGGAACGGAGAATGATTGAATGTCGACGAAGACGAAAGTTCTATCACCCGCCCAGGGGTTTCCGCCGGCCATCGGTTTCTGTCTCGGCGGCATGGACGAGGTGCGCGAGCAAGTACGTGATGCAGTTTCCGAAATGTCCAATGAAGACATTGGCCGGCGCGCCGTGCCGGGCGCGCATTCTGTAGGCGCGCTGGTGCTGCACATTGGCGAGGCCGAGTGGTTCTGGATGCAATGCGTGGTTTCAGGCCATAAGCTTCCCGATGAAGACGCCCGGGCGCCTTATTGGGATGTACTAAAAGAACCGGAGCGCGTGGCAAGCAATGGCTACTCGGCCGAGTTTTGTTTGAATGAAGCCGCCAGGATTCGCGAACAGACCCGCACAGTGCTTGCTTCATTCAACGATGGCGATCTTGAGCGCATCTTCAGCTATGAGTGGCGCGGCAAGACCCAGGGGCAAAGCCTGCGGTGGATTCTGCATCATCTGATCGATCACGAAGCGCAGCACAAGGGGCAGATATTGATGTTGAAGCGTCTGCTGGGATTGAAAAACGAGGGGCCGTTCAATTAGCCACGAAAAAATGAGCTTGCATCTCGAGAGATGGGCCGACACCAGCGAGCCGAATGCTCAAGCCCTCCGCCAACGCCTGGAGAGCGAGGGCTACAGTGTCTTTGAATGGAGCGATGCGCCGGGAACAGTTTACGGCACGCACTCGCATGCTGAGGATCAATCTCACTGGATCATCAGCGGCGCGCTCGAATTAACGATTGACGATAAGAGCTACACCCTGCGCGCCGGCGACCGCGATTTTCTTCCAGCGAACACCAGGCATTCCGCCTTCGTCCCTGGCAACGAACCAGTCCGTTATTTAATCGGCGCAAAATATTGAGAGTCTGCCAGGCAGTAATCAATGGCCACAAACTATCAGGTAATCAAAACAGGAGAAGAACTTCGCAAGGCGGTAGAATATCTTGAGAAACAAACTTCTCTTGGCCTCGACACGGAAACCACCGATCTCGATCCCTACAACGCTCGCCTGCGTTTGATCCAGCTCGCTGCTCCGGACGGCGTCCACATCATCGACGTGGACGCGTTCGCGAACGGCGATCTTTCAAATAATGAAGCGCTCAATCCCGCGAGACGACTGCTGGCAGCGCCCCGGCCGATAAAAATCGCGCACAACGCAAAGTTTGACGCGAAGTTTATCAAGCACAATCTCGGCGTCGATCTTGGTGGGTTGTTCGATACTTTGTTGGCAAGCCAGTTGATTAGCGCCGGTGACATTGAAGGACGCCATGGTCTCGAGGTGGTCGCGTCGCGTTACCTGAATGAGTCGGTCGACAAGAGCGAGCGGCTCAGTAACTGGGAATTCGAACTTTCCGAAGCGCAGTTGGAATACGCGGCGCGGGATGCGGCGATCCTTTTGCCGCTGCGCGAAAAACTGATCGAGCGGTTGAAATCCGATTCGCTGGTCAAGTGCGCGCAGCTCGAATTTGAATGCGTCATGCCCGTGGCGAATATCGAGCTGGCGGGCTTTTACATGCACAAAGACCGCTGGCTCGAACAGCTGTCAATCGTCGAGAAAAGACGCGCCGAGCTGGCTGACGATTTACAAGAGATTCTGGGAAAAGACGCGGCGCAGGGATCGTTGTTTGGGCCGGCGCGCGCGAACATCAATCTCGATTCGCACCAGCAACTAACTGAGGCGCTGAATCGAATGGGCATTCCGCTGCCCGATTCGACGCGCAACTGGAAGCTGCAACCGCTGGCGGCTCAGTATCCCGTGGTCGCGACGCTGCTCGAATACCGCACCGTGCAAAAGGCGCTGACCAGTTATGGCCAGAACATGATCGAGCTGATCAATCCCGCCACCGGACGGCTGCACGCGGACTTTCGCCAGATCGGCGCGCCGACCGGCAGATTTTCGTGCACGAATCCAAACATTCAACAGGTGCCGCACGCGGTAGAGTATCGGCGCTGCTTCAGTGGCTATCCCGCGAGTCGAAAGTTGGTCATTGCCGATTATTCGCAGATCGAGCTGCGCATCCTGGCGGAGTTTTCCGGCGATCAGGGATTCACCGACGCTTTCAATTCGGGTTCCGATCTTCATCGCGTCACTGCCGCCCAGGTATTCAATGCGCCCCTCGATCAGGTCACCAAAGAACAGCGAGACTTTGCGAAGCGTTTGAACTTCGGAGTGGTCTACGGCATTGGCGCGCAGCGCTTCTCGATGCTGACGGGCTTGACAGTGCCGGAGGCCGAAAACGTTCTGAGAAAATACTTCGCGACTTATCGCCAGCTCGACAACTATTTGCGCGATGCCGCCAATCGCGCGGTGCGCGAACGCCAGGCGCGCACCGCATCGGGCCGTCTCGTTCGCTTCCGCTTTGACGAACAGGATCGCCAGCAAATCTCGATGACGCAGCGCAACGGCAAGAACACGCCTATCCAGGGCACCAGCGCCGACATCCTCAAACGCGCGTTGCGTCTGCTCGAGGATGATCTACGCAATACTTCGGCAAAGATCGTGAACATCATTCACGACGAAATCGTCGTCGAAGTTGATTCAGATGAAGCCGAAGAGATCGCGCAGAAAGTTGAACGGGCGATGTGTGCTGCGGGTCGCGAGTATTTGCGAACCGTGCCGGTGAAAGTCGAAACCGAGATCGCGGACGAGTGGGTGAAGTAGAACGAGTCAAGGATTGCCGCTGGTGTCTTAATCTCAGTTCTTCTCTGCGCAACCTTTGCGGCCTCTGCGTCTCCGCGGTGAGCTTTTCGCAGCCAGGATTCACCGCAGAGACGCAGAGAACGCTGAGCCAGCGCAGAGAGTAAATCAAATTGAGACACCACCGATTGCCCTCTTCCTTGACAGCGCGCGCGGGGCTCAAATAGTCTTACTTCGATTGAAATGTTAATAATCGCAAGCGACTCCTCCTTTCAACTCCGAGACCAACGGGAAAACTCTTGACGATGTTCTCTAAGTCAATATTGCTTTGCGTCTTGTTGCTGCTGCTGGCGCCGCTGGCGCTCGCGCAACTGCCGCCGCCGTCAAAGAACTCGTACGATGCTTTGCTTGAAAGAGTGAAGAGGAGCGATCAAGCGATTGACTTCAAGGAGCTTCGCCTGGCGTACACGGAAGCTTCGGCCTACAGTCCTTACGGTGGCGACGGAGAGGCGCGGCGGGCAATGTTTGACGCGATCAAGGCCCGCGAGTTTGACAAGGCGCTCCAGAATGCCGAGACCGTTCTTTCCAGGAACTATCTGGACATTATGGGCCACTTTGGTTGCTTTGTTTCCCATCGCGAACTCGCACACGCGGACCAGGCCACTTACCATAAGTTTGTCTTCGAGGGTCTGCTCAACTCGATAAAGAATTCGGGCGACGGCAAGTCTGAAGAGACTGCTTTCGTCGTGATATCCGTCGACGAAGAATATGCGCTACTCAACTGGCTTGGATTGCGACCGACCGGTCAGGCACTGATTAATAAAGACCATCATAACTACGACAAGATGACGATCACTGATCCGAAGACGAACGAGACGATCACCTACTTTTTCAACATCGATAAGCCGTTCAACTGGCTCGGGAATAGTTTGAAGAAATGAGGCTCGGCTGAATCAAATACAAATGGTCAAGGATCTAATTATCAAGCTGATTACGGAAAAGGGCGCACGCGTCGGCGTGGTTGGGCTCGGTTACGTCGGCCTCCCGCTGGTGGTCGAGTTTGCGCGTGGTGGTTTTGCTTCCGTCGGATTCGAAGTAGATCAAAATAAGGCCGCAACGATCAATGCGGGACAGTCCTACATCGGCGACATTGACTCGGCGACGGTGAGAGAATTGGTTGAGGGTAAGCGTCTGTGCGCTACCACGGACTTCGATCATTTGAAAGCCTGCGACGCCGTAATTATCTGCGTGCCGACGCCGCTGCGGAAGACAAAGGAGCCCGACATCTCCTACATCATGGCAGCGGCGGAAGAGATCAAGCAGCGTTTGCGTCGCGGCCAGTTGATCATTTTGGAATCAACGACCTATCCGGGCACTACGGACGAGGTGCTGTTGCCAATGTTCGAGGAGACCGGACTAAAGCTTGACGAGGATTTCCTGCTCGCGTTTTCTCCCGAACGAGTCGATCCCGGCAACGCGCAGTTTCAGACTGCTAACATCCCAAAAGTTGTTGGCGGCGTTACCGAAGATTCGACCGTAGCGGCTGCGCATCTTTATTCGCATATCGTGAAGGACGTTTATGCGGTCAGCTCGGCGCGGGTCGCCGAAGCGGCCAAGCTGCTCGAAAACACTTTTCGGGCCGTAAACATCGGCATGGCGAACGAGATGGCGCGTCTGTGTTACGCGCTGAACATCGACACCTGGGAGGTTATCCGCGCCGCGGCTACAAAGCCGTTTGGATTCATGCCGTTCTATCCTGGCCCGGGCATCGGCGGCCACTGCATCCCGCTCGATCCGCACTACCTTTCATGGAAGGCGCGGCAGCATGGTTTTGATTCGCGTTTTATCAGTCTCGCTGAAGAGGTCAATTCGCGGATGCCGGAGCACGTGGTGCAGCTTGTGGCGGATGGTCTGAACAATGCGCGCAAGGCCATGAACGGATCGCGCGTTCTGTTGCTCGGCGTAGCTTACAAAAAAGACATCGACGACGTACGCGAGAGTCCGGCGCTGTCAATCATCGACCGCTTGCGCGCAAAGGGAGCTGACGTGCGCTATCACGATCCCTTTGTGCGGGAGGTACGTTTCGATGACGCGCATACCGAAGGCAGTGGCGAACCATTGCAGTCGGTGCCGTTAACTGACGAAGAACTGCGCACCGCCGATTGCGTCGTCATCGTCACCAACCACAGCGAGATCGATTACCAGCGTGCTTGTCAATTGACGTC
>Ga0137379_10003520_pt1 | contig 14647 bp, 13 predicted proteins | sample SagtaG_18_FD_104812 | JGI IMG/M metagenome (GOLD analysis project Ga0137379, IMG submission 104812) | Vadose zone soil microbial communities from Sagehorn Ranch, Mendocino, California, USA - Sage2_L_80_16 metaG | ecosystem: Environmental > Terrestrial > Soil > Vadose zone | place: USA...
CAGTGGACAGCAAGAGGATAGATGATACTACAGAAATTTCAATAAATGTCAGAAAGAAGACACTAAGTGACAAGCTAACGATGACTATTAACAGATATGGAAGGCGCTTTGAAGTTCCAATACAACTTCAGGCACGACCATAAGTCTTATTATTTTTATTCTATTTGTGTTCGCGGGTTGCGACTTAATTAACTAATGAAAAATTACCTCCAGCTTTGACTTTCGTTTATCAACCACCATGATTAATCATGTTTCCTGATGCGGAACTATTCTTTTTATTACAGACACAATTGGTTTGGGATCTTGTCATAATTGCTATGACATTAACCATCATCTGAAGACCAAAAATAGCATCACGCTCAAGCCACGCTTGGATGCAACTCGGACTTTATTCGTGGAGGACAGATGATAGGTAATAAAGTGTACCAGGGCATGAAAGATTGGTCTGTATAAATCCCTGTGACTATTCGTAAGTCTGATAGCTGACAAACACTTCTATGCAGCAAAATTCTGGACGGCAACTGACACCTGTCTTAAGCACCCACTAAAATTTTAGAACGTATACCTCATACCTGAGCTTGTAAGAACAAAACTCTATTAGCATGAGCCTAAAGGACTACTTCCAACCTGGGACTTGCTTGGATTCGTATTAGGAACAATATATTAGAACTAAGTCTCAGAAAAATATTCTATATATTTTTCAATTAGATTGGTATTTAACGCCTTTATATAGTCTCGTCTGCATGTTTAGTGGGGGTTTTTGACATAAGAATTATTAGGTTAGAATCAACAATTGCTATTGTGATTGTTGTTGTCTCAATCAGTTTAATTTTCTCATCATATGTAAATGCTCTTTATGCGATGCCAGTTCACAGTAATGGTAATGCAACAACACAACCTCTTACCAAAGATAATAGCACTACTTCCAATACTCCTTCTGTTTTGCGCTTGTCCTCTGTCCCATCAAATAATGGGACTCTATCAAAATCAGAATCCTCTACCAACACCAAAGATAATACAAATGCTGCCACCGGTTCAAACAGTGGAACGTTTGACACCCATCATGGTACTAGCGTAAGTACCGGCAGCACCACCGGGGATCACCATAAGGACAACACTAATTCACATGATCTTGCCCAGAAGATAATAAACAAGATTAAGCAAAAGTTAAAAGTAGGAGATGTTCCTTTTCCTTGACAACGATCTCATTCGGATTACCCTCACCGGCTTAACCTCAGATTGAAGTATCACAAAAGTTTACACACTGTGGGAGCTCTTTTCACTTACGAGAATTCATTCCAGCCTCCACAATATTGTTCCAACTTGCGCCTGTAAGTAGAATAAATGAAACAACAAGTACACCGTCAATCCATGCAGTCTATAACTCAATGGTAGAAAATCACTATTATGCGATATTCGTAAAAATGAAATCAAATAACTATTTCAAGAAAGGTAAGCAGCCAGATGAATCCCAATCAGAGACAAGTATTATTATGTTGCCTTCAGATGCAAATCCAAAAGGTAATGTTTTTGGGGGCACAATACTAAAGCATGTAGATCTTATTGCAAATCTTGTTGCTAGTAGACATGCAACGCACGCGAACACTGTGACCGTTAGTATTGACAAGATGACATTTTTAAAACCAGTATATATTGGAAACGCATTGATCCTTTCTGCAAGGATTAACTATGCCAAAAGATCATCTATGGAAATTGAAGTTACAGTATATGCAGAAGACCTAGACAATAGTAAACGGGTTCTAACTGGGACTGCATATGTTACTGTAGTAGCCCTAGACCATGCGGGAAAACCAACTGAAATTCCACCATTGAACTTAGAAAGTAATGATGATAAAAGGCGTTTTAGTGACGGTGAGTCTAGAATGATAACCAGACTAAAAGATGTGGGTAGAGAGTATAATTGGATATCTAAAACTGCAAGCCAAGGTGAGTAACGAATCTGTACCCAAGTGTCTAGGGTAGAATACGATGAATATCTACACTATTCTAATTGAAGATAAAAGATTTATCATGATAATTGAGCCAGGAAGAGGTTTTTGTAGAAACATAACGAAGTCACTCCAGAGGCAATATCGTTTCTTGCCACGGGCATCTCTATTTCACAATAGTGCAACTTTCAGAGACAACGACAATATCAAAGCGTGGGCCCAGGTTTTCTCATAGCAAAATAGGAAATATTGTAACTATACCATACTTGCGAATAACGGCTCCTCAGAAAATAAATTCATTTCCAATAAATAAATAGTTCTACTCCCCAAGGACTAAGAATTGTTCAAGATTCGATATAGGTATGAAAGCTGTGGATATAACTCCACGGGTGAAGACCACAACATTACATTAATCATTCTAAAAACCAGACATAAATGTTGATAACAAATTATATTTATATGTCGACGACGTTATATTCATATTAATTCTAAGCGATTCACAATGACCAAAACCAGAGAATTATCTTTGAGTGTGGTAATTGTTATCCTTGTGGGTGTTATTGTGATTCAGTCTATCACCAATATACGAATACTATCTCTCATAGGAAAGCAACCACAACAGTTAGAACTGCCATTTCTCTCTACAATATTAAATGGAGCAAAGCAGCTGCAAATGCAAATAACAGGACAAAATAACAATAATGGTGATTGTGCAGCTGCAGCTGCAAATACCGCTTCATTTACTAAGCCATCGAGCTCGCATAACCCCTCTCAAATCTTGTCTCTCACAGGCATGTTCAAACAAGTGGAAAATTCTGTGGTTCAGATAACAAGCACGGTATCAGATCCTAATATGCAGATTATCATAAATGGTAACCCTTTAGAGGGTCAGTCTACTAGATTAGGATCTGGATTTATATATGATAAGCAAGGCTATATCATTTCCAATAATCACGTAGTTGGAAGCGCTAAAACAGTTGATGTTACATTTGTTGATGGAAATACCTATGCAGCAAAGGTGATTGGTACCGATCCATTTAGTGATATTGCGGTAATTAAAATAACTGACGATTTCTCGACTGAAAGTGCTTTACCACTTGTAATTGCCAATTCATCTAGTATGCAGGTTGGACAACAAGTGGTAGCAATTGGTAATCCATTTGGACTTAGTGATACGATGACAACAGGCATTGTCAGTCAGATGGGACGTTTGTTGCCAGATCCAGACACTGGATTTTCTATCCCAAATGGAATTCAGACTGATGCTGCAATTAATCCGGGTAATTCTGGCGGTCCATTGCTGAATATGCATGGACAGGTAATAGGAATGAATACTGCAATCAGTTCCTCTACAGGCGAGTTTTCCGGAATAGGCTTTGCAATTCCATCTAACACAATGATACGCGAAGTACCAGTATTACTTGAAAAAGGATGCTACAGTCATGCCTGGCTTGGAATATCTGGAGGTAGCGTAAACCCGGATTTGGCAGAGAGCATAGGTCTATCGAGGAACTACAAGGGTGTGGTTGTCGGTCCAATTCAAGCTGGTAGCCCTGCAGAAAAAGCTGGTCTACAGGGAGTAACACAAGACGAATTTTCTAATACGCACCGGGTCGGTGACATTATAACAGGAATTGATGGACATAGTTTGAGGAGTATAGATGATCTCATCACTTACATCGATGTGCATAAATCTGTTGGGAATAGCTTAGTACTCACTGTGAACAGACATGGCCAAATAATTAATATGAATGCGGTATTGCAAGCACGACCGCTATCATTGGAGAGTACTACACCACAAGAATCAATTCTACCTTGATAAAATTCCCCTCCATAGTTCTAAATTCCTTCCATTCCTTCTCTTCCTTAGACTTGGCATATGAAATGATGGAATCGATCTACCCATGTAACTAGATCATGCTATTTTTGTTGAATAAGTTAATTCAGACATTTTTAGATTCCCCCCTTTCATCGTGAAAGCAACCGAATTCTCTACAGTAGTAGCAAAACCCACAATTGGGGCAGATCGGTTTGTCGAGTGTTGGATAAAATTGGGAATAGCAGTTAAAGCATTTCATATTTCAAAAAGTAAGTACAGTTACAAACTATAGTTGTAATTATCTTTTTGCGTGGTCTGAAGTAAATTGGGCCAATTAACACAAGTATCGGTCGGATACTATATCCTCTGTTAATTCAGTCAGCAATGGTTATAGAATGAGTTGTTAAATGGTGGGGGTGAACTATGACCTCTCTTAAGGCATGCGACCAAGTAGGAGCTATATGTATCTAATCATAATACATTGCCAAGAATTTTGAAGGAGTTACATTATATAATGAGTTGGTAAACCAACTTCATGGTAGTAATAATGGCGTTAACAGCTTCTGAGGTAGGGGGATATGGTCATGTCCTCTACTAAGATTGAAAATGTTCTGGTATTTCAGGGTGGAGGCTCATTAGGAGCATTTGGATGTGGAGTCTTTAAAGCCATTGCAAATAACAAGATAAAGATAGATATTGTAGCTGGTACATCGGCTGGTGGCATAAACGCTGCTATAGTAGCTGGCAGTGTAGATAAAGATCATCCAGAACGTGCGCTAGAAGAGTTTTGGCTAGAACTTGCAGAGAATTCTGTAAATCTGACTCATCCCGTAATGGATTGGCTATATGACAAATCTAGAGGTATCCTAGTTGCAGCGGCGGAGAATCATTTACCAACGACAGACGAAGTTAATGCACTATCGAGCACACTCAGCTCTATACTTTACGGCAACGATAAATTCTTCGTCCCCAGGTGGAGAGCTGACTATGCGTTAAAAGATCCAGAATACTATAACCCATTAAAATGGACATACATATATGACCATTTTCCCTTAGTCAAGACTTTGGAAAAATATATTGATTATAGTGGACTTCAGCCTGGTGGTAGTCCTAACGCACGTCTAATAATGACTGCAGTCAATGTCTTAACATCGGAATCGTTAACTTTTGATAGCTCTAAGCAGAAAATAACTCCCAAGCATATACTTGCAACTACTGGCTATCCCTCAGATAATTTTCCTTGGATTGAAGTAGAAAAAGGTGTTTACGCTTGGGATGGCAGTTTGCTAAGTAACACGCCTTTTAGCGAAGTCATAGATGCCTCACCTGTGATTGACAAAAGACTCTTCCTTGTTGAAAACTATCCTAGGAGAGTTGATAAGCTACCAGACAACTTGGGTGAAGTCTATCATAGAACTAGAGATATCATCTTTTCCGATAAATCTCAACAGAGCATAAAGATGGCTAAAGTAATAACACGGTATCTCAAATATATAGAAGAGCTCTATCAGATAATCGACAGAAATATTGATCCTGCTAGAATAGATAAAAAACAACTTGAAAAGATTCATCATACATACACCAAAATGAAACGTGAACGTGGTGCAGAAATAAAGAATATATTTCGCATAATTAGAGATGAGCCTTCACCGCGATTCTACGAGAATACTGATTTTTCGGTAAAAGCTATAAAGAATTCAATTAAGGAGGGTGAATCAAAGACTAATCAAATATTGGAAAAAACGTCGTTAATTAATAAGATCTGAAATATTAGAAGTCCAAAAGGGTCGTACTTACACTACTCACGTGGGTATACACGATGCCGACGTGTCTCGTATCGTGATCCTAGTCAAAGAAGTCAACTAACCCCATAAATGACAACCCGGCCCAATGAGATAAATCGAACCAAAAAACGATAAGTCCTATAGCGGCGTTGCAGGGATTTTAGTAACCCGTCCGATTGCAGCATGCTGTATCCGACTCCTAATAATGCTACAATTCTAACTATGTATCGAGAATCTATCAAGTCCGATGTGCTCTACGACCACACCGACATACAGCATAGCTCCGCGCCAGATAGGAATAAAAAAGTAGGATATATCTAATACAACAGGTTTACTAGTGATTTAGTGATTATTCGAATTCACGGTGATGCTCTGCCTTGACGTGAGCTTTAAGCAAACCCTTCAAGACTCCCTTCCCTCCTCTAAGTCTCCGCTTAAACAATACAATGCCAATTTCCTTTTGCTTACAGTGGATATTTAATTTCCATTTTTTGTCATCTAGCTTTGGAAAATCAGATCTATAGTGAGCTCCTCTACTCTCTTGTCGCATCAAGGCACTTCTTATTACAGCCTCAGAAACAACTAATGCAGACTTTACTTCCCAAGTTCTAACAACCTTGTCATCAATTTTGAATGATTTCAGAATATTATCTTTAGAATAAAAATCCTTCTTTAATTGCAAAATTCTTTTTAATCCATCTTGTAATTTTCCTGCGTCTCTTACTATCCCTGCACTATCTTTCATCAACTTTTCTATTTCAGTCCGAAAATTAATTGGGTCCTTAACAACAAATATTCCACCATGAAATCCTTTCAGTTCATTTGCATTCGGTTCCACTAATCGTAGTCTCAATTTCTTTGCCGAGATAGCTGCCTCTCTTCCAGCAATTTTTCCGAAAACTACTGTATCTAGTAAGCTATTTCCACCTAAACGATTAGCACCATGAATCTGACTTATTACTTCTCCAACTGCAAATAGACCTCTAATCTTCGTTTTACAATCTCTACCTACTTTGATACCGCCCATCGAATAATGCGCAGTTGGTGCAACCTCCATTTTCTCCTTGGATATGTCGATTCCAGCAAGCTTTTTGAACTGTTTGTACATCGTAGGCAGTCTTTCCAAAATTTTTGCCTTTGATAGATGGGTTACGTCCAACCAAACTCCACCGTGTTTGGTACCCCTACCTGACATTATTTCATTAAAAATTGCACGGGCTACTATATCACGAGGTCCTAGCTCCATTCTTTCTGGATAGTAATTTTTCATGAATCTTTCACCTTTAGAATTTAGCAATATACCTCCTTCACCGCGGATTGCTTCGGTTGCCAGCGTACCCAATGCTTTCCTTGGCCAAACCATTCCAGTAGGATGAAATTGGACCATCTCCATGTCTACCAATTCGAGACCGGCTTGATACGCAAGAACCACACCTTCTCCATAGTTTTCGAAGATTCTAGAACTACTTACTGCATAGACTCGCGTATAGCCACCAGTAGCAAGTATTAAAGACTTGCATTCGAACATAACAACTTTCTTCTTGCTGACATCTATGCCAATTGCTCCTTTGACATCTTCTGTTGCCCCTCCACCTCTTTTTCCAATCGCGTCCCGAGATTTCAATAATTTTGTGATGTAAACGTTGTCTATAATCTCGATTTTCCGTTGAAGAACTTGATCCATCAATACACGAATTATTTCCTTACCAGTCCAATCTTCGTAAAACACTGTCCTTCTGTAAGTGTGGGCACCAAAAAATCTCTGTGTTAATCGTCCATCTTTCTCTCTATGAAATCGAGCACCCCATTCTACTAGCTCGTTTACAGCATCAGGTGCATTTTTACACAGAATTTCTACCATTTTGTAGTCAGCAAGAAATTCCCCTTCTCTTAGAGTATCGGCAGCATGTGTCATCCAATTGTCTTCTGGATCCATCGTACCAAGAGCTGCGTTAATACCACCTCTTGCTAATACTGTATGTGGCTCTCCTTTTCTACTCTTGCTTATTATAAGAACATGTGAACCGGCATCATGAGCCTCTATTGCAGCTCGAAGACCGGCAGAGCCGCCACCTATAATCAGAACATCACATAAGTGAGTAGACTGTTTTTTCATATTTTCAGTCATTTAGGTATCTATGCTCATTAATATTGTTATTATTATTATTATGAGGACAGTTGTCTTTTCTGGAATTGCCCAGTAGCAGTATTTTGTGTATACGTTTACCTTTTAAGGTATCCAATTCTTACTATACTCTGCTATGTTAGGAATGACCCTCTGTGAGGTTATAAAAAACTTTATGTAAAACTACTACTCAAATATGTGTTGAAGAGCGATTTCCGGGTTATTCTGTACTATGTCTTGATGTATGATCAGATAGAAGAATCCAATATACAGTTCTTTTACCAATCTAAAAACATGAACAGGAGCTTGCCGAAGCCTGAAAACTCATCAAGTAGACGAGTGACCTTTTACTAGTCAAGGTCTTATATTGGCGTTACCAAAGTCAAATGGTGGAATAAGAAATACAAGCTATTCTAAATTTGACTTCTTATGGATATTCTTCTTACTCGAGATCTAGATGTGGAAGTTTTGCTTGTGTTTGTCCTTCTATAATACCGACATTGGCTCTTTCTGCAATTTCTGATTCATTGATACATTTTTTTGAATTGCCTGAGCATACTAATTTATCGAAGATGGTATCCTCGGTTCTTGCCAGCAGTCCAAGCAAAAATCAGCATCTTGAAATATCTGTGCTAGCATATTTTTATACTGATAGAAGAGCAAGTCTCAACCTTCTCGATCCCATGCTTGGGTTAATAACCCTCATAAGGCCATAGACGTAGGTCATTTCATCACCGATATAAAATTTAGTTTAACTAAGATTTAATGTAGTAGGACTAGTCGTGTCTATCATTTGCTCCTTATCGGTGATCAAAGGAAAGCACTATTAGGCAATACGCCGCTTTCTCCTCCTCCATGCACTTAAATCCATTAATTAGCTTCGCCATCGGAAACCTTCTTACATGGCAAAGTTTCTTTAGTACAAAATACATGAGTGATAAAAAAGAAACCGAAGAACCAGGTCTAACTACAGAAGAAGCCAAAGAACTTGAACTAGACGAACAACCGAAACCTACTCGACATCATTCGGGTCATCATTCTCCTCCTATGTCATACAATGAGGAGCCTGGTAGAGATCATAAAAGAAAAAGCAAAGGGAAAATAAAATAACACGAAATAATTCCCCTCTACAGTAGCCATCTACCTAACACCAAAACCTTATTACTAATTCTGTTGCATAAGTCGTAATTGTTGCTATTTGTTTTATGATTTGGTCCTGCACTTCAAGGTCATAACCGCAGAGGTAGAAACATATTCATACGGTCAGGCCCCTGTACTTTCGAGAAATGGCAACTTTTGTACTAGTTCACGGATCCCGCCAGCGGAGGTCAGGAAGTGTGGACACCACCTCTTACCGGCCTAGCTGAAAGAAGTCATCTGGTATCAAGTGATTTTGGATTGCATACTCACATACTACATAATTCAAGTATTAGAGTATGAAAATCTCAGTGAAGTAACCCTAGTTGACCTTAGGGATTTGTTATCGGAGGCGTAGCAGAGAAAGTTCCTGAAAGAATTATACGCCTTGTTTATCTCTATACATACCTACCACAAGAAAACAAAAGCCCGTTCTACATAATACCCGGTTTGGTTACCATTTACAAGGAAAGGGCATTAAAAGAACAGGTAAGGGAATGGTATATCAGTAATGTAAGAGTTAGAATACTCATGCCTGCGCAAAGAATACTATACTTAATAGAAAATTATCCTGAACATTTGCTGGTTTCTATGATTTGCTGATTCTTGACATAAAGATGCCAGAAAGGAAAGATGGGTCAATGTCTGATACACATAAGATACACATAAGAAAAGAAGAAGTACTCGTAACTGAAAATTAGGATTTTGCTAGAAGACCAGAACTATTCGCCTTAGGTTGTGCATGAGATCATATTTCTTGTAATTAGTTAACCTGCTTTTAAATCACCTTTAAGATTACCTGTTTGTATTACGCTATTTATTTGTACATCATCGCTTCGCGTTATCATTTTTGAAAGTGTTGGTTTGGCATCTTTTCCTAGGGTTATTGCTTCCTTGCCTCTTCTGAGGAATGAAATTGTCATACCGTTATCGGTAAGGTTCTTGGCAAACTCTTTTGCGGTTTTTAATTTATCAAATAAGCCTATTTCGTCATCCGTTGTTCTGAAAAATGCTGGCTGCAAAAGATCTACCATCATTTTATTTCCATTATTATTTATGTTTATTTTTACGGCTGGCTGGCCTTCAATATCAAGCTTGATTGTACCTGTTTGTGCAATTCTCATGGATCTGACCAACCGCTCTGCTATAGGATCTTGCTCATCTATGTGAAGATGGTTATCATCACGTAATATCATACAGCACACCTCATTTCTTACCCTGATTGGTTTTATCATATGCTTCGCTTGTAATTATTATCCTGCCATTTATTGCCCATTGGACACTTCCGATATGTTTACCACCAGGCCCTTCAGCTTTTGGGATATCGATTGTGAGTTTCTGGAAATCATAAGTCATGGACATATTCTTGCCTACCAATTTATCGATAATTTGGCCAACTATTTCAGCCCACTGGTTTGAGGGTTGTTGCCTCGTTTTGTCGGTAGAAATTTGACTCATGTTATAGCATGGACAGCTTGGTTCTTAAAAGTATCAAACACGATTAATTGCCTGGCATAATTGAAACAAATTGTTGCCAGATTACCTTCTCGCGATCCAATAACAGCATTAGAAAAAAATGGCGATCGATTCCCTAGCTTTCTCTCAGGTTCAAATGAGATTGAGAAAAGGCATTTTATGCAGATATTAGAACAAGACTCTAGCGAACATCTTCTTACCTGATGTTAAAGAACTGGCTGAAAGAAAATGTTTGTAGCCTTGAAATTTTGGGTCGGTGGCATGACCGCAGCTAAACCAACTCGAAAGACACACAACATTGCAAGGAGAGGAAGAATATACCCTGAGCAGCGTGAGGGTGACTTTAAAGCAGCATATTACTACGCAAAGAAAGATGAAATATTTTCTGCAGGTGTTGAGGTTGCCCCTATTATTGAATTGAGAATAAGAAAAAGTATGCAATCTCTCTAGAGCGAGCAAAACGTGATTCTCCAACTTGGAAGTATGTCAAAGGCACTACACATGACAAATATCTGAAGCAAGAAGACTTGGTAATATGCAACGGTTGTTTATATTCCCTATTGCTGATTCCTCGGTGCGCCTATGCGTATCCAACAGAACCCGCCCGTTACAAGTAAACGTCGTCGTTTACGTTAGATTACATCAAAATCCTCCTAGAAAGGTAATGCCTGATCATCCCATTATGCTCAAAAATTCTATCTATTTTCCTAATGCATAGAAGATTATGAGGTCTCTAGTATTTCCATGGAATCTGTGCTCACTTCCAGCTGGAACAAAAATGGATGTTCCTTGTTTGATAGGATGATTTTTGTAGTTTAATCTGATAAAGCCGTTACCTTCAATAACATAGTAAACCTCGTCTGCATAATGTGGTTCTTGTGTATCAGTCTCACCAGGATGTAATCTGATGATGCCAGCCTGAATACCTTTTGTAGTTATAAAATCTACAAAGTAGCCACCACCCTTTTCTTCGAGTTCAGAAAGAAGATCTTTTAGTTCAGACGGGTTTTTCATTAAAATATCTGTATCTAAAAGGATTATAATTTTATATCCCTAGTGCCTCGAACGAGTCTTATTGCTCTGCAACAAAGAATAACAATGAGCGCACGAGTCGACCGTTTTGTTAGCTCCCCAAGATAACACAACGTTAACGTTAACGTATAATGAATCTGGTCCTGGCCCTCAAGAAAAAAAATTCTTCAGTACTTCTAACCTCTTTAAAGTATTCAATAGTATGCACTTGTCATCAGAACGACCGCAAATATTACATTCCATTTGATTTTGGTATCAAGATATAGACCTTTATACTTCTGGAAGGAAGAGAAGTTGTAACAAGCTCCTTATAAGGTCGGTCACACGACAGTAATTCATCCTTCTAGTCGAAATTACGTAATACAATTAGTATGTTGCATGCGGCTGCTGATTATCCTTCTCACCTGCTTTCAGCCGAATTATACTTATACCTGTAGAGTTTGAACTTAAAAAAGTAAGAAAATAGCAATTTATATTATCAAGTTTGGATAGGAGTTCAAATAGTTTAAGGATTTCTACTCTCTTGTCTAAGCATATAAGCTGCTTATTTCACTCAGATTTCTTAAAAACTTTAGGCGAAAATAAAGCATAAAACTTAAAGACTATGCGATATCGGCGTGGATAAATAATGCCGGATTTCGAAGAGTCATAGCATGAGTCAACAAAGTATTTTATCGCTCTAGCCATCTATATAATCTAATATTGTATTTCTATCCAGATTTTCCATTTTTTTAATTTCCTGGGACAAACTAGAAAGGTCATCTTCTAGCGCATGTCTGAGATTTTTGTTGTAAATTGCAGCCGCAGGATGGATTGTTATAAGATACTTTTGCCCTTTTCTTTTTATAATTTTTCCCCTATTCTGTGTGATTGATTTTCCTCCAAGAATTGATGAATAAGCGGTAGCTCCCAAAATACAGATGATTCTTGGTGCAATAAGGGAAATCTGCCTGTCTAGATAGGGTCTACATGCAGCACGTTCGTCATCTTCAGGTATCCTGTTCCCAGGTGGTCGACATTTTACAATATTGGTTATGAAAACCTGCGACCTCTCTATTCCAGCTTTTTGTAATGCTTCATCTAAAATCCGTCCTGCGATACCTATAAAGGGCCTTCCTTTCTCATCTTCGTTTTTTCCTGGTGCTTCCCCAATAAAAATTATCTTCGCTGAAGTCTGTCCGTCTCCTGGTACGGCATTCTTTCTGCTTCTTGAAAGTTTGCAAAGTGAGCATCCAACGACCTCAGTAGCAATTTCTTCTAACGAGTCATTCGAAATGTTACGAGCGATTGCTACCATTTATCCTCACTTGCTCTAAATGGGCATGTCTTCTCCATACCATATTAGTCCTTTTTTTACATATACTCCTTGTTTACTAAGTACTAATGTAGACATATGTGTTAAACATTTGTAAATATTTATCCTGAATTTCAGGACAACATTTTGCCCTGTCAGACCAAAGTGAACCATCAACCATTGTGAAACGTAGCAATGGATGCACCAACATCATGTCTATTTTCAGCTTCAACATGTTTCTTTACTAGTGAGTCTCTTTTCTCTCTTAATAGGTGCTGATCTGTAGTCATACCTACTCTATTCACCTTCTGAATAAATTAAATAAGTTTTTCTATTGTTAGCTACGATATTTAGGAGTTCATCAAGATATCTTTCTTAGAAAAGTTAAGCCCTCAACGCCGCTTATATTAGCTTACATGTGCTTTGAGTGACTGAGATAGGGTAAAAAGGAACATCTTTTTGTCTTATCCAACGCTATTTTGTCAGTATTGTCGATCCATTGTCGAACACTAAACCTACGTACTCCATGTATTTGTTCAATAAGTAAGTGTTGTCATATTAGGCTGGGGACTACAACGAGGATTCCATCGCAAAATGTCCAGTAAGCAAAATAAAGGGATTGAGAAGACAGTTATTAACAATTCAAAGAGAAATTGATCATGACTAATCCAATTCATTCAAACATACTAATTGCTGGTATTTTCTTGCCAACAGCTTTCTCGAATGCACAAACAATAAGTATTAACGCAGGCCATATCATCCTAATAATAAAGTAGTATTTCTAACTTTTGGGGACACTTTTAAATCACAATTTACAAATGCCAAGCCTATCCTCGATAAATACGGCCTGAAAGGGACCTTTTTTGTTAGTTGTTTATGGGTGGGATCACATATCTACGGTATGTCACGTTTGACTTGGCAAGATGTCTTAGCATTACAGAATGATGGACAAAACATAGGGTCCAAAACAATGACGCATCGAAGGATGACGCATCTTTCTCCCAGTGACCTGAATTACGAGATGGCAGGGTCAAAGAAATGTCTAGCTGACCATGGCATAAACGCTACTGCTTTTGCACCCACTCACGGCAATGAGAGAAATAATGCAACTATTATTAACGAAATCGCAAAGTATTATGACCTTGCTCTGAACGGTTTTAGTAAATTAATGTTTTTACATTGTAATGGGTATATCAAATACTCTAGTCAGACAGATTGCAGAACATATTTCACCAATGGCACCTTAACTTTTGTAAATAGATATTCTCTTAGAGAGTGGAGTCATAACAATATCGATAAAACAAACTCTTATAATGATTCAAAGATATTCGACATCTTTGTTAATGAGGTTAATAGCCAGGAGAAATACAATAAACTAAATGGGCCTGTATTAGCTGTTCCTATAGTAGCATATCATAGTATAGACAATAATAAGACAAGTGATAGCACTGATATAGGCCTGTTTGCTCAAGAAATGAAATACCTACATGAGAATGGTTTTAGAGTACTAACAGTGAATGACCTAGGATACGATTCTAAGAATAATGTGTTGTATATTAAATCCTCTCCTAGCAATGTATTTAACCAGTCACAGACTATTGGTGCAATAACTACAGGTGCTCTAACCAAATGAGCTGAACCACAACATGTAGAATGGCTTGACGAAATTTATGTGAAAGGTTGTATACCAAAATTATTTTAGTCATTATGAAGGTGTGAAGTTTATAACTGCCACGATGGTGGGTTTCTGTCCTGTTTGCGGCATGGCATTATGAATGTCACCGACTAGAGACGTGGTAGTTGAAGTTGGCCTGAGTTTGAGGATTCATCGATAGCTACTCATAGAGATTCATTTTTCCAACCTCTGTTAGTTCGGAATTTGCATAATTTGTAATCTCTCTTTTATATGTGACATAGTGTTTGTGATTGCTAGATGAGATACAAACTTCTTGGAAAAAGTGGGCTACGAGTTTCTGAGCTGTGTCTGGGCGGTATGACTTTTGGAGAAGACTGGGGGTCGATGTTACCTGG
>Ga0137379_10003521_pt1 | contig 14644 bp, 12 predicted proteins | sample SagtaG_18_FD_104812 | JGI IMG/M metagenome (GOLD analysis project Ga0137379, IMG submission 104812) | Vadose zone soil microbial communities from Sagehorn Ranch, Mendocino, California, USA - Sage2_L_80_16 metaG | ecosystem: Environmental > Terrestrial > Soil > Vadose zone | place: USA...
CCTTCTGTAAACGTACTCCTGATATCATAAGAGCCATATTACAATAAAAGCCTCGTCTCAGACGCTTAGTAAATAGGCAGGTAAGTGACCCAAGGCAGATAATGTCAAGCCGATGCTCACGGCGCGGATTTAGTCTCCTTCTACTACATTTTTATTCTGGCACAATCAAGTTGATTTATTACGTTCTAACTTTTCTCTTACTTTTCTGGTTAATATGACCCAATCCCTTAAAAAATATCGTAACAAGAAAGAAAAAGTGAGCTAACCAACGCAACTACAAATCGATGAATGCATAGAATGGATATTACATTCTGTTGAATTTAAAAAAAATTTCAATTATAAATATGCATCAGGGGAAGGCTGGGAATTTCTAGTTTTCGGTGCTGACGATTATTATCTCGATACTACAGCTTTGACAAAAATTGAGAAGACGACAGGTATGCTCCTAGTACAGATTAAATCTTCTGAAGGTAATGCCGATTTGTGGTTTGGTCGGAAGATCGAGACAGTACAAGGAAATGTTAAGAATAGAATTGTATGAATTTAAAGTAGGAATGCCAAGTATTGCAAACCAGTTGTACGTCTTCCACTTTTTCCTTCCTGCTCTGCCTGTTGGACAGAGCATGTTTAATTACATTGGTCTAACCCTTTGATTCCATTCTAGCAGGTCAGTTCAAATTCACACTAAGTGTGAACGTGCTCGATGGATCAGCTGAACTGATAGAAACCATGTTTGATGCTATAAAGATCACGTTAATTGTGTGCCTGTTTATTTATTCAGGGTAACCGCTCAACTCCTGGAACACAGATATTATCCAGATTACAATTCACAAACAATGCCTTCTTTATAGTCCAAAACTTTTGCATTTAGTTTGTCTTTATACGAATTATTGTAAATGAGGTCATGCATAAAATCATCTGCAACTATAGTTATGTCTCCAAAAGTATTGTATGCCAAGAAGCTGTCAAGGGATTCTATGAACGTTGGATAATCCTTGGCTTGGTGAAGTGTTGCTGCGGTGGCCGAACTCAGATGGTGAGCTGCAGGAAAGATATCACATATTTCCACAGGAATAACCCCAAGGAATTGACTGTAAGCACAAATCTGTGCATCCGGGAATCTTTTAACAAGCTGAACAAAATCCCTTGTAGAATAAAATGGCTGTATTTTCATTATTGGATATAAAACTAATCTTTTTTTTGCTACAGATCTAAAAGTCGAGACGATTTTTCTGAACCTTCTAGCTTCTGGCCTGTATTGATCTATCGGTTCATAGAGAAAGACTGCTTTTCCTTTAAACATCGGTGTTCCATCTTCCAAGAATTCAAAATTCTTGAAAAGATCCATTGCTTTCATAAGCTTGGGGTGAGCGCGTGCCTTGAGCATCACATATTCCCACAATCTGCCATCGACTATCGCTTGTCTGACTGTACCAACCTCTGCTTTCAAGACATATAGATTATGCTTAGCAATTTCTTCCGTGCGATCAACTCTGCTCATCTGACGAAGCTCCTTGATGGAGTGAGTACAGCAAACTGGACATTGGCAGGTAAGATATGAAAGGTCTTGAAGTTTGAATGTGCCATTAGGGTGCATATAGCGATCATCTTTGGCATATAACATGTATGAAGCCGAATCAAACATATCGCAGCCTAACGAGACAGCTAGAGGAATAGTAAGCGGATGACCGGCTCCGAACAAATGGATGGGCTTTGCAGGCACTGTACGTTTGACAGCGGCGATCATTTGCGCCAATATTGAGAACTCATATGCCTCCATTACCTCTACAGGGCTACCTATAGCTAACACTGGGAATCCCATTTTATCTAGGGCGTTTGCACAATATCTCACCAGGTCTAGATGCTCGGCGCCTTGCACCGGTCCTACCCAGATAGTGCTATTGTGATTGTCCTGATCTTGTTCGCAATCTTTCCTTCCAACGGTTCTTCCTTCGAATTCTATTGCAAGAGTATCCTTTGCATTTGCGAGAGTCTCTTCTACATAGTTTTTCGCTTTTTCATATTTTAATCCATAACCAGTTGGTTTGTCCAGAGGGACAGAGATGTCAGAACCGATATCTCTTTCAAACTCGGATATGACTCCGGGTTCGGCATTGATGGCTCCATACTCTAAAATTTGATAACCCCCAGAGTCGGTCATTATCACACCATCATAATTTAGAATATCGTGAATTCCTTTAGCTCGCGCATCATCACCATAATATTTTAGCGTCGTATACGCATTGGTAATCAGTCCTTTAAAACCTAAATTTTTTAGAAATTGGGGGCTAATAGTCTGTCTTACAGGATGGACAACAGGAATAAAAGCCGGCGTTTCAAGGATACCATGGGCAGTTTCCAGCTTTCCAATGCGCCCAGCCAGGTCGCTATACCTGACCTCAAACGACAAAATTTACTTCTTTATCTCCCTTATAAATTCTTCATAAATAGCCTTAACTCTATCTGCTGCAAGCCCAGACCCTTCCTCAATGCCTGCTTGTGTAACTTTAATTTTGTCCATCACAATTATAGCTCCTACGTCCTCCCTTATCTTAACTAACCCAGGAAAAACTCTAGCGATTCTATCCGAAAGAGCCTTGAAGTCAAATGGCTTTTCCATCAGTTTTATCTCTTTTACAAAGGAACCGTTAAGAATTACTTTAAGGATTCCAAGGCCCACCACATTATCCAACACAACATCAAGTTTTTCGTCGATGCCAGTTAAGGTTCCATTGTAAATTTTTTGATCGGAAGTTTCTACCGACACCTTTTTACCCAGAAATTGAACCGTCTCTTCCCCAAATTTTCGAGTAAGTACTGCACTCATAATATTTCATGGTGGAACGCTGGGGTAATATATACATGAATTTTTGTTTTTTGTGATGCGATAATAAAAAATTTCCATAGCCAAGCAAGATGGATTCGAGAGTAAGCCTGAGCAACCTCTTTCAGTTTTTTATCTAATACTCGAGGAACTTTTGAGCATCTCCTTTTTCATAGACTAGAGAAAGCCAATCAATAATCCCGATTTGTTTTCTAGACTTTTTCTGAAATTTTGAAACTACATCATCGGCAATATTTTCTGGAGTTTTTCCCGTCGCATTCAATTCGGCAACCCTTTCTTTTCCAAATGTCTCCAACGAGTCGTAAAGAGTAATTCCAAGTATTTCAGCGGCAAGATTCTCTCTCATCTTCGTGGGCGCATATTTTCTTTGCCGAAAAATCTTGGCAAGCTGGTAGGGCGAACGCCTCAAAACTGCGACAAGGTCGATTCCAGTCTTCTTTAACACATACGGCGCGAGATGTCCTACTATTACGACATCCTTAGCTTTTCTTATTTCCTCTAGCATGAGCTCCTTTGTTTTTTTGACATCTATTTCTCCGAGTCCATTTACCGCACTAGTAGGTGACGCTATCGCATCGTTACCCAGAATGACCCTGTTAATATCGATTATTTTTGCTTTCCCTAATTTTTCGGATACGAATTTTGCACACGTGTGCTTTCCAACTCCTGGATTTCCTGTAATGACCACTCTAATCATGATTCCCTTGTCCTTCGCATACGGAGGTAGTTTCGTTCAATTGTACTGATTACGAATTAAAAGATCAAATAGGCTCTATAATATTTTTCTTGAATACTCAATTTAGTATTTAATTAGGCTATAGATTAATGTATGTGAGATTATTTTCAGGTAATCCAGCTATATTTGAGGGCCAGTAACTATCAAACACCATTGTCCCGATAATACGCATGGAGCACGCTCCGCAAACTACGCCCCAGGAAATCCAAGAGCCCATTTATGGATCTAAATGTTGGGGGAACATAGACTTTCGGCATATTAGTGATGAGTCGCTGCCATCACATGTACAAGATATTGCTGCTCCACTGACTGAAGGTTCGACAAATAATCCAATGATCAAGTAAATATCAAGCTAATTATAATATGGGTGTTCAACTAAGAAGCATATGTGTCGTACGGCAGTATTTTATGGAGACACATTAGCAAGATATGGGTTTGGGGGTTTACACCCATGGCGTTCTGATAGAATCTTTGCCTTCTGGTCAAAACTTCAAAATGAGAATTTGGACAATTCTATTCAAATCGTAATAAAGGATCCCGTCTCGGCTGATGAAGAATCAATACTCACGTTCCATGGGAGAGATTTCGTTGATCTTGTCAAGAAGAGTTCAAAGACCGGAAGTGGCTTTCTTGACATGGGAGACACTCCAGCATTTCAAGGTATTTTTGAAGCGTCTTCTTTTGTAGTTGGTACGACCCTAGAATGTTTAAATTTGTTAATGAAAAAGCCGCATGAAGTACAACATGTTTTTAGTCCGATTGGGGGGCTGCATCACGCACGAAGGGATTCTGCAGCGGGATTTTGTGTCTTTAATGATATAGGTGTTGCAATCATGACAGCAAGAAAAAGATATGGGATAAAGCGAATAGCGTACATAGATATTGATGCTCATCACGGCGACGGAATTTATTATGAATTCGAAAATGACCCGCTACTCTTCATGGCAGATATACACGAAGATGGTCGATTCCTATATCCTGGAACCGGCTCAGAGCTAGAAATCGGTATCGGTGAAGCCGAAGGAACTAAATTGAATATACCGCTCGCCCCAAACTCAACTGACAAAGATTTCATTTTAGGGTTTAACAAAATTGAGAATTTTATAGATAATATAGCCAAACCTGAATTGATTATATTACAATGCGGTGCAGATTCACTTGATGGCGACCCTCTAACTCATTTAAAATATACACCTAACGCACACAGATATGCAGCAGACAAAATCCATAGACTGGCGCATAAACACTGCATGGGTAGGCTGATAGCTCTCGGTGGAGGAGGCTATAATCTAGCAAATATCGCTAATGCATGGACAGAAGTAGTTAAATCGTTGATAGCAATGCCCCTACCACTGTAATTATGTATGAAAATAAAAAATTTAAAAAAGAGTAGTGTTTTCTCTTTTGTCGGGCTATTGTACGCTGTCTTTTTGCAGTGGTCGTTTAACCCTCTTCCCAGCCTTTATCGAATACACCATTCTTGTGCAGTGCCACTGGTTGTCCTGCGGTATATTCCATTGGTCTCATCCAGAAGATCGCGTGTGTTGGACATACTCCTATACATGCTCCATCTGAAATACACCTTTCTGGGTAGAAAATGAACGCTTTACCTCTCTTCCATCCTTCTACAGGCTTTACTCTTAGAACATCAGGGCCAAGAGCAGTGCAAATTTCTACACATAGAGCGCAACCGATACATCTTTGTTCATCAACGTCTGGAATTATAGCAATTGGCATCTTAATTCACTAGAGGTGCATACGTTCGAAACTATTTAAACGCTATGCCAATTTCAAAACAGTGTTATACTTGTGAAGTAGGTGGCAATGAAAATGACTAGGATGGTGGTGTGCTTAAAAAGAAGAGGAAAGAGCGATGAAACGAAAGCTTTACTTTTTGGCGGCCATTCTAAGCACGTCTACTTGACCGCTGTGAAGCCAATCCTTTAGCTCTGCATGAGATGGCTTAGCGTCATGTTTGCCTGCTAGATGGAGATGCAACAGAACATAGTTAACTTGATTTAGCAACGGCTTGTTTTGTTCATCACCCTTGCGGGATTTTTTTCTCAAATCTTCAGGAACAGTCTTCCACCACTCCTCAAATGTTCTAACCATAAAACCAAAATTATAAGCGGAGTTAATAAGCGTTTTGGGTTAGTTTCAAGATAAGAACCAAAGATACTGAAAATATAATATGGCCGAATCACCAAAATTTTACAACAAGGACTGAAATGCCATTTAGAACAGATGCTTTGCAAAAGGCGTATCTTGCATATAAGGAATTCAGTGACCATAACCCGCCAGAACATCACAAACGCTACATATTCCCGTTTTTCGCTGGTTCATATTTTACTTTTCGGAAAGTTGATGTTAGGCGCGTATTTGCAATTGCGAAGTCGATATCGCCAGAACCAAATTATATTGATATCGGCTGCGGCTATGGCGACTTTCTAAGCAGAATTCGGCAAATTATCCCAGGTGCGATAGGCATTGAGGAGGATGCGAGTATTTTTTATATGTTTCAGAAACCTAAACCAGATTACATCTATTCATCCGCCACGGCTGCTGATTGGTTTGGTAAAAGATCGTTTGATGTGTCATTCGTGGGATGGATGGAACCTGGTGTAGATTTTCGTAAATCCGTATCGCAGTTTAGTAAATGTATTATCACGACCTTTGATGCTGGGGGGCAGTGCGGAATAAATGGAGAATGTGAATATGAGGAATTCGGATTTCAAAAAATAGCTTGGTGGCGAACACCCTCATGGATAGATGTCAATTGTGAATTAATGAATAGATTCTACACTTCTTCATTGAGAACCGAAAAGAGCAAGAAAGAAGACCTTGCGAAGTTGCGTACAGCCCATAACCTTTGGTATATATACACAAGACCTGAGATCTCGCATAGGGTTAGTGAAGGTTTAGAGTGTTGGCTAAAAAAAGAGGAACATGACCATTTAGATGCTAGACAGAGATTTGATTTTGAATCACTGCTTGATGAGTGTGGCTTCCATTATATGGAGACGCTTGCCGCACTTTTATCAAAAGGCAACCAATTATGGAAAGTAATATTTGAGTGACAAGTTGGTATAACGAGAGTTCATACTTGAGATTGTATAAATTTGAGCGTGAGAGCGTGGTGATTGGACGGGATGGAGATAGCAGTTCTGGGTCAATACTGTGTAATGAATATGCTATTAGAGAACAAAGTTACATTGTAAAGTGGTTTGTTAGGGATTAGCCCGTCATCATTGGGGTTGTTACAGTAACTCTACTCAACAATGGGAAAACGAGAGCAAGGGATCAATACTAGCCGGAGTAGAAATGAATACTAGCTAATAAGTAGCTAACAAATCACTCCTTTATTCAACAGATCAGCTTCATCCTCTTTAGACGGCGTTCCCCCAATCTCCATTGGAAATTTCCAATTCAATGACTAGTCCGGAGGTCTGATTCTAATCCCCGAGCTATCTATAATTACTTTCCTCAGTTATTCATATACTATAAATTTCTACCCGGAAGCCTATAATAGAGCTATTTAGCTATACGCTAGGTCGAATTTACACACAAATAAGAGGACTGAGCTAGCATTACAAAACAGAGAGGAAATTTTTATAGTAAATACAGAGATCTGATTTTATTTAACAAGAATATCATTATAGTTGGAATATGCTCTTTCTTCTCTGCAGCATTTGTTACTCAGTTTTATTATGACCATTATAACAAAAGTTTCATTGCAAATTCCATAGTCGCTCTATCAACGGAATATAGTGTTTATATTCCATTATTTGTCATTCTTTTCTATATAGATAATAGATATAAATACATAGACCCTTTCACAGGAGAAAAAGATTCCGGGAGGATAAAAAAAGATATAAAAAAACTCTTTACCGCATTTTCGATTTCTGAGGTAGCATATTCTTTGACAAAAATCTCATTTCATTATCAGTTTCTTCATCTAGGAGCACAACCATATCAGGCATCTATGCTTAGCTCATTAACAGCATCTGCAATATCTTTTGTTCTAATTAATCTAGTAGTCATTAAAGTTGTGAAACTTTTCACACGGTAGAGTAATTAGAATTGGCTATATCATACTATTATCTTCGCAAGAGCATCAGTGCGATTTATTATAGCTATTTATTATCATAATACCCCAATTCCAACATACATACCCTATCCACCTTCAAGGTATACAAAGCAAGGAAAAAATAGCCTAGCGAAGTTCTAATTCTCTGCGGATGCCATTTAAAACAAGAGATCTGCAAATGGCTACGGAATCATTACGGCAGTTTAGAAGATATTCTCTCTCTCCTCATCATGAACGTTTTAGTTTCCCCTTATTGCGAGGGACATACTTCACTTATAGAAAAGTAGATGTACTACGTGTGGTTGCAATCGCGAAAGCTGTTTCAAATTGTCCAGGATACTGTGACATCGGTTGCGGTTACGGCGATTTTCTAAAAAAGATAAGGGAATTTATTTCTGATGCATCAGGTTTTGAAAGCAGTGCGGGCATATTTTACGGCTGTAATAGACCTAAACCAGATTACATCACAATAGCTGACGCACGCTGGGGTATCCACAAAAAATTCGATATTATTTTTGTTGGATGGATGGAGCCCGGGATCGATTTTCGAGATGCAATTGCTGCTAAAACCGATGTAATTGTAACGACATTGGATCAAGGTATTAGCTTAGCAGCGGAGTTTGACGGACATGGTTTTGAACGGGTTGCATCATGGAGAACACCGTCATGGGAGGATGTTAACACTGAGATTATGAATCGCTATTATACCAAAATGTCAAACGAAACCTATCGCATATTGTCGAGGTTACGGGGTGCACATAACCTATGGTATGTTTACAGTAAAAAGCGCAGAACCTCTGAAGCGATAAGATCGGCTCTTGTAAGATGCTTAGAACTAGAAAAGCGAACACTTGTAGGACGGTATGATTTTGAAGACGTGCTGGATGATTGCGGTTTCAGCTATTTTGAGGAGTTAGAAATTTCTGCTGCCTCGAAACCAAGGAAAGGACATCTATGGGAAATCCAATTCACCAACACCTGAGATCGGCAAATGAACTAGGCTATGTTTATTTATCTCGAAGATTCAGAGTTAAGTTTCCTTGTATCTCACTCTACCGCTGTTTCAACCGCCCAAAGACAATTCGAGAAATCGGCATCATACCTAAGGTTTAGAAGAAATATCGTCGAATATATGTAAAAAGATACATATTTTCATACTATCTAATAAGGATTTGGACAATTATTCTAAAAAATATCAATAGCAATCTAAACCGAAATTATTGCAGAGTGACTGAAATAAGCATATCATATAGTATGTTAGTCTGGTTCTGTATGCACAATGACTCTAGAAGCACCAGTTAGTTTCATAACTAGGTTTTGAACGTTCGTTGCTAGTCTATGCGCGTCCTCTATTGTGTTAATCGTCTTTTCTGGGGTAGATTTGATTTTTATTGACAGCGTAATGTGCTGTTCATCATTAACGTATACCACTCCAATATCTTTGCAATCAACTACGCCGTGTATAGATAGAGCTGCATTTCTTATTCTTTCTAAGTACGATATGGTGGCTTTCCTCTCGGTCCCTATTGATACGTATTCACTGGTTTCCGTTTCCATGTGTGTTGTGATGTCTCTTAACTCCGGAACTACCTCCTTTAATCTTTTTTCAAAGGAATCTATAATGCCGTGAGCGGTCTTAAGGTCAAGATCTCTATCCATCTGTACATCAAGATACACGTGCAGCATAGAGCCTCGTTTTATCTCGTGGAGATCTGATAAATTATTTTTCACATCGGTACTAGTTACTCTTTCTTTCGCCGCTTCTGGTGATCTAGATGCAGGTGTTATCTTTGATAAATATATTGAATGAACGTTTTTAATGCCTTCTGTTTCTGCGGCAACTAGTCTGATCCTATCAGTGATTGTTTCGCTTGCGGATTCCGTTGCATCCACATGCACTAGGACATCAGAGGCTGGAAGCACTCCCCTCACCTTTTCTTCAACCGAAGTTGCTACTTTATGCGCTTTATCATGTGTACTTGTTCGTGGAACTTCGATATGCATATCAACAAAAGTTTCCGATCCCATTTTCCTGATGCGAATATCATGCGCCCTCTCAACACCCTCTAATCCCGATACGGCCTCTAGTACCCGCTGATATGCACCTTTAGGGGCCTTATCCAACAATACATCTAGTGTCCTTCTTCCCAAACCAAGAGATGTGTAAATAATCATTCCTGCTACTATAACTGCCGCATAGGCATCAGCCTTGGGAATATGAAATAGGAATACGAAAAGCAGCCCCACAATAACTACGGACGATGTTATCATGTCCGTTTTGAAATGAAGCGCGTCCGCTTCCAGCGCTTGACTACCATACTTTCTTGCAGTTCTATATAGTACTCTAGATCTTCCAAAATCAATTCCAATTGATACAAACATGATTATAAATGAGAATAATGTAATCTCGGGTTGGATACTTTTGAAGAGTATTCTTTCAATACCTTCATAGAAAATCCAGCCAGCAACTGCAAATAGTAGTACTATTTCGGACAGACTTGATATGCTTTCAACTTTAGCATATCCATATGTATATTTCAAATCAGGTGGCCTCATTACCAAGCGTATTGCGTATAACGTCATTAGTGCAGCTATTACATCAAGTCCAGAATGGAAAGCCTCGGATAATATGCCAAGACTGTTGGTAGAAAATCCTATAACAATCTTGAAAATGGCAAGACACGCTGAAGCTAAAATCGAAGTTATAGCTACTTTGAGTTTCTCCTTATGTGCATCCTGATGCCTATTCGAAATAAAGGATGCGGAGGAGGATTCCTTATGCTCGTCCTGATGATCATGGTCATTGTGATCATCGTTTTGGTCTACCACGATTGGCTTTTAGGTAATTTAAAATATCTTATATAGGTTGGTAGTACTGCAAAAAACCAATCCTTAAATTGCAATAAGAAGGAATGGTTTATCGTTATGCTGTGTTTTTCATATACGCTTCTATCACCTGAATTGCTTTACGATCTTACTATGTACGCCTTCAATTACAATTTGTCCGCTATTTCCAGTACTGCTAGCCCGGCCTGAATTTTCACTATTTCCATGACTATTACTTACGCTAGAAGGCGATTCATTTAAAGGCGATGTAATCCCGCTAGTGTTGTTGGAGCTTCCTCCAAATATCTGAAAATAAAAGTTATCAACTTGTGCTTTGTCAGGTTCTTGGGGTTCGTGAGTTATTTTAGAAATACAACCATAGAATTTATTAACTTGCTTGTCAAGGTCAGGATTACCGGTGTTTACTGCCTCTTGGAGTACTGGCCCAGAACTGCCGCTAATAACGGCTAGCGCTGAAATAACGATACCGCCATTTGTGACATGTGCCAGGACCATAACTAGTACAAACATAGTCAATATCAGTTTAAGCATATCTTCGTACGGTATAATTATTTGAGTCCAAGATAATATTTTTGATCCCTTAATCTAGAATCCCATTATGACATTATGTTATGAATTTTTGTTCTTTTTTGTCGACTTTGGTCTGGAGTATGAATACATTTATCGGTTTTTGCTCCAAAGAGTGCTCTCAAAGAATGTTATATGAATGTCAAGAAGCTATCACGTCAGCAAAGAACGCCTATCCATGACATGCACAGGGAAAGGTCGCCAAGGCACGCGTAAATAGACAGAAAGAGAATAGAGGATCTAATTATAAAATTTGAACTGCAAGGCATTGGATCTCTTACCGGATGGCATTGTTAGCAAGTTCTGAAACCTGATTTCAAAAGATGCACAGACCAGGCTTAAATACGTGCAAATCAGTTTAGGTGTGATCGTCAGAGAAGGGAGAGGACGGCAGAGTTGACTAACCATGAATGTAAACATTGGGGATGTAATAGATCTGATAACACCTGTGTCGGGTGTGGTTCTCCGATTTGTCCATTCTGTTTACATGAACCAGAAAATTGTATTTGTGAAAATAAAGTTGACTGTTGTAATAACTAGTAGTTTGAGGACTTTCGACTAGCCCAAATAGTGTTAGTACCAAGTCGTTATACAGAAATTGGAACGTCTCTCAGAATGTTCTGACCCTTATTAGGTCATGATTATTATCCTATTGCATTCTGTTCTGAGGATGTAAGGATCAAGTTCCTGAATGTATTAAGGACTACCTTTAACTTGATCGTTCTTACGATTCTGCTCACCTAGACAAGCCCTTACAATTGAAATCATCCAGTTGAGGGGAAAATGTAGAGTCTCTATGGTATAATGCTTACTTGTACATACAAATGGTTAGACTCGATAAAACAATGAAATAGTATCCTATAATAGAACTTGACATAGACTTTAGTACTAAGTTGGGCTTCTCATAAATAGTTGGTTTTCTTTTCCTATCTCAGACAACAAAATGAAATACAGAAGCAGGAGTGACATAGTCGGGCTACTTTTGGATGCTGCAAATGGTGGAGGAGCTACTAAAACAAAACTAATGTACAAAGCATACCTATCTTTTAATCAGCTAAGAGAGTATTTAGCGCTTTTAGTTGAAAATGGCTTGATAGAATACGAAGAGGGGATGCGAACTTATAGAACAACCGAGAAAGGTATGCGTTTATTGCAAATTCAGAACACAATGGATGAAGTAGCACCTATCAATTACATCAGTGAGAAATAAAGGATAGATATTGTAATCAGTCGGCTACTAACCGAGCAGTTTACAGTACCAAAAGGAGAAGTGGAGCTGAATCCACTCCTTGCTGTGACATCATAAGTAGGGTTGCAGTATGTAGCATAGCCAATCCCTGTATCGCGTTTAGAATTGCAGTCCTGGTCAAAAAATACACCGAAATGCCCTTTTTGAGCAACAATATAAGCTAAGGTGCAGACAGCTGTTTACGATTTGACTAAAGCTGTCCTGGTTCCAAAAAAAATGAGATAGGGTGATGTGTAGAGCAATGTTAATTACGACCGCCCGATAAGAGGATGATTGAGGTCGGCACACTCCTATGTACTATGTGATTAAACAATAGAGAGGCGCACAAAATGATGAACTGTGTTAGATGCGGGAAAAAAAGTAAAGTGGCTTGAGACTTGGTACACACAAAGAATCTGAATCAGAAAAGGAAATGATGGTTACGCGAGAAAAAGTGTACTGATATTAAAAACAATGGTTTGGCGAAGACCTCCTACCCCTATATGTGACTTGACCACAGTTTCTTGACTGATGAATGTGACTACTACTAAAGTTTCATCTGATGACGATTAGATGAGCTCAAATCCTTAATATTTGAATAAAAAAGGTGAAAATGATGAAGACAATTTTCAGGGGTTTGATCTCTGGCTCCGAGTTAAAAAATCGTACTTTGCTGATAGTGACTTGTAACTACTTTACGTGTAGCGGTACCTTGCATACACGATACTTTGCACCTTGCCTGTATGAATCCTTCCAACGAAACGAACTATAAAGAGCTACAAATTGTTACACTTGCGAGTAGAGTAAAGCTCATAAATAAGATGTTTGGAACTAGAATATTCAAGATGTCATCTACTGTCAGTCCTTACAGATGTGAAGCATGTGGTAGTTCATTTAATTCACTACAGGAACTTGAACAGCACAAGCGACAGGAGCATCAGAAGTAACCAGATAGCACAACATTTAGAGACAGATCAGTTATGATTCTCAAGATATGATAGTCGAAAATATTTTGCCATATTTCCAATTGTAATGATTGAACTTGGTGTCGAACGAGATTAGTAATTAATTGTAGCGACATAGTCCAGCTAGCACATAGTCACTCTCTCAAAATTAGATATCCTTGGCACATCTGAATCCCGAGAATAGAATTCTTTCGTGTGGTTTGAAATAATTTCTATAACTATTCCGAATCTGACTGGTTGGCGTAGCAAAGCATCCTCCTCTAAGAACTTTTTGATTTATGGCCCATTTATCGGTATATTCTGAAAATTTTGGCTTGAAGCCAGGATAAAGGACATACTCTGATGAGGTCCATTCCCAGATGTCACCTATCATCTGGTAGCAGCCATAATAGCTCTTCCCCTCTGGGTATGAACCCACAGTAGAGGGACCCCAAAGATATGATTCTAGCAAATTGGCATATTTAGGCTGAGGTCTCTCTTCTCCCCAAGGATATAGAGTTTTTCTATGTAGATCATCATTCCAGCTTGCTGCCTTTTCCCATTCAGCCTCAGTTGGAAGTCTCTTTCCAGCCCAGCGGGCGTATGCATGCGCCTCATAATAGCTAACATTTACCACCGGTTCATCTCCGTTAATTTCATGAATACCACGAAAGTCCTTCTTCACCCACTTATTAATATTAGAACTACTATCATTACCATCTTTATTATCGATGGTCCCATCGCATCCGCTTTTTTTAGAAGATTCCCAATAAAGTGGAGCTTCCCAAAAATGCTCTCTAAGTAAATCCCATCCATCAGCTAACCAATATCCAAAGTCACGGTATCCTCCATCTTCAATGAATTCGATATAGTCAGCATTGGTAACCGGTGTTACATCTATTTTGTAAGGTTGAAGATACACTTTGTGTTCTGGAAGCTCGTTATCATAAGAAAAGGATCCTTTGCCATTAAAACCCAGTTCATAAATTCCTCCCGGGATCTCAACCATTTTTTCTAATTCTCTTCCTACTTTCCTCGTAATTGCTCGTCTTATCCCACGCTGTTCAACTCCTGCTTGTCCTTCCTTTTGTGCCATTGCCTTAACAGGCACGTAGTTGTCTGTGGGGTCTTGGAAGCGTTGGAAATAATGTTGAAAATCATAGATCATAAGCTCTTGATGCTGCATCTCATGCTGGTTTCCTAGAATAATATCGTACTTCAATTCCTCTAACATTGATGATGGTGATGATGCTCCTTTGGGATTAAGCTCATCTTCTTCTTTCCCTTTCTCCCTCAAAAACGAAAGAACATTTCTCTCTATAAAGGACCTATATTCCAGGGTTTGTTGTACAGTTGGTCTAGGGAATTTGCCACGTTCAGATTTTGGAAG
>Ga0137379_10003522_pt1 | contig 14644 bp, 13 predicted proteins | sample SagtaG_18_FD_104812 | JGI IMG/M metagenome (GOLD analysis project Ga0137379, IMG submission 104812) | Vadose zone soil microbial communities from Sagehorn Ranch, Mendocino, California, USA - Sage2_L_80_16 metaG | ecosystem: Environmental > Terrestrial > Soil > Vadose zone | place: USA...
AAAGCACGGTTCGATTGCTCTGCTCGATCCAGATACGCCGCTCATCGCAGTAGCAACGGCTTCGCATGTGTACGAAAAGGTAGTCAGCAACATGCAGGAGGTACGTGCCCGCGATGCTCGTGTGGTAGTGGTGGCAACAGAGGGAGACGAGAACATACGCAAGCATGCCGACGATGTGTTCTATGTGCCTGCTACAATGGAGGAGTTGAGTCCCTTGCTGGCAATCATTTCGTTGCAGTTGTTCGCTTATCACGCTGCCGTTGCACGGGGTTGCAACGTGGATCAGCCGAGAAATTTGGCTAAGTCGGTGACGGTGGAGTAGGAAGCAATGCTTAGCTTCCACAACTGTTGTCCAACAACAATAAAGTCGGTAACTGGAATTTGGTTTACGTACAAGAAAGTCGTCAACTCTAGCTTAAAGTGTAAGCACCCATGAACAAAAAGCTCGCGGACTGAATCGCCATAGTCGAATGGCAACCCAATCCGCGAGCTTTTCCGATCAAAACTTCTGGAGCTATTCTCTGTTCTCGAACGTTCACGAACCTTGGACTTTAGACTCCATTTCATCGATTCAATCTGAATCTTCCAGCCATCCTGTGTAACAGAACGCTTTCCCTGATACATTTTCTATGGAAGACTGTTGATTTTGCTCTCTAGAAACGGTTATCTCTCTCAGATCCAGGCTCAGCAACGGCTGGGAAGGCAGATGCTTCGCCTCATTATAAAGCTGTGCAAGCGAATGGGTTGTGTTGCAAGAAATCAGAGAGGAATGCTGGAGGCGTACAATCTCACTTTCCTGTTCAGCTTAGACAGCCACTCCAAACAGGCGGGCGATGAATGCCACCTGCTTCATGCTGTCTCCTTTTTCTACGCCATGGATCTGTCCTTTCCTGAGCATATTCATGGCTTCATATCCCTGTACAGTTCGCCACGCCGTCTCGAATGAAAAGAAGCCCATCCCGAGCTTGATCAATCGTTTGATGAAGCGGTGATCTTGCTCGATCAGGTTGTTGAGATATTTACTCTGCCGCAGTTCACAAGCATCTGGCAGGACCCTTTCCGCTCCTTGAAAGCTTTCGGATAGGCTGCGTTTTTATCAACCGTGATGACTCGAGGAGTGCTGCAATGAGGCGCAGCCAGCGCTTTCGCGAAGAAGCGTTTAGCAGCTTCCGCATCGCGCCTCGGGCTCAAGAGGAATTCCAGGGTGTTTCCCTGAGAATCCACAGCTCGATAGAGGTACATCCAGACCTTTTTCACTTTCACATACGTCTCATCGACGCGCCACGAGTCGTTCGTCGCGTCGAGATGAGGGCGGCAGCGCTTCTCCAGTTCGGGTGCGTAGTATTGCACCCAGCGATAGATGGTGGCGTGATCGACGTGCAATCCTCGCTCGAGCATCATCTCCTCCAGATCCCGGTAGCTCAGTGGATACCGGAGGTACCAACGGACGCACAGCAAAATAACCTCGGCTTGAAAGTGACGCCATTTGAACGGGGTGGAGGTATTCATGAAATCGGTTCCTCGCAGTTCTTAGAATCCCGTCGCGTTTACCGCATCCTTGCCATTTACGCAACATAGCCTCTTTCTAAACGGATGTCCCAAGTAGCCAGCACAGGACGACTGAGCGGATAGAGGCTGAGCTCTGGCCGCGCAAAGTACGCTTGACGTACAGCGTATTATGTGCCATACTTAAGCTATGACGAACGATAAGCCGCCACAATACCGCGATAAACGCTTGCAGCAATTTGTTGCTGGTTACAGAGTGCGGGATTTTCAGTCGTTTGAGCGGCAACTTAAAAAAAGGTTGATGATACTGGAAGATGCACAAAGCAAGGATGATTTACGCCTTTTACCGAGTAACCATTTTGAAGCGTTGATTGGCGATAGAAAAGGTCAATTCAGTATTCGCATTAACCAACAATGGCGACTTTGTTTTGAATGGTCGGAAAGTGAAAATCGTGCATTTAATATTGAAGTCGCCGATTACCATTAGGAGAAAAAGCCATGCGAAAACGTCCGATCTATCCCATCCATCCGGGCGAAATATTAGCCGATGAACTAGCGGAATTGAACAAAAGCCCGACCGAGTTAGCGCGTGAGTTGCATGTACCGGCTAACCGCATTTCACAGCTTGTTGCAGGGAAAAGAGCAATGACCGCTGATACCGCCTTACGCCTTGAGAGATGGTTGGGTGTGAGTGCTGCTTTCTGGATGAATCTGCAAAAACGCTATGAACTGGATATAGCCCGCGAGAAGTCAGACGATATACTGAAGATGATTGAACCGCTCCATCAGACGAGTCGCAAGCTCAAGGTGCAACAGCTTTGATGGCCGGCAAAATGAGGCATTCAGTGTGTTGGCTACTTGGACTAACCGCTCAAAAAATCCGGCGTTTTCGGCAGAATGAAGTCGCCTTGCTATTATACCTCTCTTTGTCAGATGATGCCGTTTGATTGTCTCAACAGTATGCGCTTCATGTTGCTACCAAGGGACAACTTAATTCCGTAACTTAGAAAGTTTGCGGAAGGCAATGCAACTCTAAGGCAGAGTTTAATGACTTAAGGTTGAGTGTGAGATTATCAACTTTACGGCAAAACTTAATTCCAAATGGCGGGACAACTTAATTCCGCGTCTACAATTGGTGTCCATGTACAATAAAGTCGTGAACCCAGATCTTTTCGAGCCGGTCTCGATGTCAGAAACTACTCGACGAGTCGCTGCTGTCGAGTAGTTTCTGACATCGAGACCCTTGGCGCTACTCTCTGTTCATGAGTGCTTAATGATGTTGGATCTCTACTGCTGATTTCGCAAATTGCCTCTCATTATTAACAGAAGCCGAATTGCGAGGGAGAGGTCTTGCCGTGTATGCTACAATGTACCTGAAATTGCCCCGGTTGAGGGGACTGTGTGAATGACTCTCGCCAAGCGGTACAAGTACAAGGGCATCACCCTGATTCGGGGACTGAAGCTGTCGCACAGGGCCAATGGGAGAGCGAATCCAAAAAGTTACAATATGATCACTCCGTTTCAGGGACCAACCCCCGGCTTTCACTAGTAGGTTTTTGAGAAAGGGAGAAGAGTAGCCCAAAAAGCGAGAACTGGTGTAGAGACTGATTTTTCCTGCTAGGATAGAAAAAAAGACGATAGCTATCAGAGCAGGAGAAAAATCATGTCTCACCAGAGTCCATTATTGCAATGGATCGAAACCGTGTCAACCATGTTGCCGAAGTTGAGTCGTCCACAGGCCAAGGTGCTGGCCTATTGGAGCTTTGGCATGGTGCGCGCCAGGTCGTGTGGCATCACGCTGGTCTGTGCCGCCTTAGGGCTGCAAGTGGACAGTTCGGAGCAGAGCCTGTTACAACGCTTGCGCGAATGGTGCTATGGGGCCGAAGACAAAAAAGGGAAGAAGCGCCGCGACCTGGACGTGAGCACCTGTTTTGGGCCGTTGCTGCAGTGGATCCTGGCGTGGTGGCCTGCTGATGAGCCGCGCCTGGCGCTCGCTTTGGATGCGACGACGTTAAAGAAACGCTTTACGGTGCTGGTGATCAGCGTGGTGTATCGAGGCTGCGCCATTCCCGTGGCCTGGAAAGTGGTGGGAGCTGAGCAAAAGGGAGCCTGGGAGCCCCATTGGATGAAGTTGCTGAAGCAGTTGGCAGACCGTGTGCCGGAGCACTGGACGGTGATCGTGATGAGTGATCGCGGCTTGTATGCGCCCTGGCTCTACGCCAAGATCGTGTTGCTGGGTTGGCAGCCGTTCATGCGTAGCAACAAACAGGGCAATTTCCGTCCGCAAGGAGAAGCCAAGTTTCGCAGTCTGGCCACGGCTGCGCCCAGGGTCGGCAGTGCGTGGTGTGGCAAAGTGGACTGTTTCTCTGGGGAGACTTGCCGATTACAGTGCACCTTGCTGGCTCGCTGGGACGAGGGCTACGAGGAAGTGTGGTTAATCGTGACCAATTTAGAGCCGGAACAGGCCAGCGCAGTCTGGTACGGCATGCGCAGTTGGATCGAGGGAGGCTTTAAAGATACCAAGCGCGGTGGCTGGGGCTGGCATCAGACCAAATGGTCGATCCCGAGCGGGCTGAGCGTTTGTGGCTAGCCATTGCGGTGGCCACGTTGTGGGCGGTGAGTGTGGGAGGCGAGGTCGATGCGAACCTGCCCGTGAGCAGTTGGGAGGCGTTACCCCAGACCCATGTGGCTCGTCGCACCGCCACGAAACGTTCGCGCCCACGCATGTTGAGTTGTTTTGCGCGTGGCATGATCACCATCGTCGGGATGCTGATTCGAGGTGATGGATTGATGGTGGGCCGCTTCGTGCCGGAACCGTGGCCAACGAGGCCCTCGGTTCCCAAAAAGAAGAGCACCAAGACCAAAGCTCATGCGGCTCAGGAGGCGGCTTGATGAAAAACCTACTAGTGAAAGCCAACCCCCGGGACCCCCGCTGAGGAGCACAGCCCCTCAGACTCCCTGTTCTCCTTGCTAGTTAAGCAAGATCTGAACAGAGTAAGATATCCCATGAGTCAACAACTGAGGAGTGACTCAGTATGGTAAGATGTTTCGTGAGGCAAGACCTTCTCTCCAAGTAAGATTCTTCCATGAGGCAATGCGGTAGGCAGGAATAAAAGTCGCTGCACAGGCTTATTAGCACTCGTAAGAGCAGAGTAAACTTGGGAAGAGAGATGAACATGAAAGGGGATTTCAATGACAATGACACCTGAATATGGAATATGTCCTTGTACTGGTAGGTACGACAACCGTACTGTTGAGGTAAGTATGACAGTGAATGACAAGCCTGTCGTTCTTGACAATGTACCACAAGGGGCCTGCCCTCTTTGTGGATCACGTGTCTACAAGACCTATGTACTTGAATCTATTAAAACAGTCTTCAAGTCTAGCAACCGTTTGACCTCTCAGCAGTAGCGTGATCTCAAAAAGGATCAATTAATAGTCTGGCAACTGGTTGAATATTGATATCAGTTGGCAGTTCCTGGTAAGAGAGTACCGCTATGCGCGGAAATTCGGCAGCAATCATTTCGCGCAAGAACGGACGGATATCCATTGATGTGAGTATTGATGGTATCTGAACAGTCGACGGCAGAGATGCTGCTTCAGTACGAATAACCTCTAAAATCTCATCACACTCCTCCTCAGCAACTTTCCCCTTGTTGTCTCCTTCTGCTGAGATATGTTCAGATATGAAACGTTCTATTTTTGGATCAAGTAGATAGACAACCAGCGTGCTAGTGCTTCGTGCGTACCTGGTACTAATGTAATGCTTCATACCAGTTCGTAGAAAAGAGATCATATTGACAGGGTCTTTGAACCATTCTTCATTGAGTGATTGCCCATACGTTGCGAGCCTCTTGTCTACAATGAAACTTTTAGAGGGATTAGCAACGAGGTGGTTGTAATCCAATAAGTGCTCAAGAGGAGGGATCAGGTTTCTTATGGATAGCCCTTCCACGGCCAATGCCCGGAGAACTCGCGTTATCTGCTCAAAAGTTACCCATGCTTGCACAGCATCTACCAGGGCCGGAAAACTCCATTTCATTTGGTTCAGTTGTTCCTGCACAAATTGACGGTGGACAAAGCAGAAGCTGTTTTGTCTCAATTCTGCGTAAAAGCAGAGTTTGAAATAGGCCGCTTGATTCCACGTCGCTAATCCGGCAGCCTCCACTTGAGGCTTAAAATGCGAGTCAATGAAACTGTTCTCCCAGCCACCATAAGGGATGCTCGTAGCTATTCCTTGAATATTCTGCCGCTTCAATCCACTTGTCGTATCATTCACGAGGCATTGATCAGGCCGTATACCTACCCAAGGTAGCATCAAGAGGTGATGTATAGTGAAAGCAAAACTGTTGGATTTGAGATTCTCTACCAGCACAAAGCGAAAAGGGGGATACCGAATACCAAGTTCTTCAAGTAATTCTTCCCGTAAGAGTGTAAAAATTTGACGATCATCGCTCGAGTTGCCCGTTGTGAGCTGTCTCAAATACTCACGCGAAAGGTGTATCTCGATAACGTTTGGACGCAGTGCGGCGATCAACGCTTCACTGATATCTTCCTGGGATTGTTCCTGTGCCGTCCAGAGCACGTTCGCAACCGTCTGTTTCTCTGCAAGCGATATTTTGAGATGAAGGACTTTCCTTAGAATAGGGTATAGCCAGTTCGGGTCGGGAGGCCAGCTTTCGGGCTGCAGGTTCGCTGCATCAGAGGGAGCAGGCAATGAAACAGCATAGGCTGCTACCTGGGGTAGGTCCAGCAAAACATGGGGTTGCTTTTTAAGTATTTCCAGGCAGACGAGACTGAAAAACTCAACCAGTGTTTCATGATTATGAGTAGCTGTCTCAGATGCATCATTGGAGAATTCTTGTAACCATTTCAGGATGGAATCGGCATCTACTCCAGGAGTGAGAGAAGGACTACTATCTGCATAACTGCGGACACGTTTGAGGAGGTCATTCGAGTAACGACAAAGCTGTCCATTGATGGACACACGCATCCATCGCGGTTGATCAGCACGTCGAGTATATTTACCTAAGGCCATGATTTGCACAACAGGAATACCAGGAATGTCAAGCGTTGTGAGAATTTCAGCTACTCCCTGCATAAGAGCCTGATAAACGCCTTTATATACTGGATTACCCTCGTCCAGCACCCAACTGAGGGAAGAAGTAAGCTCAAGAGAGAATATCACCTTTGGTGCATCATGAATTCCTTGCTTATTCTGCATCAGTAGCAACTCCTTCCGCCTGTACCTCAACAATATTGCTCGTGACATCTTCGGCATCGATCTCATCGATCTTTATTCCATTGACTTCAACCTTATTGGCATCCATTTGGACCTTTTGTACCTCATCTGAGAGAAGCGCCTCTTCTTGCGATAGCACCATGAGAAAGGGAAATTCAGCTTCGAGCAGCAGCCAAATGAATGGTCTCAATTCAGCATTGCGCGTGACCACTACAAAGTTCCGCCCACTTGAGCGCACCTTCTCACGAATCAAGGAGAGCAACTGGAATGTTTCTGCAGGTGGAGCAGTGAAGTATGTTCCACCATGCTCATGCCGCAATCCTGAAGCTAAGCTGTTTTCGCACTCAGGTGGAAGCTCGAAACGCTCCATCATTGGAGTATTGCCGGGAAGCAATTGCTTCAATTTGAGCCGTACAGTCCGCAAGAGTTCACTACTATCACCACTCATCAACGCCGGTTCTTGAAGAGCCTCAAAGATGTTTTGCCATTTTGTAATCGGAACCTGTTCTTGCACAAGCATACGTAATACTCGTGCGATATACCATTGTGCCTGCCCGTCATGCTTCATAGAAGCAATACGTGAAAGATTTTTCGCATCCTGCTCCCATGTATCAAGTAAATTATCCACCTCCTGCATTCCTAAGAATTTCGCCAGGTTTCTGCGTATTACTGCTTCAAGGTGAGAGACAATAAAGACCAGCGGCTCAGTCCAGAGTTCTAGTTTATGATTGACAACAAGATCATAGTACTCAGGAGGTATCCAACATCCGCTTGCACCGGTGAGCGGATGCTGAGCCTCTACGAGAGCGTGTTTGGGTATATCCAGGGCCTGAAGCATTTCAAGTGAGTGCGGACAATAGCGATTATTTAACAGCACATGCCCTTTCCAAACAAACAAATTTTCGTCAAGCAGGATATTGTACTCATTCCATGAGAGATTACCGAGCCGTACTCGTACATGCGAGATCTCGACACCCATCTCGTGCTGAATACGTTCACGCATTTCAGGAATGTAAGACTTCAAAAGGACCCAATTACTACTGGTGTCAGGAGGTATAAGCCCTTCTCCAATTTCTAATATGATAGGTAAAACAGGAGTTTCAGCAGGCTGTTCCGAGAGCTTAAACAACTCGTCCAGGTAGTCTGCCCATACTCTTCTGGCAGTAGCAAGCTCACTTCGTAACGACTCATCCACCCCAGCATTATCTATCAGGGCATTCCATTCATCCTCTATAAACCAGTAATTAGTAACATTTGACAGCAAAGAACGAGTTATTTTGCCTATAGTAATACCTGGTACAGCCACCTCGTTCTGACGATAACACTGGATAGCTTTGGCAAAGCATTTGCGAGCAGATGCAGGCTTACGCAGAAAGAAATGAGCAAGGCCTGATCTGGTATACAGGTCACCTTGCATCAATTTATCGTGAGATAGTGATGCAGGCACAAATGTAAGTACTCGCGCAAATCGTTCCAGCGCGTCCTGGAACTTGCCCTCTTTCAGACGGGCATCGCCTTCTTCTTGCAGGCCATTAGCCACAGTCTCCAAGCCAACACGAGCTTCAGGAAAAAGCGTACTCTCCTTCAGGAGCAGCCGGTATGTCTTCGCCGCTTCATCCCATCGCTTCTCTTCCATGTAAATACGCCCGAGTCCAGCATGGGCACCAAGCCAGCCCCACTTGCCTGCTTTGCTATCGCGGGGGTATTTTTTGATGACTTGTTTCAATTCATCATCGGCTGACAGCGGTTCTTGGAGCTTGATTCGTTGCTTCTTGACAGCTTGCTTGAGCCGCTTATATATTTTCTGCACCAAAGCCCATCGCTCTGGAGGCTGAGTAGCAATAAGTTTTTCAATGTCCTCAAAATCTGGTTTGAGATCATCCAGTTGAAAGCCACTCTTCATGCGCCTGATGCCTTCGAGCGGATATTCCTCCCCTCGTTTCAGTTCACTTTGAGTAAGGTAACATAAACCCAGGTTGAAGTAGGGATCTTGCGTTGGCTCTTTCAGCATGTTTTCAAAAATAGTGATAGCTGTTGGTATCTCACCAAGGCAATAGGCGGCATAACCATAGGAGCTCTGATTAGTCACATCCGACTTAGCAGCTTCTGACTCTTCGTATGTCTCCAAAATCACCCGATAGTCCTCATTGGCAGCCCGATGATTCCCTAGCCAACGATAGCAGGATGCACGGAAGGCAAGAAACCAAATATTACTTGGATCCTTTTCAAGAATATCATCTAGCTTGATAACCTTCTCATCTCGCTCTTTGTAGAAGGATACGAAAGCTCTCACACTATCCAGCCAGGAGGCATTCGGTTCCTGTTCCAGACATTTATTGATCCGCTCTTCAGCCGCATCAAATTGACCGATATTCGCCAGAATAAGAGCCTGTTCAAACAAGGCATTCAGGTCTTTGCCATCATACTCAAGTGCTACACTGGTAGCCTTGAGGGAGTTTGACTCACTATTCAGGTTATTGTAGCAGCGGGCCAGGTACACCCACGTAGAGGCGTTTTGTTGCCCCAACAAGATTGCCCGTTCAAGATAGATAATGGCTTCCCACCACATAACCCACGGAGACTCATTCGGCAAGTTTACACGCTGTTCATTAATGCGAGCGCGAGTAACATATGCCCAGGCATATTCTTCGCTGGTTGGGGGATCAAGCTGAAAACCAGTATTCCATACTTTCAGGCATTCATCGACAATGTCCTGTATCTTGTCAGACGACTCCGGTTCATTGGTGCGCATACGCAGAGCATCTGCCCAATACCAATATGTCGGCCCATGATTTGATCGCAACGCCGCTGCATTACGAAATTGTTCTTGCGCACGCACATAAGCATCACTCCAGTAGAAATAGCGACCAGCCTCATAGTAACATATAGCCGCCTCTGTTGGTTGGTGAGTCACCTCCAATATCTGGGCTTTCAGTTGCATAGCAGGGGCTTCTGGATGCATACCTTCACCTGCAAGCCCCAGGTCGAGAGCTTGATTTAGCTCCTGCAAAGCCAGTTCATAACTTCCCAACTTGTTGTAAAGTTGTGCAAGTGTATAGTGAGCGTTTCCGTTTTTATCTGCTGCGGCAAGTGCAGGTGGGAGAACTTCAGGAGCCAGTAGCTTGTCAACCAGCGTTGGCACGACATCAGGGGCGAGCTTCATTGCGTTCGCAAAGAACTCCTGCGCTGACTTATAGTTCTCAAGATACAAGTGGATATGACCAATGAGCAGTGCTACATGCGCTCGATTGAGGGCGGTTAATGAAGCATATTCAATACGACCTGCCCATTCATCTGTTATCCATGCACTGAGCGCTAAGACAATTTTTGGCGTGAGCAATTGGTGAAGATGCAGCAGCACGGCATCGATGTAGTCAGGTGCTTCCAGAAGCGGTTCAAGATACGTACGAAAAGCCTGCTCACCTTGTCCTGCTACCTCATAGACAGAAGCCAAATAAAATAGAATGTCGGTCGACTTTGTCGTACCTGTTTCGTTTAATGCTTGCTGAAAAAACTCAGTGGCTTTGGTGTATTCCTGGCGATCAGTGAGCGCAATTCCCATCTCAAAATATATCTCACGGAGCGCGCGAGGAGGAACACGATGACGGGTGAGTAGGTCAGCAACCGGAGATTCTTGTATAGCAAATGACTTTAGTTTTAACGGTTGCGATTTGGATGATGAAGTGATTCCACTAGTCGGCAGGTCTGAGCTTGGAGAACGAATTTCTTTAGAAGGTATTGTCCCCTCTAGCCTTGCACCACATTCAGGGCAAAATCGGTCGAATGGATCAGCAATTCGTGCATTACACTTAGGGCAAATGAACCTTACACCACATTGAGTGCAGAATCGATCACTTGCCTTGATTGTCGCACGGCAGTTAGGGCATTGTGTCTCAATCTCAGGCTGAGCCACTTTGATAGACATATCTTTCGCACTGCTCATTCTGTTTTCCTCTCAAAGCAGGTCAATACCTATCAATGCAACGAACGTTGCGCCGTGTTCAACAATGCTACACTAGTCAAAACCTCTACTTCCACTGGCTTTGCATTACGATCAAAGCCCTCGACTTGCATCTCAGAAGGTATCGACTTAGCGGGACGTCCACAATCCATGCAATTAGCATTATTTTGGGCATCTAGCTCTAATTGCGCTACTTCTCCTTCCTTCTTGCAAAACCTACATTTCAGGAGCCGTCCACAGTTATCACATCGTTCGTTCAATGGATCACTTAACTTCTTCTTACAATCGGGATAAATACAGAAAAAAGAGAGTCCACAGCCACCACAGTACCTTCCTCTAGCTGAAACAACCTTACGACAATTCGGACACTGATTGGAACTGTCAGGGGGAGGAGGATTTCTCTCCCGAACAATAATACTTTCATAACTACTAAGATACAGAACAGGCAGGCCAAAGGCATGATACTCGAGATCATCATTCTTAATCGCCTCACGCCCAGCCTTCACGGCAAGATCAACAGATGCTCCCTCGACCAACGCCCTGTAAAAACCGCAAGCAAACGTGTTGGCAATTTGATTTTCTATTTTATACTGCATAGCCACCACCGCCGGAATGTATGCCCGCGCAAGGTAGAGAGCCATACCCGAAACACCAGTGTAGGGATCAGGTAACGCACTTTCACAGGCCTGGAGAAAGACAAGTTTCAGCGCATTACTTTTCGCTGTCTCTTCAGCAAATACTTCATCCCTCACCCACCCAGGCGTGCCGTCTTCTTGTACAAAGGCAACTTCTCCACCTTCGGCAGTACGTCTTCCATGGCCAATGAAGTGAATAATATCAGGATTGCTCAGTATTCGTGCTTGATATTCTTGCCATGTTACCCTGCTTATTTTTGGCCCAACCTGATCAGGCACCTTGCCTATGCTTTCTTCCAACAGGTCTAGTTTAATCACCCCATCCTGTTCCAATCCCCGCATCTGTCTGAGTAGGAGGTCACATTGTACCTCCAGTCCCTCCGGTTTGGAGACAACCAGAAGGATCATTGGTGGGGTGGAATTAGAGGTGGTCAAATTATGAGGTTGCCTGTCGAGGGAAAGTTTTCGATTTAATACCAGTTGAGCAACCTTGGCTAAAAATACTCCCTTGCCTGAGAATTTCTCATTGGGCTTGTAGAGATATTCCCAGGGCCAACTGGTAAACGCCTCATCCTCAAACTCAAGCTCTACACGCAGGAGCTTGACAGTCCTATCATCAACCGCATTGGTTAAATGCTCGCGAATCTTCCCTATAAACAACACCATGTAGAGATGTTCACCGAGCAACTTGACTAAGCTTCGCAAAATTTTTATTGCATCACTTTGCGTGTTCACCGTAATCGCATCCCTATTGGTCAGGAATTGCAGTTGCTCAATGAGTAAATGAATAATTCTATCCTGCATAGGGCTCAATTCAAATTGCTGATACCCATGTATTTCACTCTCTGGGTCCCCAACTTTGGCGAACGACCACCTGATCAAGTCATGAAAAATGACTTCCAGTTTGAGCACTTTAATCACTTTGTCGGAGTCGTCAGGCATGTATCTTTCTACTCTCCATCAAGTTCTATCAGACGAGGAGTGAGGTCCCACGTTCTCTCGTCGCTAATTGGAGTTCCACCCTTAAAGAATTGTATGATAGCCTTTGAGAATTGCTCGATGTTGCGCTGTATCCCGACAGGTGCGAACGCAAAGTAGCGATAGGCGCTCATTGCCGCATCAAGCTGAACCTGTTTGTTCGCTCTGGGCACCTGGATAATAATGATCATGTCCAGGTCATAATCCTGAAAGAACGCCGCTCCGTCTATCATCCAATGTACGAATTCCCACGAGATGCGCAACGAGATGATATAACTGAGCAGTAAGAAAGGAGACTGGCGAAAGACCGAAGGAATGTGTCTCCCTATAAGGAAAGAGGTTTCTCTCTGTTTCCCGCAAAGGAGGACACACCACCAGTATGACGCAAACGTCAGTGACCATCCAGGTGAACCCGGAGTCGGTTCCCTCAACCCCACTCTGGATGGGAGAAGTGGCTGCAGTGGCCCAGATACTCACGCATGTCGGTCTGCTCAAAGCTATCCAGGAACACGTGCAATGTGCGCGCACGCTTTGGTCAGTATGACACGATGGATTTCGTGGTCGTGCTTCTGGGCTATGCGCTCAGTGGCGAAGCGACCCTTCAGTCCTTTTATGAACGTCTTGCTCCCTTCGCCGCCGTCTTCATGGCGCTGTTTGGTCGCCATCACCTGCCTTCTCGCTCCGCCCTTTCTCGCTTTCTTGCCGCCCTCGATCAAGCAGCTGTTGAGGCGCTGCGCACGCAGTTTCAGGAAGACCTGTTGCAGCGAACGCCTCCCTTCCCGTCCGCCTTTAGGGTTGTGGGATCGTTGCAACCAGGCGTATGTGGTCGTGGATGTCGATGGCACCAAACAAGCGGCTCGCCAACGAGCCCTTCCCCACCTCCCATCGCTGCCTGCGCCTCATCGTCGTTTTGATCAGGTCTGTGCTCCTGGCTACAAGGGGCGCAAGCGAGGGGAAGTGGTGCGCACCCGCACCACGCTTTTGCAAGCGCATACCCATCAATTCCTGGGCACCTTTGGGGGATCTGGCAATGGCGATTACCGCGCAGAATTGCAACGGGCTCTCCAGGTGATCGCCAGGTATGCGACGACGCACAAACTTCTCCCCTCCCAGATCCTGGTGCGTCTGGATGGCCTGTATGGCAACGCTGCTGTGCTCAGAGAGGTCCTGGACACGGCTGTGGGCATCATCGGGCGCAGTCGTGACTATGCTCTGCTGGATCTGGCAGTGGTGCAGGCGGTTCTTGCCTGCCCTCCCGTGGAGGTGTGTACCCACCCGGAAAGTGGAGCCGCCCGCTCCCTTTACGATTGTCCAGACGTGCCCCTGTCCGCTGGTGGACCTCGTGTGCGGCTGATTGTCGCCAGTCATCCCGCCGCCTCCACTCCCCCATCCATCGGGAAGAAGCGCGGTGGCATGGTCTACGAATTGTTCGTCACCAGGCTGGCCGCTCCCGCTTTTTCCGCCAAAGATGTGCTGGACTTGTATCTGCACCGCGGGTCCTTTGAAACGGTTCTGGCAGATGAAGACAGCGAGCAAGACCCCGACCGCTGGTGTTCGCATATGCGCTTTCCGGCAGGAGTTCTGGCAGATCCTGTGCCAATGGGTCTGGAATCTCCGCTTGGAATGCGGACAGCGCCTTTCTCCCATGGCCATGCGGACGACTGCCTTCGCTCCTGCTTGTGCCAGCGAGCCTGCACCAGTCAACGAGCCTGCGCCAGTCAGTGAGCCAACGCCACCTCTGGCGTATGGTCCCCCTCACTGGGCACAGAGGTCGTTTACGGGTGGCTTTCCAGGATCGGCTTTCAGGCTTCAAGCTGATGGAAGCCTGCTCTGTCCTGCCCATCATCCTCTCTATCCACAAGAACGCCGACCCGAGCGCCATGGCTCGTATCGTCTGTTGTATGCGGCACGCATCGGCGATTGCCGCCAATGCGAGTTGCGTGCTCAGTGTCAAGAAAGCCCTTCCACCAGCAAACCACGACGGGTCAGTGCGGTGATCTTCCCTCTCTCTTCGCACGAAGCCATTGCCTCTGCACCCCCCATCGCCTCGCCTTCGCCTCTGCCCACACCGAGAGACGCACTCCCGCATGCTCCTGTCCTTTGGGGGGACTGGCCCCGCTGTCAGATCCGCCGCAACTGGCTCACGCTGCTCCGGAGCGAAACCGTAGCAGTGATGAGGGCCACTCCCACGCAAGAACCCACCCTGGTGACCAACGAGCACGTCCTCACCCGGACACAGCGGGCTCATTGGCGTCTCTCCTGGAATGAACGGCTTACTCGCAATGCTCGCCCCCCGACCTCCCCGGCTCTTACCATCACCAT